>Ga0315554_1000326_pt1 | contig 27725 bp, 25 predicted proteins | sample SalMarSW160370MG_FD_202114 | JGI IMG/M metagenome (GOLD analysis project Ga0315554, IMG submission 202114) | Salt marsh sediment microbial communities from the Plum Island Ecosystem LTER, Massachusetts, United States - Salt Marsh Sediment SW1603-70 ...
TACTTACTCGTCTTCCCGTTTTTTTCAATTTCCCTCACTTATACCTCTTCACCTCGAAGCGGTACAGATTGACCGGTTCATCGGGGGCGATTCCCGCCTTCTGGCGGCAGATATCAATCTGCTCATTGACATTGTCAACACCATCAAGGTCGGGAAGGAGGAGACCCCGCCGCCACCCGGACTCAACGATGGCCCCGTATCTCTTCGGGTCGAGCTGGTCTTTGCTGTCAATCGGTTCGGGAGTTGTCAGGACATCAACACTGTAATTGAGTTCTTTCAGCTCATCAACGGTAATCGGCAGGAAACGGGGGTCCCTTGTTGCCGAACTGATGGCGTTGGAGACAATCTCCTCGGCAATATTACTCTCCACCGGCTCAAAGGTACCGATGCAGCCGCGCAGCGCGTGGCCCTTGTGAATAGAGACAAAGACTCCCGCCTTCCCTTCCATCTCGGGTGTCAAAGCCTTTGGCCGGAGCCTCTTACCTTCACTTACGTATTTCTCAACGACATCCTTTGCCAGCCTGGCGATGGGAGACATTCCGCCTCTTTTAATAATTATGCCTGCATAGCCAACCACCGCCGCATAGTCACCGGTGGCATCGCCGCTCGTCTGATACCTGACAAGCTCCACCTCCCCGGCACCGAGCTCCTTAGCAGCCACAATCAGACTGGCCGCCGGTGCATAGGCACACATCGATATCCCCTTTTCCCGGACTCTTTTCAGCAGCTCAACCTCATCCAGGCGTAGTATTGCCTCTATTCCCTGTCGGTCTTTTTCCTCGGCAACCTTCTGCGGCTCGTAGTGGGTCATATCACCGGAGGCGATTATCACCACCTCTCTACCAATCCCACTGATTGCCCCGGCGAGCGCCTGGCCGATTTCCTGGTAGACATTGACATCAGCGGGTGCAAGAATAATTGGTACCATCTTGACATCCGCCTTGAAGTATTGTAAGAAGGGAAGCTGTACCTCAACAGCATGCTCCTGGAGATGGGCCACCTGGTCCTCCTTGAGGAACCGAGATGAAGCCAGTATCCTCTTACCGAGCTCCTCATCAATCGCCACCTCGCCTAACGGCGTTTTCCAGATGCCCTCAGTCATGATACTGAAGGGCTCTCCCAGACCAGTATGGCTTGGCCCCATAATGACGAACGTATCCGCAAATTTCACCCGTGATATTGTCGCCCCGGTCACCCCCCCTGAGTACTGGTACCCGGCATGTGGCAGGAGCGCGCCGACTACGTCTTCCTTTACTGCTTTCTCATCAACCAGTTGCTTCAGCATTGATTGAAGTCGGTTGGCTGTTCCCGGATAAAATGACCCCGCGACAACAGGCTCCCTAATCATCATTTCCACCTCCTCAACCAGTCTTCCTGAAATTAAGCTCTGCTCCGCAAAACTGACACTTTGACCCCGTCAGCCCTACTATCCGAGTCTCATAGCCAGACCTGGCCACGACGAGGTTACCGCAGGAGTAACATACCGTGTTCTCCGCCTTATGCCCGGGTACGTTGCCAAGGTAAACGAACTTGAGACCGGCAGCCCGACCGATATCGTAGGCGTGCTCCAGAGTAGCCAGGGGGGTCATCGGCAGGTCCATCATCTGGTACTGGGGATGGAACCTGGTCACGTGCCATGGCGTCAGTTCGCCCAACCTATCGTGTATCCAGTCGGCAATACCCTTGAGCTGCACGTCATCATCATTCAGGGTAGGGATGACATTGGTGACAACCTCAACATGCATGTTCCACTTGTGCCTGGCCCGCTCGGCCACCTCGAGGATTCCCCGCCAGTGGGTAATCTTCGTTAGCTTACGGTATAAAGAGTCGGAGAACCCCTTAACATCCACCCGCCAGGCATCCAGATACGGCCCGATGGTATCCAGCGCCTCGGGAGCCAGGTAACCATTGGTCACGTAGACAGTATACAACCCCTTATCTTTGGCCAGACGTGCTGAATCCAGGGTATATTCAAACCAGATGCTCGGCTCGTTGTACGTCCAGGAGATACCCTGACAGTTATAGTTTTGCGCTAGTTCCACCGCCATCGCCGGCAGTACCTCACGGGAACCGTACCACCGCTCTTTATCACGGACAGCCGAAATCTGCCAGTTCTGACAGCCTTCGCAGCGAAAATTGCATCCCCAACCGCCCAGTGAGAAGCAGAGGGTTCCCGGGTAAAAGTGAAATAGCGGTTTCTTCTCAACCGGGTCAGCAGCCATCGACGAGACCTGGGCATAGTTGAGATTGTACAGGCTCCCATCCCTGTTCTGGTACATACTGCAATAGCCCGATTTGCCCGGAGCAATTGTGCAGCGCCACTGACAGGTACCACACCGGACGAAAGAGGATGGTAGTTTCTCAAAAAGCAGTGCCTCGTGCATTTCCACCCCCCCACTATTTGCTCTTTTGCCCAATTATATCACTCAGGCTCCGCCATATTATACCCCTAACAGGGATAAATCAGAAACACAAGAGACTTCTAATATCCTCGCTAAGATAGAGGTGGTATAATCCAAGGTAAAAGATGAGAATCGATTACACAGACATCTCCCAGACATACGACGAGCACCGTTCATTTTCAAAGCACCTTACGGAAAAGGTGGCCGAGTTTGGCGGGATTCAAGAAGGGATGAGGGCCCTCGACGTGGGTTGCGGCACGGGAAACCTGGCCAAGCAGCTACTTGACATGATGAGTCTCGACATAGTCGGTGTTGATATCTCTTTACCTATGCTGAAGGTAGCTAGAGGGAAATCACTTGAAGTATTATGCACCGATGCGGCCAGCAATAGGCTGCCTTTCCGTGATAGTTGCTTCGATATCTTAACAGCGACATATGTCATTCATCAGATAAGCAACCTGGAACTATTGTTTTCGGAATGCCACCGGGTCTTAAGAAATGGGGCACTGGTCCTTCTGACATCCAGTCACGAGCAAATCGAAAACGAACATCCGGTTTTCAAACAGTTCTTTCCTGGAGCCATCGACATTGATAAAGCCAGATTCCCGGATATATCCGTTATATATGACTTGCTGGCCGCTGCTGGCTTCCAGGATATCAGACACGAGCCGGTGCTGGGCGACAGCATCGTAATAGATGAAGAGTACCTTCGCAAGGTAAAAGGCAAATATGTCTCCACCTACCGCCTTATGCCCCAGAGAGAATTCGAGCGCGGTGTTGCTGAACTGGAGACCTATGTCAAGAGCCTGCGTCAGCCTGAATCTTTAGAATGGCGGGGCACGCTGGTATACGGACGAAAGAGAGGCTAAGCAAGCGTAAAACCCTCACTGCTAAGAGTCTCCTGCTGTTTTACCGGCCCTCGGCAGGCAACCCGCCTCAAATACGCTATTGACAAATCGGCCTGCGTTTGATAGTATTAGGTGCCGGTGAGAACAAGGCCACCAACCGGGCAGGTGGTGAGCCACCGGGGTGTTTAACAACAGATGGTCGCTTGGATCGGACACGACCGAGACGGCAGAAATAGTGAAGCGTTTTTGATGCCCTCTCTGGTAGTGCCAGAGAGGGCATTTTTATTCCGGGCTTTGGAGTGAGGTGCGAAATGCCAAAGCTGGGATTTATCGGGGCTGGAACAGTAGGAACAGCGCTCGCAATCAGGCTGAGTGAGCGCGGCTACAGGGTGGTCGCTGTCGCCAGTCGAAGCCAGACATCAGCAGAGAAACTGGCGCAGGCCATCACTGGCTGTCATGCCGTTGATAACAATCAGGCCGTCGCCGATGCCGCCGACCTGGTCTTCATTACCACCCCGGATGACGCCATCGCTACCGTAGTATCGACCGTAAACTGGCACCCCAATCAGAGCATCGTTCACTGCAGCGGGGCTGACTCGGTTGATACCCTGGAACCAGCCCGAAAGCAGGGCGCCAGTGTTGGCGCCATTCACCCCCTCCAGACTTTTGCCAGCGTTGAGCAGGCGATAAACAATATCGCCTGCTCAACCTTCGCCCTCGAAGCCCAGGAACCCCTGCTGAGCACCCTCAAGGAAATAGCCACCACCCTTGATGGAACATGGATAGAGCTAACAGCCGGCGATAAGGTACTCTATCACGCTGCCGCCGTTATCGCCTGCAACTACCTCGTTACTCTGGTCAAACTGGCCACCGACCTGTGGCAGACCTTCGACGTCCCACCAGAGCGGGCTACTCAAGCACTACTCCCGTTGCTGCGTGGGACGATTGCTAATATCGAAAGGGTCGGCATACCAAAATGCCTCACCGGGCCGATTGCCCGCGGTGACACCGGCACCATCGAGAAACACATCGATGCTATGCAAAAAGCAGCCCCCGCCCTGCTCCCAACCTATCTTGACCTTGGCCGACAGACCATCCCGATTGCTCTGGCCAAGGGGAGAATAGACCAGCACCAGGCGGAGGAACTGCAAAAGTTGCTTAAAAATTCTACAGAAGAGATTAAAATAACGGAATGAACATGATACGGGGGGAGATACGATGAGAATTATGCTGAAGAGCAAAATCCACCGGGCCCACGTCACTGACTGTAACATTGAGTACGAGGGCAGCATCACCATTGATCGAAAGCTCATGGAAGAAGCTGATATCCTGCCCTATGAACAGGTGCAGGTGCTCGACATCAACAACGGCTCCCGCTTCACTACTTACGCTATCGAGGGAGGCCCGGGCGAGATTTGCATCAACGGCGCAGCTGCCAGGCTGGTATCCATCGGAGACCTGGTCATTATTCTCTCCTACTGTCATCTCAGAGATGACGAAGCTCGTATTTTCAGACCAAAGTTGGTCCATATCGATGCTAATAATGTCAGCACTTCAGTACGGCGAGCTACCGAGACCGCTCCAGTGTAAGGAGGGGAACAATGCGTACCACTATAAACCAGATAAAAGAGATGAAGCAAAAGGGTGAGAAAATCGTCATGCTCACCGCCTATGACTACTCGACCGCCAAGCTCGTTGACCAGGTGGGCGTACCACTGATTCTTGTCGGCGACAGCCTGGGTATGGTCGTCCTGGGCTATGAGTCCACCATTCCGGTAACGATGGAAGAGATGCTGCACCATACCAGAGCAGTGGTCAGGGGCACCGAACAGGCATTGATTATCGGCGATATGCCCTTCATGACCTACCACGTTAGCATTGAGGATGCCCTGCGGAACGCAGCCCGCTTTATTCAGGAGGGCGGCTGCCAGGCTGTCAAGCTGGAGGGGGGTGTCACCGTCGCCGAAAAAGTGAAGAGAATCGTTGAGTGTGGCATCCCGGTGATGGGGCACATCGGGCTAACTCCCCAGTCAATCAACCAGTTCGGTGGGCACCGGGCCCAGGGCAAGACCCCGGAAGCAGCTGTCAAGATACTCGAAGACGCTAAGGCGCTGGAGCAGGCTGGGGTATTTTCTATTGTCCTAGAGACTGTTCCTGCCCCGCTGGCCAGCCTGATAACAGAAAGGGCCAGCGTTCCCACTATCGGCATCGGTGCCGGCCCAGGTTGTGATGGCCAGGTGCAGGTGATCAACGACCTGCTCGGCTCTTTCACCGACTTCGTCCCACGGCACGCCAAGCAGTATGCCAGACTGGCTGACATCATACGCGGTGCCGTCACGGAGTACTACAACGAGGTCCGGGCCGGCGACTTCCCCACCAAGAAAAACAGCATCACTATGGACGAAAGTGTACTGGCCGAACTAACAGCGAAGTAACACGGCAATGCAGGTTGCTGAAACAATAACAGAGATGAAACGGCTGCGGCTTCACCTGCCGGAGCCGTTGGGTTTTGTCCCCACGATGGGATACCTCCACGAAGGCCACCTCTCCCTGGTAAAACGAGCAAGAGAAGAAAATACCTCGGTAGCGGCCAGCATATTCGTCAACCCTACCCAATTCGGGCCAACCGAAGACTTCGAGGACTACCCCCGTGATACCAAGCGTGACCTGGCCATGCTTGAGGAGGCCAGAACGGATGCCGTCTTCATGCCACCGGTCGCCGAGATGTACCCGGAGCGTTTCAACAGCTGGGTGGAGGTGGGTAAACTCACGGAACGACTGGAGGGGGCTGCCCGGCCGACCCATTTCCGCGGGGTCACCACCATCTGTACTAAGCTGTTCAACATCGTCGAGCCGACCAGGGCCTACTTCGGGCAGAAGGATGCTCAGCAGGCGCTGGTACTTAAGAAAATGGTAGCCGACCTCAACATGAACCTGGAGATAGTTGTCTGCCCCACTGTGCGTGAACCTGACGGCCTGGCCATGAGCAGTCGTAATACCTACCTGAACCAGGAACAGCGCCGGGCAGCCGTATCTCTCAGCCAGGCACTGAAACTCGCCGAGGAGCTATGGTCACAGGGTGAAAGGGACGCTGAGCGCCTGCGGCAGGTAGTAACCAACCATATCCGGCAGCAACCTCTGGCCGAGATAGAATATGTCAGTGTCGCTGATACCGAGACCCTGGAAGAGCTTGAGAGAATCACCACCCCTGCTCTACTGTCACTGGTGGTGCGATTCGGCAAAACGAGGCTGCTCGATAACGTGATACTTCGATAGAGAGAGGAAGTGTTTAATGCTTGGGATAAGACAAATCTTCTTTACATTGCTTATTCTTCTCATTATCGTTGCCTCGATGTTTGGCTGCGAAGATATCAAAGACAACTTAACGTTGTTCGAGAAATTTGGTAACGGCCTGGACATACTCAGCAGAGAAGGTGAAACCGATATATGGAACATGTCCGTCACCAAGGATGGTGATACAGTCACGATCCTGGAGAGTTTTTACAACAGGTCATCAATTTATATTGGTTTTGCGTTAAATGGTGAGGAACTAATTGCGAATGAACCGGTACCTGAATTCAGATATGACGGAAAGATGATCGGAAACCTAGGCCATGGTGGCTTTTTAGTTGATCCGGAAGTTCCTCCGACATTGATGGTGTATGCTGTGATGCAACCAGGTTCTTATAACAACACAATAGATGAGCTTCCTGATGAATTTATCCTTGATTTTACTATACGAGAGGCATCCGGTTTGAAGCGAACATTTGAATTTAAGATACCTTTGGAACGAAGCGACAAGGAAGTAACTGAGTCAAGCCCCGGAAGCAAGAGTTGATGTACTTTGTTAATATAACACGTTTATTCTGTAACTGGAGACGGGGTACCCGAAATACCTAAACTCGTAAATAATAGCCGCAATATCTAGCATAGCGGTCAAAATTACACGTTTTTAACAAACTCCTCCACCAGCCTGCTTGCCTCTGCCTCGATGTCACTCTTTATGTCAAGCCAGTGTATTCGCTCGTCCTTCAAACGGAACCAGTTATACTGTTGGCGTACCAGACGGTGGGTCTCTACCTTTATCCGCTCTATCGCCTGCGCCAGGTCAAGCTCCCCCCTCAGATACATCCCAATCTGCTTGTAGCCGATGCCGGTCATCGCCGGGAGGTCAAGCCCGTAGCCCGTGCCCACCAGCCGCCTGACCTCATCGACAAGACCACGCCCAATCATCTCATCCACCCTGGCATCAGTACGACGGTAAAGCTCCGCCCTGTCCGCAGTAAGACCTATTATCAGGGAGTTATAAGAGGAGGCCCTCTTTCCACGAATTTCAGTGACAGAGACTCTCACATGACGGTTTATCTCAAGGGCCCTGATAACACGGCGTACGTTACGCGGGTCAATCTCCTGCGCTGTCACCGGGTCAAGCCTAACCAGTTCATGGTAAAGCCTGTCGATACCAAACTCGGCAGCCTGCTTCTCCATCCGACGCCTGAATTCGGCATCAGGCGGGACCATGGGTATCTGCCAGCCTTCCAGTACCGCCCACACATACAGGCCGCTACCACCCACCAGCAATGGCAATCGACCGCGCTGCTGGATGCTCTCAATAGCTTTAAAGGCAAGCAGTTGGTACTGAGCCAGGCTGAAATCCTCGTTGGGATTAATTATGTCAATCAGATGATGGAGCACCACCGAAAGTTCTTCCGGCGTTGGTTTAGCCGTACCGATGTCCAGATAACGGTACACCTGACGGCTGTCAGCACTGACAATCTCGGCGTTAAAGTCCTGAGCAAGATGAAAAGCCAGGCGACTCTTGCCCGTTCCGGTAGGCCCGACTATGGCCACCAAGCATTTCATCCTCTTACCGATAACCAGAAAGGCCCGGATGAGAATACGGCGGCATTACTCATTAGGGGCATTCCACCAGGTAATCTGGTCTTTGCTCTGCAGGTTGTTCGGAAAGTAGATGTATTCTGCCTGCTCAACCATGCTGACAAACTGGTCTGCCTTGAGGCTGGCCCCACCGACAAGGGCACCATCTATCTCCGACTGCTCCAGGAACTCAGCGATATTTTCCGCGGTAACGCTGCCGCCGTAGAGAATCCGAATTCCCTGGGCTGTCTCCTGATTGGACAGCTCGGCAAGGGTACGCCGGATAAGGGCAGCAGTGTCATTCACCGGCTTACCATGGGCAGCCCTGCCCGTGCCAATCGCCCAGATTGGCTCGTAAGCAATAACGAGGTCGGGGGATATGCTAATCCCTGCCAGCGACGACCGCAATTGCTCGGTCACCACCTCCGCCGTCCGGCCTGCCTCGTTGTCCTCCAGCTTCTCACCGATGCACAGGATAGGCTTGAGCGCGGCCTTCAGGGCGGCACCTATCTTTTTATTGACAATCTCCCCCGTCTCGCCGAAGTACTGTCGACGCTCGGAATGCCCGACGATGACGAACTCGCACAGGTCGGCAAGCATTAATGGTGAGACCTCTCCGGTGAAAGCCCCCTTTTCTTCAAAGTGCAGGTTTTGCGCTCCCAGCTTGATTGAGGTCCCCTTTAGCGCCTCCTTCACTGCTGTCAGAGAAACAAACGGAGGGCAGACCACTATTTCAACATCAAAGGCGTTGCTGATTCCCTTACGGACCTGGCCCACCAGTTCAACGGCCTCAGCTACCGTTGTATTCATCTTCCAGTTACCCGCAATCATCGGAAAGCGCATCCTGCTACCTCCGCAAAGCTATTACATGCCCGACACATCAGGACTGTCCTTGTCAAGCAGGGCATCGACACCTGGCAAGGTCTTACCACTGAGGAACTGTAGTGAGGCCCCACCCCCGGTAGAGACAAAGGTCATCTTATCAGTCAGCCCCATGTCGCTTACTACCTCGGCGGTAGACCCTCCGCCGATAACGGTCGCTGCCTGGCTTTCAGCCAGCAGCCTGGCCAGGGCAAGTGTTCCTTCGGCAAACTTCGATATCTCGTAAATACCCATCGGCCCATTCCAGAATATCGTCCTGCAGCCTCGCAACTCTTTACTGAAGCTCTGAATAGTCTGGGGGCCGATATCGACAACCCTCATGTCGGAGGGTATCTCCCCGACAGGCACAACCTGGCATGTGGCCTCAGCACTGATTTCCTTAGCAACTAATACATCATCGGGGAGCAGTAATCGCACACCACCTCTTGTTGCTTTTTCCATCAGGTCAGTAGCAGTCTCAAGCATCTCCTCTTCGACTAATGACAGCCCGACCTCAAGATTACCCGCCTTCAGGAAGGTGGCCGCCATGCCGCCTCCAACCAGGATAGAGTCCACCTTCCCCATGATGTTCTCCACCATGGCTACCTTGTCACTGATTTTAGCTCCGCCAAGCAGTGCAGCAAAGGGATGAGTCGGGTTATCAAGAATACCACCCAGCATCTTCAGTTCCTCTTCCATGAGCAGACCGGCTACAGCCGGGAGTAGCTTGGCAACACCGACTATCGAGGCATGGCTCCGGTGAGCAGTACCGAAGGCATCGTCAACGAAGATGTCGGCCAGTTTGGCCAGCTCCTGAGCAAAGAGCGGATCGTTCTCTTCCTCGGCAGAATGAAAACGCAGGTTCTCCAGCAGGATGACATCGCCATTCTTGAGAGCGGCTACAGACCTCTCTGTCTCAGCACCGATACAATCCCTGGTGGCCTCTACACGCTGGCCCAGTATCTGCGACAGCCGCTGGGCTACGGCTGTCATCCGCAGCTTTTCATCTACCTTCCCATCGGGTCGCCCCAGGTGAGAGGCCAGAATCACCCTGGCTCCCCGGTCAATTAGATATCTGATTGTTGGCAACGCTGCCCAGATTCGGCTGTCGTCGGTTATCGCCCCGGTTCTTTCATCAAGGGGAACATTAAAATCAACACGGACCAGGACTCGCTTGCCACTGACATCCACATCCCTGACTGTTAGCTTATTCATCACATGCTCCTGTGTAAGCAGTTATGACTAACTTCCTGGGCTTGATTGCAATCTGTGGAGTCCCAGGCACTCACCCTGATAATTTTTGATACTCGGCAGTAGTTCTCGCCCGGTCAAGGGCAGGGAAAAAAGTCAGAACCTGACGGGCTATTCCCTCAGCATCCAGTCCGTATCTCGAACGAAGGATAGCTTGAGGGCCATGTTCGATGAATTCGTCCGGAAGACCGATACTCTTCACCTGAATGCCTGTCACGTCAGACCTCTGAATAAGGTCAGCCACACTCCAGCCGAAGCCGCCGTTCAGGGTATTCTCCTCAACGGTAACCACCCGCCTGGTGCGACCGGCTACCTCCAGAATAAGCTCACGGTCCAGGGGCTTGGCGAACCGGGCATTGACCACAGCGGCCTCAATGCCACTCGCGGCCAGTTCCTGGGCTGCCTTTAGAGACGGGGCCACCATAGAACCGATGGCTATAATAGCGACATCTTCCCCTTCCCTGAGCAGTTCGCCCTTGCCGATGGGAATTGAGCGGAATTCGGTATCCAGTTTCACTCCGAGTCCGGCACTACGAGGGTAACGCACTGCCATCGGGTGTTTCGACCTGGTAGCGGTGTATAACAGGTGCTGAAGTTCATCTTCATCCTTGGGAGCCGCTACAATCAGGTTAGGAACCAGTGTCAAATAAGAGATATCAAAGGCACCCTGGTGAGTCTTTCCGTCATCGCCAACAATCCCACCACGGTCAATGGCAAAGACCACCGGCAGGTCCTGAAGACAGACATCGTGGATAATCTGGTCATACGCACGCTGCAGGAAGGTCGAGTATATTGCCACCACCGGGGTAAAGCCCTGGGTAGCCAGTCCGGCGGCAAAGGTGACAGCATGCTGTTCGCAAATACCGACATCCAGCACCCGCTCCGGAAACTCATTAGCGACGATACTCAGGCAGTTCCCTTCCGGCATAGCCGGCGTTATTACTACCAGCCGGGGGTCCTCACGAGCCAGCCGGAGCATAGTCTGGGCGAAGACCTCGCTATAGGTCGGGACTGTATCGTTATTACTCCCCTGAGCCGGAATGCCGTGGAAGTATACGGCGTCTCCTTCAGCCGGCAGGTAGCCCTTCCCTTTGGTAGTGATGACGTGGAGCAGGACTGGTTCCCGCCGGTAGTCACGCGCCTGGGTTAGCGCTATCTCAAGTTCATGGATATTATGCCCGTCGACCGGGCCCATATAGGCAAAGCCAAGCTCCTCCCAGAAGGTAGTCGGCATGAACATCCCCTTGACGCCGCTCTCGACCTGTTTACCCGCCGACCAGACTTTATTTCCCAGTGGTAGCCGGGTAACAATCCGCTTGCCCGTGTCTTTGGCACGATTATAGCGGTCATCAAACCGCACTTTCCCGAGCAGCCTGGCCAGGGCACCCACCGTCGGTGAAATCGACATGCCGTTGTCATTGAGCACCACTATCAGCCGTGACCCGAGGTGTCCTACCTGATTCATCCCCTCAAGCGCCATCCCGCCGGTAGCCGCCCCATCACCGATGACAGCCACCACGTCGTAGTCATCACCAGCCAGGTCACGAGCCACCACCATCCCGAGGGCTGCCGAAATTGAGGTGCTGGCATGACCGGCACCGAAATGGTCATGCTCACTCTCGTTGCGGTCGGTGAAACCAGACAGTCCGCCTAGCTGTCGAAGGGTAGAAAAACTGGCTCTTCTCCCGGTAAGAAGCTTATGGGTGTAGGCCTGATGCCCCACGTCCCAGATAATCTTGTCCTTTGGGCTTTCAAAGACGCGGTGCAGAGCGATGGTCAACTCGACGACACCTAGATTTGAGGCCAGGTGCCCCCCATTGGCAGAAACGACCGATACCAGTTCCTCCCGGATTTCGGAAGCCAACTGCTTTAGTTCGGCTTGCGTCAGCCCCTTAAGGTCCGCAGGACTATCGATTTGGTCTAAAAGTTTCCCCATCACCCAACCTGATTCAATACTATCAATGTCCCGAAACCATGTCAAGATACTGTATTCGTTCATATGATTAGTAACACCCTTACATTCTATCATGCGCCTCACATGCCCTGTTTAGTAGTGGTGGCCCCATCCCCCTGTGTCCCCCTTAGAAATCCATCCCCCTGTCCCCCTTCCTTTACCAAAGGAAGGGGGAAGAAAAAGAAGGAGGGGCTAGCGCCCCTCTTAAACTCCCCTTCGACAATGCAAAGTCTGCGCCCACCTAAAACTCCCCTCCAATGATGTTTAGAATGCTGATTTACCCCAAAGACTTCGCCTCTCCTAAACACACCGTGTTAGCCTGCGGCCAGAGTCAAGAAAATCCCACATGACAACAACACTCGCCCATAAGGTGCGAAGGTGTCTTCATAGGAATTAGCCCTCTCACCGTTTTGGGGAGTCAGAGGGGTGAAATCCCTCTGGACGGGGGATGCCAAGGGGGTGTCCCCCTTGGTTTTCATCATTTCTAATAAGAAGCGAAGCATTTAAGTCAGTTTCACCAATCTATCCGACCAGCTCAGGCGCTTCCGCTTGACTGGCCAGTACGCATTTGCTACACTCCACCAAGACCGGGGTAGCAAGGAGGAACGTGTCACCTGAATGGCTCCAGAGCATAGGACTGCCCGGAGAGCTGGTAGTGCTTATCACTTCCGCCCTGCCGATACTGGAACTGCGCGGCGGCATTCCGGTGGCTATGGGTCTGTTTCACTTCAACTGGTACTATGCCTTTCTCCTCGGTGTAGTCGGGAACATGCTGCCGGTGCCTTTTATCCTGCTCTTCCTGGACTATGTCACTCGAATACTGAGCAAGGTACGCCTCTTCGACCGAGCATTGAACTGGCTCTTCGAGCGGACACGCCGCCGCGGAAAAATCATCCAGAAGTATAAGAGAATTGGTCTGGTGCTCTTCGTCGCCATCCCCCTGCCGGTCACCGGCGCCTGGACCGGCGCACTGGCGGCGGTCATTTTCGGACTGCGATTTAAACACGCCTTCCTGTCAATCCTCATCGGGGTGCTCATCGCCGGGGTAATTGTCACCTGCCTGTCCTATTTCGGATTGGCTATCGTCGGCATGTGGCAGGCTTAGAAAGGGCACCACACAATCTCTATTCTAACGTAGTACCTAACGTAGTATGGTCATCAATTAATAGCGTAATTAACTGATTTCTTCTATCTAAGTCTCTCGTCATCGTATCTCCGGTATCCTCCGTAGTACTTCCTATGCAAAATGGCACGACAATACTCTTCCTCCTCTTTACTGCTGCAAGTGTAATAGAGAGGAATCTTCTGATAAGCCTCATCAATGGTATTAATAAGTGGGTTCTCAGATATTAGTTTGTCCATAGCATCCTCTATGTTATTTTGTTTGTTAATATTACGCCTAAGTTGAGTAAGTGTTTCCAACTCAGATGATGAAAGGCTACTTTCTTTGCGTTGTTTTCTATGATAGTTGATAACTACTATGGACAAAATAACAACTAATACAATAACTAGGGCAATGATTTCCGTTACGGTTATTGATGACATCGTGCTCTACACTTCAAGTGTTGCTTGAAGGGGAATGACGGGCACATTCAATTATCTCTAAGCATTTTATCCGGCTCTTCTCGAATTTTCAGTTCCCCTTGCTATTCCGTAATCACTTGCTTCGTTCCATCGTTCCATTCTATCTCGATTCTGCTAATGATGTTGCTTTTCGGTACACCATCAGCACTTACGGAATACATTTTACCGAGAGACACATCCTCTTCATTCCCTGTTTGTGGTTCAAAATATTTCAGTCCATAGTCGGTTTCAAAACATACGATAGCATGAGCTATATCGCTGTCGCTAAAGAAGATTACTACATAACCACATCTCATACGATTTAGAGTAGCAGCGTCAAAGACTTCCTTTGCGAAGTCTGCACAAACGTAATCTGGTTCTCTATATTTACTTTTCCAAGACCTGACATCAGCTAAGAACATTTTCACACTTAGTAACATTGGGTCTGTTAACTCAGCTTCAAACGTGGAGCTGCTCGTATCATCGGCAGGTATAATAATTTCCTCAATTGGTATTGCTTTCGGTTTACCTTCCTGTAAGTCTTCCGTGTATAGTGACTTACAATCTGGGTTTAGACATTCATATAGTTCTGAGTGTTTGTTCCACCAAAGTGAAACCCTGTGACAGTTTGGGCACTCGATTACAGTAACATCTTCTCTAGTTTTAGTTTCTGATTTTTGCGTCTCTAAGTAACACAACTGACAACCGAGTTCTTTTCTATAATAGCGTTTATGTACACTGCAATATGCTAGTCTGGCTTTGCTTTTCCAGAACTCGTCTTCTCTCTTAGGCATTGTGACATACCTTGTAAGTATGATTGGGGCTTTTTTATGAAGTTTCTCGTTCTATGGTAATATCGACATACTTTATACAGAAATCGTGCAGTGCTGTCCCCTGCAAAAATCTACCCTGTCTTAAAGCTTCCCATCTGTTTACATCAGCCTTCAAGTGTTCTTCTTGCTCTTGTAGCCTCTCTATCTCGTCATAGCTCTTGTCATATAACCGCCCTGTCGCCCATTCCCATGCCATTTCTTCCTCAAAGTCTTCGTAATTAGATTTTGCATCTTCATATTTTTGGTCTAGAGCTGATAGCATTCTGTTCATACCTGCCCCATGTGCGGTTAAATATATGGTACCTGATACATTACCACTCTCATCAGATATAATCGCCTGGGAATCTGTAACTTGACCATCAACTGAAAGAGAGATGATGTAAACTACTCCGCTCACAGTATTTTCATTTCCCTCCAACTTAATCATAAAGCGTACTTCACTGATGTCTGGAGGTTGACGATTTGCTATAAAGCTAATAATCTGTGCATCTATTTCTTGATTACTTCCGAACAGATTACAGCCTATTTGAAAGACATTACAAGTAGCTATGATTAGGACAACCAAGGAAATGAAAAGTCTGCTTTTCATACTTACCTTTCTTTTGTGACAAGATATTACTCTTCGGGCGAGCCTGTGTCAATTCGGGTGTTATATCTGTACTAATGAATTAATTGCGTGCTCCCTTTTACTATTACCCTCCCTCTTCAAATTAAGATAGTAGTATGGGGGGCATGCATGGGGTTTGCTCATTAGAGATTCATAGAATCTCACTTAATACCAGTGCTCTTATAGTCTGTAACGCTTCCGTTTCTTGAGTCGGGTTTGGGTCGTTTCTAACGTGGTCTACAAGGTTTTGCATAATCTCTGGAAACTCAACAACACGGTTGACGTGTTCTAGGCATCTAGCCGTAACATCATCCCTTTGTGTAGGAGCAAGGTATGAAACAACAAGCCATATCTCATATTGATTGTCGTATTGGACACCAAATTCATTTCTTATTGCTGCTCTTGCTTCTGGAAAGGTACTCTTAAAAAGTCTATAGTATGAGTTGCTTTCTGGATTCGATACATACCAGAGTGATATGTTCTCTGTCATCCATGCTGATATATCAACCGCTACCCTCTTACCATCGTGCAATCGGTATGCAATAAGGTCTATGTCACCCCACCCTCTATACTTCCCACTGGTAATCGTATACCTTAGTCTACTCTTAACTAAAAACCCTTATATCTCAAGCCAAGAACGAACAATCTGCTCATTAATATCCATTATCACCCTCCTTTAAACGACTTGAATATACGCCTCCAAAGTATAGCTGTCAAAGGTGCGGTGCCATTCGTATACTGTTGACAGCGTTCGTTAGAAGACATATAGTCTGGCTGTATGATTTCCTGCATAAATAAGGGATGTGATTCGGCAGGAGGTGAAGTGAGTGAGTAGAAGAAGGATAAATCTAACTTTGCTAGAAGCTTATGAGAAAGTACTGAAGCGAAGAGTGGATAAGAAAATCATAGTGCAAAGTACGTTAAATACTGCTTTGAACGATGCTAATAGAATCCTAGAAAGTCTTTTGGCGACCTCTTCTGTCGATGAAATCAAACAGAAAATGAGACTATGGGGTTACACAGGTGATTATAGTCGTGTTATTAATGATTTGTTAGAAATAGCAAATAGTAGAAAACCGTAATAAAGCTCTAACTTGCGGTGCTCTCTTCCCTATTTCTCCCTTGCCTCAGTCTCAGTTCTAACAGTTTTGCCTTGACGGGGCACGCCTGTGATGATAGAGTAACAATGACCGCCAAGCCCGTCCCTGTAGCTCAGCAGGATAGAGCGGCTGCCTTCTAAGCAGCGGGTCGGGGGTTCGAATCCCTCCAGGGACGCCATACGCATAGAGGGGGCGGCTGTCTCGCATTACATTCTAAGTAGAATGTTTGCGGTATACCGCTTCAACATGACAAAAATAAATAGAGGATAAATTGCAATGCCAGAAAAAATTGTTTGCCGTAACTCTGGATGCAGATTAAACAAAAACGGTGTCTGTTCACAAAATACCAAATGCTCCAGATGGTATTAAATAAAGGGATACAAAAGAATCAGGTTCGAGGGCCTGCGCCCCCGGAATCTTCTTCTGTCTCAGTACTCTGGTTATGCATGTCTATTGAGTGCAAACAACGTCAAACAATTACGGGAGACCTGCACATGGCACATCAACACCAACAACCTCAATACGAGCGCTCTGTTCAGCCTGGGCTTCCCCGGGATTCCCGGTCTCTGCGCCAGCCCTTTAGCCATCAGCCAGGTTAGAGGACGTCCTCTTTGTAAGCGTTACCCCCTATTATTTCTGCCTTCTCCAGCCGTGTGATTTCTTCGTCTGTCATGCCTATTATCTCTTTGAACACATATTCGTTGTGTTCTCCCAGAGCGCAGGGCGGTATTCGTATATGCATAGGTGTCTTAGGGTATTTCCACATCATCCCGGGAAACATATGGACGCCTGTCCCATCTTTCGTAGCATCCACCCTCTCATAGAATTTGCGGTAGACAACCTGAGGGTCGCGCAGGGTATCCCGCTCGTTAAGAACCGGAGCAGAGGGAACACCCTCCTTCTGCAAGATGAACATTGCCTCATAATCGTCATGCCTGCTGGTCCATTCCTTGATATGCTCGTCCAACTCGTCCTGGTGCTCGTAGCGGCTGGCGTGTGTGGCAAATATCTCTTTGCTGGTCCATTCCGGGTTGCCAATAGCACGGCAAAAGCCCTGCCACTGCTCCTCGTCATAACAGGTGATACATATCCAGCGGTCTTCGCTTCCCCGAGCCGGGTAGACTCCACAGGGTGCTGCCCACAGGTCACGGTTGCCCAGGGTACAGCGTACCCTATGGTTCATCGTATAGTCCATAATGGCTTCCGGAAACTGGGGGATGACTGTCTGGGCACTACCAGAATCTATCCATTGCCCTTTACCGGTTCTGGCACGGTGCCACAAGCCCATCAGTATTGACGCCGCGGCTGCCATGCCGCCTGAAGCGTCCATCTGATAGACATCAAAGTAGAGGTGCATCGGGTCTTCATCAGGATAGCCTCGAAGCCAGGCATGACCAATCAGGGCCTCCATGTTGGTACCATAACCAATGAAGTCCTTATATGGTCCTTCAGTGGCCAGCGCCGGGGCATTTACATAGATGAGTTTATCATTCCAGGAGCTGAGAACGTCATAGGTCAGTCCCAGCCTCTCGATAGCCGCCACTGAATTGTTCTCAAAGAAGACGTCGCACTTCTCAATCAGTCTCCTGAACACGTCCTTACCCTCAGGTTGTGTCAGGTCTACGGTGCAACTCAGTTTGTTGAAGTGCTTTGAATTGAATGCCGCTTCCCGATTCCATATTCCTGCAACAGTGTAATCTTTATTATAAAGGCCCCTCAGCCGTCCTGGAGTTTCAAGCGAGGATTCGGGTACCTTTCCCGGGCGTGAGGCTACAGGGCGATAGTTGATGGATTCCACCATGATAACTTCAGCACCCATATTGGCCAGCATCTGGGTGGCAAATGGCCCGGCGTAGACCACCTCGATACTGGCTATCCTCACCCCCTCCAGGGGTAAGCGTAGTTTCGCCATTCTGTTTGCTCCTCAGTTATACCTAGATTACCCCGGCCTTCTTCAGCTTCACCAGGTCTTCCCGGCTGTAGCCCAGTTCTCCAAACACCTCCTCGTTGTGTTGACCGAGAAGAGGCGCTGGTCTGTTCACCTGAAGAGAACACCCCTTAAGCTTTACAGGGACTCCAGGATAGAGAAACCTGCCGGCTACAGGGTGCTCAATCTCACTAAAGAAGTTCACGGCCTTAAAGTGCTTATCTTCTACCAGGTCCTGGGGAGTGCTGACTTTCATGCACGGTACCCGGTACTTCTGTGCCTCTTCCATCAGCTCCTGTTTGGTCTTGTCCAGGGACCACTCCAGACATACGGCCCAGCTTTCCTCCAGCTTCGTAAGGTCATACAGGTCAGGGAATCTCTCCTCCAGTTCTGCTCTCTTCTTTTCGTCGCCGCCGGCGAGCATGTTGAGATACCTCGGCCACCAGACCGGGTTAGCACGCCACTGCACGTAGCCATCCTTACATGGCGTGATGCATTCGGGCATAATACTGCGCGATGAAACCCGCGGGTCGTGTCTGACCAGAAGCTCGCCACTGTATAAATAGCTGAGCTTGTCACGAGCGCCGTTATCCACACTGCCAAGCATGGTCTCCATTATAGAGACATCTACAAGCTGGCCTTCCCCCTGAAAACGACTGACAAACAGGGCCCCCATGGTGGCCACGAAGGCAGTGAGCCCTGCCTGGTATGACTCCGCATTTTCGCCGCGTTTCAGCGGTTCGCGCTCCGGCAGACCACACGAGGCCATGAAACCGCTCACCGCATTGATAGTCAACTCCGACATCGCAAAGTCCCGGTACGGCCCGTCCTGACCGAAGTTCGAGATAGCTGTCATTACTAAACGGGGGTTTATCTTCTCCAGCACCTCGTATCCCAGGTTAAGCTCATCCATTACGCCGGGCCGGAAGCTCTCTAGAACAACATCGGCCGTCTTTACCATGTCCTTGAAAATCTTCTTCCCTGTCTCATGTTTCAGGTTCAGGGTAATCCCTCGTTTGTTGGTGTTAAGGTTGAGAAAGACCCCGCTCTTTTCAAGGTGCACGTCATCACCGGCAAATGGCCTCAACCGGCGGGCATCGTCACCGGTGCCGGGCATTTCTATCTTGATAACGTCGGCACCATAGTCGGCAAACATCTTGCCGCAGTAAGGACCGGCTATATAATGACACGCCTCAATTACTCTGATATCCTCCAGTGCTTGATACGTCATCTTTCCCCTTCTGGCAGACAGCAAAATAGCCCCTGATTTAGGTCTCTTCCTCGGTAACTCAGCATCTCCCCGAATGACATCTTTGGCAGGACTTCCTCCAGTCTATCGCCGCTTTGGTCTGGTAATGATGGAAGGCTGGACTATTTTCGAATAGTTAAAATTATGGGCCTCCGTGACATCACCGTACTTTATCTTAAGCTCATCTACTATGCCTGCGTCCAGAGCATGGGGCGGACAGGCCTCAACACAGACGGGCTTTTTGCCTTCTGCCCACCTCTCAATGCAGAGGTCACATTTCTGCATCCTGGCCTTCTCTTCATCGGCGAACTGTGGTGAACTGTAGGGACAGGCGTCCTTACACAGGTGACCGGCACAGTTGAGGCATCGCTTGGCCTCCTTTATAGCCTCCGCCTCACTGAATCCCAATACCACCTCCTTGAAATTGGACAGCCTTTCGTTAACCGGCAGGGTGGACATCAACCGGCGAGGCTGTTTTTCTATATCAGCCGGAATGTCTACCGCAATATCTTTCGGGTTGATGGTTTTCTCGGACCGCACCCGCAACACATCTCCCTGAAGGTAGCGATTGATGAAGAAAGCCGCCTTCTGCCCACTGGCGATAGCGTCGACAACGCTGGTGGGACCATTCATGACATCACCGGCAGAGAAAATGCCACGTCGTGCCGTCATGAATGTCTCCGCATCAGCGGTGATTGTTCCCATGGGGCTTGTCTTGATATCGCCACTGAGGCCGGTAAGGTCGGGTACCTGTCCTATAGCAAAGATAACCGTATCTACATCCAGAACATGACCGATGTCTTTCACAACCTTGAAGCTAGGCCGACCGTTTTCATCGAACTGGATCCCCTTGATTTCCTGACACTCTACACCAGCGACTTTACCACTATTCTCAAGGACACGACTGGCAGTCAGCGAGCAGTGAATTTCTATTCCCTCTTCCTCAGCCTGCTTGATTTCGCTGTCTTCGGCGGGCATATCCTCACGGCATTCGAGGCAGACAACGTACACTGTTTGCGCTCCCAGCCGTCTGGCTGAGCGCGCACAGTCGATTGCCACGTTACCACCACCGATGACGAGCACCTTTTCACCTATGTCGGTAGCTTTACCTGATTTAATATCCTGCATGAAGGAAACACCATTGAGTGTACCCTTGAGGTCAGCACCGGAGATGTCAAGCTTCTGTCCCCGACTGGCACCGAGGGCAAGCAGCACCGCACCGTAACCCTGCTCCAGCAGGTCATCAAGGCCCCTGCCGAGGTCTACCCTTGTGTTTGTCCTGATGTCGATACCCAGCGCTTCCAGATAGTCGATGTCCCTCTTGAGAATCTCCCTGGGCAGGCGGTGCTCCGGGATGGCGCTGACGAGCATACCCCCGGCCACCGGTGCCGACTCAAATACGGTCACTCCATAGCCCATCCTGATGAGGTCGTAGGCAGCGGCGAGACCGGCCGGACCCGAGCCGACGATGGCGACGCAGTCTGTCTGTGTAAGGGGCAAACGGGCAGGTAATTCTTGAGGCACGTTATCAGTGACAAAACCCTTGAGGGCCATGATGGCCACTGGTTCTTCAACGTCCTTGCGGCGGCATTCTATCTCACAGGGATGAAGACATACCCGACCGCAGACAGATGGTAACGGCATCCGCCGTCTTATTAATTCCAGGGCTTCCTTGAACCTGCCCTTGGCTATCAGTGCAATATAAGCCGGGATATGGAGATGGACGGGACAGCTCACCTGGCAGGGGGCTTCCTGCTCGGCATAGAGTAAGTCTGTTCCCTCCCCCGAAATGATACCGCAGGTCTTTTCTTCACGACACTTCTCCCGGTCGACGACCACGATGCCGTCCTCATCCCGCTTGGTGATGGCCTCATTGGGACAAATATAGACACATACCGGCTCGGTACAATGATAACATGGTGTGGCCATGTGACTGACAAAGACCTTAGGGAATTTCCCCTCTTCCTGATAAAGGAGCCGCATCCACCTGGCTGGCCCGGCTGGCACATCATGCCAGTCTTTGCAGGCGATGGCACAGGCAAAGCAGCCGGTACAGCGACTTTGATCAAAATAAAAACCCAGTTGCATTGGTCTATTCCTCCTTAAGCCTTTGTTATCTCTACCAGTACTGTCTTCAGGGCAGCGGCTCCACCCGGTGAGTAGGTATCGTCAGTGAGAACATTAACACAGCCACCGCGGTCAATGCCCTCTTCATCCGGATTGTACCAGGCGCCTTCATAGATGGAGACCACACCGGGGATTATCCGCCGGGTTACCCAGGCCTTTATGGCCAGCTTACCACGGTCGTTGAAAACGTAAACCTCATCGCCATCGCGGATGCCCCTGGGTTCAGCATCGACCGGATTAATCCACATGACGTGCGGGTCAACCTCGACCAACCAGTCGACGTTCTGTAGTGTGGAATGTACCCTTACTCTGGGGTGGGGTGATAGAACTTGCAGCGGATATTTCTCTGCCAGCGGGCTGTCTCTGTCCTCCCGTTCCGCAATGATGTACTTGGGAACTGGTGGGGTGAGTGGGCTATCAAGGTCAGCCAGCCGCTGTGAGAAAATCTCAATCTTACCGGAGGGGGTATTGAACGGGTTATTTTCCGGGTATTCAATCTGTGCCTTGAAGGCAATGTAGGGCTCCTTGAGCTGTATCCGTTGTATACCTTCGCGCTTAAACTCGTCATAGTCCTTGATAAAGCGCTGGTACTCGGGGTTTTCAGCAACAAACGTTCTCAGCCACTCGTCCTCTGTCTTGTCGTCGAAGCCCTCATATCCCAGCTTCTCGGCCAGCAGACAGCCGATTTCCCAGTCCGTCTTACATTCTCCCATCGGCTCGATTGCCTGGCTAGAGAAGCAGAGGTACGGGCCGGAAGGCCACGGCCGCGTGAGGTCACTCTTCTCAGCGAAGCTCTTAACCGGCAGCACGATATCGGCATACCTGGCGGTGGGTGTCAGGAAAAGGTCCTGGGCTACGATGAACTCCAGGCTTTTCAGTGCCCGGACTCCCTTGTTAATATTACCGCGTTGATTTAGTATATTGCCGCCGGCGAACCAGGCCAACTTGATGTCTGCCGGGTATCCACCGGCTTTTCCCTTGAGAATACCGTCCCATATCCGATTGGTGTGGATTCTACGTACCAGGCGGAGGTTCAGGTCCAACGTGCCACGAATTGATGGACCACCTGCCTCGGCAGGATTTCTCATGCCGGGGATTCCTGAGGAGCGGAACATGTGTCCGTAGGGTATCCCCATCAGGCCACCGCAGGCACTACCACCGGGCTTGCCGATGTTGCCGGTCATTGCTGTCAGGGCAATTGCACAACGGTTGTACTGCTCACCGAAGGCAGCCCGAGCAGGCCCCTGGCAGTCCATCAGGCAGGCTGGTTTGGTGGTGGCGTACCGGCGTGCCAAATCAGCGATGGTCTGCGCTGGTACCCCGCAGATTGCTTCTGCCCAAGCCGGAGTCTTCTCAACACCGTCTTCGATACCAGTGACATATTCTTTAAATTTATCAAAACCCACGGTGTACTTGTCGAGGAATACCTGGTCCTGGAGGTTTTCCTTGATAATGACGTTTGCCACAGCGACCATCATGGCGGCATCGGTGCCGGGGATGATTGGAATCCACTCAGCGGCCAGAGTGGCGGCAGAGTCCTCGTACCTGGGACCAATTGATATAATCGGAATACCGGCTTCTTTAGCCTTGATGAGATTACCGATGGCATCCGTACCGGATATCATTCGTACCGGGTCCCAGCCCCACATGATTATTAGCCTGGAATTAAGCATATCCTCCCGGCTATGACCAACCATAACATCGCCATATGTCGATTGCACTGCCCAGACAGCGCCCTCGGAGGAGATATTACCGTAGCTACTGGTGTAGCCACCGAACATAGCGAGCGCCTTGTTCAGGGCACCGCGGGTATGCAGAGCACCCAGGTGTCCACCACCCCCCAGGAAGATTGCCCCGTTGCCGTAGGTCTCTTTAACCCGCTTCAGTTCGCTGACGATAGTATCCATGGCCTCGTCCCATGTAACTCGCTCGAACTGACCGATCCCTCTCTCACCAGTACGCTTCATCGGGTAGAGAAGACGGTCCGGGTGGTATATCCAGTGTCGGTAGGCACGACCTCGCCAACAAGCCCGTAGTTGCTTGTCTTCATCAGCGAAATCATCACCTTCAATTCGAGTTATCACGCCATCCTTGACGTGTACCCGGAGCGGACAACGCCCACCGCAGTCAAATGCGGAGGTACACAGAACAATCCGTTCGTCATTTGTCTGGCTTTTATCTTCTGGACTCACAGCAACCTCCTCTCAAATAGCAGATTCCCACAACATGCCTCGATGTTCTAACATTCTAGCCAGTAAACTGATAAAGGTCAACGCGATTTATTCTCTCCTCTGTGAAGTACAATGAGGTTGGCAACACACATCTTGAGGTTTAGTGCAGGAGCAAAGCTGGAGGAGCAATCCATAGCGTATAATTCAGATATACACTCGAATCAGAGCGGAGTGACGACAAACCAATATGGCTTTTTATTGTCCTTCCAGACCAGCATTATAACTGTGCTCCTTTTGGGGACAGGTCAATGCTGCATCGGGCTTTAACATGGGTTGTTGCCGAACAAAATAGTCCCTTGAGGCAAATATAACCTATCTCTTGCAGTATCATCGACTTATGATTGTATTGGCTCGGGCAATGCTATAGAATTACTACCTGTAATGGTTGAGCAAGCTCAAGTATTGGTCGTTATGCCGCATCCAGACGATGTTGAATCTCGCATGGGTGGTACTGTAGCTCGCTGGACACGTGAAGGGAAAGATGTTATTTATGTAGTGTGCACCAACGGCGATAAGGGGACTAGTGACCCTAATATACAGCCACAAGAGCTAGCCAGAATTCGAGAGCAGGAACAACTAGCAGCTGCGGAAATACTCGGGGTGAGAGAGGTTATTTTCTTACGACATCCCGACCAGAGTCTGGAGGATACACCAGAGTTTAGGAAAGAGCTGGTACGCTTAATAAGGATGTACAGGCCTGATATTGTGGTGGCCGTTGACTCCTATGGTAAATACCGTGACCATAGGGACCACCGAATCGCTTTGCGAGTCACTCTGGATGCCGTCTTTCCGTATGCCGGCACCACTCATGCGTATCCTGACTTCCTTGAACAAGGGCTGCTGCCTCATAGGGTAAAAGAGGTGTTAATATGCGGTACACAAGACCCTAATTATTATCTTGACATCATTGATACCATTGACATCAAGATTGCCGCACTACGTTGTCATAAGAGTCAAGTAGGAGATGGGCCACGAGCAGCAGAATGGATGAGACAGTGGGCTAAGAACTCAGCCGAAGGACAAGATTATGAACTGGGTGAGGCTTTTCACAGAGAAGAGGTAGTGTGGGAACCCACGGTAGGATAGCCCTTTTAGAAAGCCTAGTTTTGCTTCAGGGAGAGAAATATCCTCTTCCTTATGAAAATAAGAGTACAAATACTTCTTTGATTTAATTAGTAAATTCGGCTCAATCAGGTAATTGTACCACCATCCTCGAATATCAGACGTTAACAGAGTATCATGAATAATGACCAGCTTCCGCAACCAGTCTTATATCCCTAATAAACCGTCTGGAATCGATTCCCAGACACGGCGCTCATCTTCGTAAGGCGCCTCCTCGACATGGCACTCTTCCCTGATTATCATGGTTACTCTACGCTCATCGTAAGGTGGCCATCTGCCAACGCTCTCGCAGCTAGGGTCGCCATTGCGAGCAAACGCCAGCCAGGCATCCTGAATATTCCTTGAAAGGGCATCGGCAGCGGAACCGGAGCCACCCCACCCTTCCCCATAGTTACCGAACAGGAAACCTAGTTCCAAAGCGTGATGTGCCCCCAGGGCACCATCGAGCATCGGAGACGGCCAGGTGAACACATAGTTATAGGCAGACTGTCCCTGACCGTACTGGGCTTCAGCAAGACGAACCGCCGGTATCCGGAAGGACTGGTCTGTCCGGATTGCCGTAAATATCTCAGCCGGCGTGGTCGGTGCACCGCGCTTGGATAATGCCTCCCGGTAGGTCTGAACCATGATTTCGGTATTCTGTCCAGGCAGGATTCCCTGGACACGTCGCAAGAGTTCAGCCTCATCTATATTCTGTAATTCCTGGTCTCTTACGATAAACATCTTCCACTCATTGAGATTAGAACCCACAATTATAGGTATTTCTCTAGCCGCACCGTCGCGGACGGCATCAAGCGGGAGTGCTGGGAGTGTAACACCATCAATGACCGGCTGCAACGCCAGCCCCCCGGTCATACCTGCTCTTTGCAGCCTCGGCGTCAGCTCCTGCTGGGCAGCCAGTAACCGTTCCACAGGAAGTGAACGCAGAGTGTCGACATCGCCTGCCTTTACATCCAGTATGTCAAGAAATTGCCCGGCGACCTGTGCTGCCTTATCGAGTGGTCGGGAAGTATTGGCCGCGCCGCTCTGTAGAATCGCCCTGCGGAAAAACCCCTTCGCCTGCGGTACAGCCAGCAGGCAACCCACACTCATGCCGCCGGCCGATTCACCAAAGATGGTCACATTATCAGGGTCACCACCAAAAGCGCCTATATTATTGTGAACCCACCTCAGGGCGGCAACCTGGTCCATCAGGCCTTCATTGCCCGTCGCCGGGATTTTCCCTGCCGTGAGTTCGTTCAGGTTCAGAAAGCCGAGTGCGCCCAGCCGGTAGTTGGTTGTCACAACGACAACATCACCTCGAGCTGCCAGCCGGCTTCCTTTGTACATCACCGATGAGCCCGAGCCACCGGTAAAGCCACCCCCGTGAATCCAGAACATTACGGGGCGATGGGCATCATCCAGAGCCGGGGTCCATACATTGAGATAGAGGCAGTCCTCGCTCTGGGGTTCCGCTTCGGGGCGTTGGTTCAAATTGAGGATGCCACCTTCGGCAATATTCTGCGGACAAATAGCAGCCGAAGACTTTGCCTGACGTACGCCGCCCCACGGCTCAACCGTCCCGGGTGGCAGCCAACGTCTCTCCCCTACCGGCGGGGCAGCGTATGGGATTCCCTTAAAAACGCACAGGCCACGCTGCTGGTAGCCCTCAACCTTCCCCGACTCGGTCTTGACAATCGTCTCCATGGATGTGCTCATAACTATCTCCCTCCCTGTTATGGTATGGCAACGTTTATTATTTCTATAACTGTCCAGCATTCTAGCATTAGTTAATTACCAGAAACAAGCTGACCTTACTCAGAAATCCCCTCATTGTTACAGGGAGAGACTGACTCAAGGGCAATCCACCTCCGATACTACTGGTAAGTCTCACCTAGCGAGTGTTACAATGCTCTAAGGGAAAACTATACCTCTTTTTGCACGAACATCTTAGTAATATCGAAACTATTGCCGCTTCCTGATACCGCAGGTTCTGTGATGCCGAAGTTTACTAATAATAGTAAAATGACCCGGGATTTTACTCCCGTAGAAAAGACAATAAGACTATCATCAGAAGAACTGCTACGTCAATTCGATATTGCCACTGCACGATTGAATCACCCTCTACCACCTGAAAAACTTAGAATCTGGGCAAAAGAAGGACTGGCTTTAGCCCAGAATTCCCCTCCTGACTCGTTTAAGACAGCCAGAGAGTATTTCCAGGTTACACCTGAGGTACTAGGTATTCTCCCATTCCCATATTTTCTCGACTGGGTTCGTAGAGGAAAGGCCCTTTGCCGCGATAGTCCCAGCCTTGCTACTGCTTACTTTCGAGCCAGCCCTGGGGTCTTGGCCATGCTTCCTCAAGGAATGGTGGAGGTCTGGCTAGAAATGGGCCCGGGTCTTTACAAAAATACACCAGAATCAGTAGCTTTGGCTTGTAATTTCTTTATGGCTTTCCCTGAACTGTTACAGGACCTAAATCTGGTGAAGATAGAACGATTCTCTCTGTTTCTCAATAGTCTGGCCAAGACCTCATACGACCTGGCTATTGAATGTCTCAACTCAGCTCATCAGGTCTTCGCGAAGATAGGAGAGGAAGAGCGTGGGCCTTTCTTAACTGTAGCCTTAACCCTTGTCCGGTTGCATCCGGGAGAGTCTGCCACTTATTTCATGAAAGGTGCCGAGGCTCTAGCTAATATTACTGGAGGGCAACAGCGAAGGTTTCTCTCTCTAATCGAGAAGGTCGCCCGGCGTAGTGCCCGACATGCCCTCTCCCTTCTTTTCGATTGT
>Ga0315554_1000327_pt1 | contig 27714 bp, 24 predicted proteins | sample SalMarSW160370MG_FD_202114 | JGI IMG/M metagenome (GOLD analysis project Ga0315554, IMG submission 202114) | Salt marsh sediment microbial communities from the Plum Island Ecosystem LTER, Massachusetts, United States - Salt Marsh Sediment SW1603-70 ...
TCAAATAAACTTCGTGTTTCTTCGTGAGCTTCGTGGTGAAGATTATTTAACATCTGTACTTGTCTAAAAATGTACCCCATAAGGGGCAGGCGGACACCTTTAATTCTCCTGCTGCGGGGAATTATCAAGTTAAATGCTTATGAATTTTTCAGGGACGACTATGTAATTGAAATCACCTGTTAAGGCCCCATAATAAAGCCCTTTATTAACGAGAAATGGATTTGGGCTTGTATTTATGACCAAAAAATGGTACAATTTTGCAGCTTTGTACATTGTGCAAAATAACCATCATTTGGTTAGAAGCGGTGAGAAAATGTATTCTCGTAAATCAACTACCTTAAGCTCAAGTATATTGAAGAAAAGAGCGTTATCGGTGCGCTGTTAAAATAAAAACTCTTTGAAAAGGGTAAGAAAATGAAAACGACAAAACTATTAGCAAGTATTTTGGTCATTGTGGGGGTATTGGCTTTGTTATCGGCCAGCAATGCCGGCAGTCTGGAGCCGAGCAATCCGCCTGGTTCTACGATGAAGACACTAAATGAAGTTGAGCCGAGAAAGCCGGTCTCTTCTGTGCCTTATATTATAACAGAATCAGGTTCTTACTATCTTTCAGCGAACGCTCAAACGACGAGCAGTCTATTCAGTGGGATAACGATATGGGCTGACAATGTGACTTTGGACCTGATGGGTTTTTCTTTGATCGGTGATGGAACGTCAGGGCTGCATGGCATCTCTATCGAGGGCACTCACAAGAACATCACGATCCGCAACGGCACGATAACGAACTGGGGAGGCAACGGCATCGAGGCACCGGACACGAACAGCTGCAGAGTTGAAGACCTCCAGGTCATAGATAACAAGAGATCAGGCATTCACCTGCCTGGAGATAAGCAAGTAGTGACCAACTGTGTGGCAAGCGACAACGGAGCTTCGGCTACCAGCGAGGTTTATGGTATCTATGTTGGTAACGGAAGCTCAGTGACCGGCAATACGACCAACGGTAACGGAGATACGGCTGGCAACAATGTCTACGGCATCTATGCCAGCACCGGCTGCACAGTAACCGGCAACACGGCCAGCAATAACGGACATTTGGCCGCGGGCAGCAACGTTTACGGCATCCTTGCCCACAACGGCAGTACGGTGACCGGTAACACGGCTGGCTACAACGGAGATTCGGCTGGCTCCGCCAACGGCATCCTCGTCTTCCAAGGCTGTACGGTGACCGGCAATACGGCCAGCAATAACGGACATTCCGCTAACAGCAACGCCTGCGGCATCTTTGCCTTTCAAGGCAGTATCGTGACCGACAACACGGCCTGCTACAACGGAGATTCCGCCGGTAGCAACGCCTACGGGATCAAGACCGAGATGGGCTGCAGGGTGGCCGGTAATACGGCATACTCCAACGGGACTTCGGCCGGCGGCGAGGTTTCCGGCATCTATGCCGGGGCCGGCTGTACACTGACCAGTAATACGGTACACCAAAACGGAGGTGGAGCCCAGGGCTACGTCAGCGGGATCTACGCTAATGACTACTGTACGCTGATAGGCAACACCGCATACTTCAACTCAGGTGTTGGCATTGTTGCGCTCAATTACTGTCTGATTGACCAGAATAATTCAAATGATAACGGCGACAGTAATTGGATTGTCGGGACAGGATGTCAGGAAGGACTAAATGGCCCGTGATAAATGACGACTGGTTGTAAACCAGGTAATAAATAAAAACCTTAAACTGAACCATAAGGTGTAAAAAAGTGAAAACTCACAATTTGATTGAAAGAACGGTACTTATTACGTTGCTGGCTTTATGCGCAAATGTCGGCTTTGCTGAGAATATCGACCCGTATAACGATGACAATCAATATGCTTACGGAGAAAACGTCGGCTGGTTGAACTTTGAACCGAATGTTACTGACCCCAATGCCGGCGCACAAGTCAGCAGCGAAAATTTGACTGGTTTTATCTGGGCTGAGAATATCGGCTGGATAAGTCTGTCGTGTCAGAATACCGAAAGCTGCGGTACAGTCAACTATGGTGTTGACAGCGATGGGGAAGGCAACTTGTCGGGGTATGCGTGGGGAGAGAATGTCGGCTGGATAAACTTCGACCCTAATGTACCAAACGATTCAAATGACTATGGTGTAAAAATCGACCCTGATGGCAACTTTTCCGGCTATGCCTGGGGCGAGAACATAGGTTGGATAAATTTTGGTATAATTGACTACTACGTTGTAGTATGCAAAGTAGGATTAGAGGATTTAGCCAGGTTTGCTGAAGACTGGCTCCAGAACGGTACCGTACCCGGCAACCTTAATGGGGAAGTAGACGTTGACTTTAAGGACTATAGCATCCTGGCTAATTACTGGCTTGATTATTGTCCGGACAACTGGCAATTGAAATACAGTGTTAAGGAATGCAGGGTGAACTTTGAAGACCTGGCAAACTTCCTTGATGACTGGCTCCAGAGCGGTAACGTGCCTGGCAATCTTAATGACGACAAAGACGTCGACTTTAGTGATTACAGTATCCTTGCTTCCTACTGGCTGGACTACTGCCCCGACGATTGGCCGTTGAAATAGCAACCCTTTTTATGTTTCAGGGCCTGCTGAATCCGCACAACCATACTACAACTAAAAGCACAAATAGCGCGCGAAATCGCAAAAAATCTCAAAAAACACTTGAATTCAAACACAGCCGCTTCATGGTTCAAATAAAATAAAAAAATGGGGATGTTCTTTGCCGCCGGGGTCAGTTTGTTTTCGTGGCGATGCCGCTTGTACTGCGTTTATAGACCAAAAACCTTGACCAATAATTAGGGTATAGCGTTTAGCGTACAGGGTACAGGTTATAGAGTTCAGCGAATACCGTTTAGTATTTCTGAAATTTGAAAATTAGTGCTTGTTTAGGATTTAGATATTAGGATTTAGGATTTATTCTCGTCTTGACAATTTACCTTAATCTATGTATCTTCACGCCTTAGGAATTATTACCGCCGAGACCGCAGAGTTCGCGGAGATATATAATTGACTGGATTCCCGCTCCCCGCTTGAAGCGGGGACAAGTTTACCCCTGCGAAGGCAGGGGCGGGAATGACATTTTGTGTTTATTCGTGGTTTTAAAAAAATAAATAGAAAACAGTGTTAATCTGTGTTAATCCGTGTCTGAGGAATTTTTAGGAGCAGTCAGTTGAGAGTACTATCGGGGATACAGCCTTCGGGCAAGCTTCATATCGGCAATTACTTCGGCGCAATGCGCCAGCATTTGCAGCTCCAGGCCGAAAACGAAGCTTATTACTTTATAGCAGACTACCACGCCCTGACCAGCGGCCCGGACCCTGCCGAGCTGTCACAAAATATACTCGACGTGGCTATGGACTACCTGGCCCTTGGCCTGGACCCCGAAAAAACCGTATTCTGGCGACAGTCCGACGTTCCCGAAATAACCGAGCTTGCCTGGATACTTTCCTGCATTACGCCTATGGGCCTTTTGCAGCGGTGCACAAGCTACAAGGAGAAGGTCGCGCAGGGTCTGAGCCCCAATCACGGCCTATTCGCCTATCCGGTGCTCCAGGCCGCCGATATTCTTGCTTTTCACAGCGAGCTCGTACCCGTCGGCGCCGACCAGAAGCAGCACATAGAGGTTACACGCGACATCGCCGGGTATTTTAACAACACTTATGGCCAGATACTGACACTTCCCGAAGATTACATATTAGACTCGGTTGCAGTCGTTCCCGGCATAGACGGCCGTAAGATGAGCAAAAGCTACGACAATACTATCGAGATATTCGAACCCCAGAGCAGTATAAAGAAAAAGGTTATGCGGATGGTTACAGACTCGACCCCGGTCGAACAGCCCAAAGACCCGGAAAAGTGTAATGTCTTTGCCTTGTTGAAGCTGGTCGCCGGCGACGATGAGCTTGCCGAATGGCAGGGCCGGTATCGCAGCGGGGGTATGGGCTATGGTCAGGCCAAGAAGCGCCTGGTCGAGCTTCTTATAGAATATTTCGAGCCGTACCGCGCAAAACGTCAGGAATTGGAGAACAACCTTGATTATGTTCGCGAAGTATTGAATAAGGGCGCCGACCGGGCAAGACCCGTGGCGCATAAAACATTCGAAGAGGTAAGAAAAGCAGTGGGACTATAAATCTTATGGATGAAAAACTTGTTACAATCGCGGAATTCGAGGATTACATAAGGGCCGATATGGCCCGGCAGACGCTGGAGGATTTCGGTATAAAAGCCATTGTCACCGGTGATAACGCCTCGAATATTTATGCCGGCATCCCCGCCATCGAAAGGCCTGTCCTGCAGGTTTTAGAAAGCCAGGCCGACCAGGCACGTCAAATCCTCGACGAGCAGCAAAAACGGGAGGACTGATTGGCGCCGTACCGTGTAAACCTTGACGTTTTTGCCGGTCCGATGGACCTGCTGCTGTACCTTATCCGCAAGGATGAGGTCGATATCTACGACATCCCGATTGCCAGGATAACCGGCCAGTACATCCAGTACATCGAGATGCTCAAGAGTCTCGACATCGACCTTGCCGGCGATTTCCTGGTCATGGCAGCAACTCTTATGCAGATAAAATCGGCGATGCTTCTGCCGAAAGCCGAACCCGACGGCATTGACGCGGAGGATTTCGAGGACCCTCGCGCCGAGCTGATACGCCAGTTGCTCGAATACAAAAAGTTCAAGGACGCCGCCAATCTTCTCGACGCCTGTGCGCAACAGCAGCAGCAGAGACTGCCTCGGCCGGCAGTTATTATTGACAAGCTCAAGGACACCGCCGAACCGGAAGTAGACCTCGACCAGGTGAGCGTATGGGACCTGCTCGGGGCGTTCGATACAATTCTGCAGGCCACAGGTGCTTCTTTCGATATCAGTCATATTCACGACGATACCCCCATCGACCTGTACCAGATAGAGATGCTGCACCGTCTGCAGAGCGAAGGGGCTATGCCTTTTGCCCGTATTTTTGAAGGTCGAGCCAATCGTCTGGTCATGGTAGGGCTGTTTTTGGCGCTGCTGGAGCTGATAAGAGACGGTCTTGTCGGCGCGGAACAGTCCGAGTCCGACTCAGCCATTCATATTACCGCGTTAACCGATGAACCCGCAGAACGGGTTGTGCAAAAGGCCATCATCGCCGCCTCCACTGAGCAGGCCCAGCCGCAGCAACCGGCCGTTGCCGCCGAAAGCCCGGCTATACCTATAGTAGGATTTACCGGCGATAAGGAAGCGTCGCAGCACGTTCAGCCTGCCGAACAGGGCTATCCAATCGCTGAGCTGCCGCCAAAGCCCGCAAGCGATAAAACCGCCGCACACACAAGCGATTTCGAACAGAGCACTCAGGGCGATGGCGAGAATTAGTATTTGACTTTACTACGGGCCGAAAATACAATGACGGCTGATGTGATTTGGTGAAAGGATTCCGTAATGGCTGGCAATGTTATTGAGCTGAACGATTCGACTTTCGACGAGACCGTACATAATTCAGACGTTCCTGTTCTGGTGGATTTTTGGGCGCCGTGGTGCGGCCCGTGCAAGATGATGACCCCTATCCTTGAGGAAGTTGCGGAAGATTATTCCGGCCGGGCCAGTATATGCAGGCTCAATACCGACGAGGCCCGCGATTCCGCGATGGAGTTCAACATCAGCGCGATACCCACGCTGATACTTTTCAAAGACGGCGAAGTTCAGAAAAAGTGGGTCGGCCTGACCAGCAAAAAAGATATAACCGCCGCCATCGAAGCGCTTCTTTAAGCTGTAAGGCGTACCCCACAAAGTTTTGCTTGTATAAATACCTTGTTTTCAATCTTCCCTTTTGTTCAAGGCTGCCTTGACATTTGCGTCGGGCTTTGAGAGAATCCTCCTTTTCAGTACCTTTGGGTCGGAACGGGTATTTAGTGGCACATAAAATAGTATCCAAAAGTGAGCTTTCGCAGGATGTATTCACCGCCCAAATCGAGGCCGGGCTGATTGCAAAGGCACGCAAGCCGGGCCAGTTTGTCATCGTCTGTCTCAGCGATGAATACGGCGAGAGAATCCCATTGACCATCGCCGGCGCCGACCCCGAAAAGGGCACTATCACGCTTATCTGGCAGCGAGTCGGCAAGACCACAGCCGAGATGGCTGATTTGAAACAGGGTGACACAATTGACAATATCGTCGGTCCGCTCGGTACGCCGACGCACATTCAAAAGTTTGGCACTGTTGTTTGCGTCGGCGGCGGCATAGGGAATGCGCCGTTGCTCCCAATTGCCTCGGCCCTCAAAGATGCAGGCAATACCATTATTTCGATTATAGGCGCACGCAATAAAGAGCTGCTCATCCTCGAAGACGAGTTCGCCGGAATCAGCGATGAGCTTATAGTAACCACCGACGACGGTTCACACGGCCGAAAGGCCCTTGTCACCGAACCTCTTAAGGAGATTTGCAGCCGCGACCCAAAACCCGACCATGTCTTTGTTATCGGCCCGGCGATAATGATGAAGTTCTGCTGTGATGTTACAAAACAATTCGACGTTCCGACAACCGTCTCGCTCAATACTATTATGGTTGATGGTACCGGGATGTGCGGCGGATGCCGGGTTGAGGTCGGCGGCAAGCCGAAGTTCGTTTGTGTTGACGGCCCGGAATTCGACGGGCACCTTGTTAATTTCGACCTTATGATGAAGCGCCTTGCCGCCTACCACAAACAGGAGCAGCAGGCGCACGAGCAATACGAAAAACATAAATGCAAAATCGGTCTGGATGAAGGCAGACGAAGGAACCAACAGTGACCGAAGAAGAAGCAAAACAAATACTTGAAAAGTTACAGAAAAAAGAACAAGCCGAAGGGCTTAAACCTTTGGACCAGTATGACATACCGCCTCAGGATATGCCTGCACAGGACCCGGTTGCCAGACGCGGCAACGTGAACGAAGTAGCCTTAGGTTATACCGAGACCCAGGCCCGGCTCGAAGCAATGCGGTGTCTGCAATGCAAAAACGCACCGTGCATGCAGGGCTGTCCCGTGCGAATAAAGATAAAAGGCTTTATCGCAGCTATTGCCGAAGGCGACTACAAAAGGTCACTGGAAATTATAAAGGAAAACTCACTTTTGCCGGCTGTCTGTGGTCGAGTATGCCCTCAGGAAGTTCAGTGCCAGGAAAAATGTACTGTGGGTCTTCGATTCAAAGACCCGACTAAGGCAGTCTCTATAGGCAGACTCGAAAGATTCGTTGCAGACTTCGACAGTGACAATGAAAGCATACCTGAGGTAGCGCCGGAAACCGGGATGAAGGTAGCTGTAATCGGTTCCGGCCCCGGCGGTATAGTCGCCGCCGCGGATACCAGAAGGGCGGGTCACGACGTAACTATCTTCGAGGCCTTTCACAAACCCGGTGGCGTTATGGTTTACGGCATTCCCGAATTTCGTCTGCCCAAGGCTATAGTTGCCAAAGAGATTGGCGTTCTGGGGAAAATGGGTGTCAAAATCACCTGCAATTTTCTCGTCGGACGAACTCGAACCGTCGAGCAGTTAATGAAAGAGGACGGTTTCGATGCTGTTTACGTCGGTGTCGGCGCCGGCCTGCCTTACTTTATGGGTATCGAAGGCGAATTACTTGTCGGTGTATACAGTGCCAACGAGTACCTGACCCGTGCAAATCTTATGCGGGCTTATGACTTCGGCAAAGGTGCTGATACCCCCATAGCCGTCTCTAAAAAAGTCGCGGTCGTAGGAGGCGGCAACGTCGCTATGGACTCTGCCAGGACAGCGGTCAGACTCGGCGCCGAAAAGGTGTACCTCGTCTATCGCCGTAGCGAAAAGGAGATGCCCGCCCGTGTCGAAGAAGTTCATCACGCAAAGGAAGAGGGTATTGAATTTCACATATTGCAGAATCCCAAGCGAATAATCGGTGACGAGAACAGTCATGTAAAGGCAATCGAGTGCCTCAAATACGAACTCGGCGCCCCGGACGAATCAGGTCGCAGGCGTCCCGTTCCAATCGAAGGCTCTGAATTTATTATTGAGGTGGACACGGTTGTTATAGCTATCGGCAACGGCGCTAATCCGCTGATTCGCCAGACCACCCCCGATTTGGAATTTAACAAGTGGGGCAATATCGTAGTCGATGAAAACTGCAAGACCTCGATGCAGGGAGTTTATGCAGGCGGTGACATCGTCCTTGGCGCCGCAACGGTAATACTCGCTATGGGCCAGGGCAGAATCGCCGCCGCAGCAATAAATGAATACCTCTTCAAAAAGAAATCCGACTGAAATCCGCCGCCTCAGCTAAAACTTGAACTTAAAAGCCGTGCCGAGCACGTGGTAGTCGGTATAGTCACTGTGTTTGCGGCTCGACTGGCGCATATAATAGATATCCAGGTTTAGTTTTTCACCCAGTTCTTTTGAAACTCCGGCGTAGAACCTGTTACGGTTGAAATGTTCGTTATCGAGGTTAATAAACACCTCGTCCGCAAAATAAGGCTGCAGTTTCCACGCCGTCAGCTTCCACGGGAGCTTCACCGTAAACTTATTTTTATACCGCCAGAGCCTCTTGCCGTTTTCCCTGTCGCGGTATTCGAACAGATTACGGTCACTCAATGCCAGGTCCCACATTTTCCACTTGAATGTAACGTTCATATGAGGCCTGTTCTCCCTATACCATCTGTCGGTGCTGTCATCCTTTTCGGATATTTGCCGGTAATTCAGCCCGATGTCTATCCAGTCCGCAAGCCCGCTGTAAACAAATCCGAGGTCCGAGTAATGGTGGTATAAATTTCCTCCCTTGTTGCCGAACCGGAACTCTTCGGTGAATTCCGCCTTCCAGTCTTTGTTGATTTTTACCGATGCCCCCGCACTGGTCCAGTACTGAAAATCGCCGTCATCGAAACCGAGAGCAGTGCCGCACAAAAGCGTTGCTAATCCCGCCGACGTCAACAAGACAATTCTCTGATACCTTCTCATTCGTGCGTTTCCTGATTGCCTCTGATTATGTTGTTGCCCGGTCCAATACCGTCTTTTTTAACTTATGATTCCTTTTATATATTCTTTGGTCATTTCCTGCCTGGGATTTTCGAATATCTCTTTCGCTGGTCCGTGTTCTATCAGTTCACCGCAGTAGAGAAAAACAGCATAGTCAGCCAGTCTCCTCGCCTGGCGAAGGATGTGTGTTACGATAATAACCGTGTATTGACTCTTCAGCCGCAGGAAGCTCTTTTCGATACGCTGACTGGATTTCGGGTCGAGAGCGGAGGTAGGCTCGTCCGCGAGGATAATTTCAGGTTCGACCGCCAGACCTCTTGCCAGGCATAGTCTCTGTTGCTGGCCGACCGAAATCCTCGATGCCGGGCTGTGCAGCCTGTCCTTTACCTCATCCCATAAGCTCGCCTCTTTAAGATACTCTTCGACTATCCGGTTCAGCCTTTTTTTGTCTTTTATCCCGTGAATTCTTGGACCATAAGCGACGTTGTCGTAAATCGACATCGGCAGCGGGTACGGATTCTGGGCAAGAAGCCCCATCTTTTTTCTGATATGGGTGACTTCAGTGCGAGGGTCGAAGATGTTTTCCCCGTCAACGAAAACTTTGCCGGAAACCCTGACGCCTTCCACCGAATCAATCAGGCGGTTGAACGATTTTAACAGTGTGGTCTTGCCGCAGCCAGACGGGCCTATAATGGCGATTATCTTTTTGTCCGGGATATCAATGGTTATATCTTTCAGGGCCTGCTGGTTTGCATAAAATACATTCAGATTACGCACGCTTATATGGGTCTTGAAATCCATCGAACTCTCCTATCTGACAACGTGTCTGGTAAATCGCCCGACCAAAATTCTCGATACTATGCTTATTATCAGAATAATGACTGTCAGAATGAATGCCGAGGCGTACGCCCGCTCCTGAACCTCCGGAAACGGCGTTCCGAGCTGAAAGAAGATAGCCAACGGCAGCGTGGCTGCCGGGCGAAACAGGGAATAAGGGATATAATCACTGAAGCCCGCGGTAAAGATTACAGAAGCCGCATCTCCTATGCCTCTTCCAAACGCAATCAGGACGGCGGTCAATATGCCGGGCAAAGCCTGTCGTACCACAACCTTAAATGCGGTCTCTAATTTCGTTGCGCCCAGAGAATATGACGCTTCAAGGAGCTCCCTGGGAATCATTCTTATTACTTCATCCATCGCTCTGCTCATAATAGGTAGTATCAACAGGGACACGGCGATGATGCCGCCTAAGAGCGACGCCCGCAGACCGAAGAAAAGCATAACTGTAAAGCCGAAGGCCCCGTACACTATCGATGGGACACCCCACAAAACATCGAACGAAAATCGCGTGAAGGATGCTATGCGTGAACCTTTTTTGGCATATACGTTGAGATACAACACGACAGGCAGACTAATCAGAATCGCCAGAAATGTTGCTCCGGTCGCCAGGTACAAAGAGCCGACAATAGCGTTCAGTATTCCGCCTTCCTTGCCGAGATAAAATCCACCTTTAGGAGATTGGGTAATCATCGCAAGGTCCATCGCAGGCAACCCCTTGATAACAACAGTGGCCAATATCAGCACAAGGCTCGACAGGATGATGAGCGTTGAAGCAATCATCAATACCTTGAACAGGCTTTCTTCTATTCTCCTTCTGTCCATTTTATTCTATGGCCCTTTCAACCCTGATTAGTACGAACCGGGCGATGATATTAAAAAACAGCACTACCAGCAGCAAAACGAAACATGCCAGCAACAGGGCCGAGTCGTATAACGGCACAGATAGCATTTCTCCGTAGTTGTTGGCAATCAGTGCCGGCAGCGGATACGCCGGGTCGAGCACCGAGGCGGGGACCTTTGCGACGTTTCCGGCCACCATTAGTACCGCCATCGTTTCACCGAAGGCTCGCGACAGGCCTAACACAACGGCGGCGATAATGCCGGGCATGGCCTTGCGCACTACGACATGCTTTATTGTTTGCCACCTGGTTGCGCCCAACGACAGGGACGCTTCTCTGATTTCACGGGGCACGGTTCTGAAAACTTCCAAAGAAACATGAATGATTATGGGAAAGACCATTATCGCAAGAACAATCCCGCCTGCGAGCACACTGTAGCCGCTCGAAAAGCTTCCAAACGCCGGCGCAATATAGTTTTTTATCAGCGGAACTATTACCAGTACTCCCCACACGCCATAGACCACCGAAGGAATGCCTGCCAGCAGGTCGATAAGCGGCTTGGTCCATTCCCTCACGAATCGCGGTGCGTATTCCGAAAGATATATCGCAGTCAGAAGGCAAAGGGGAACAGCAATAACAACAGCCACTCCGGTTACCCATACTGAGCCCATAATAAAGGGAAAGAACCCGAATTCTTTTTTTAAGGGGTGCCATGAGCTTGAAAACAACAGTTCGCTCAACGGTTTAATCGCTAAGATAGGCCTCGACCTCAGGTACAATCCGATTGCTATGACAAATACAATCAGACCCGATAATATCGTCAGCCACAGCATAAACCCCCCGGCTAATCTGTCTTTTAGCAACCTTTTATTCATTGTTAAAAGCTCATGCCCAATATCAGGAACGGGCGATGGGAGTTTTTAATTATCACTTAGCTTTTCGAGTTCTTGTTGAATCTTTTCCTGGCTCAGGGTGATGTACCCTGATTCGCCCACGTATTGCTGGCCGTCGGTGAGAACCCATTTGATGAACTCAACCACCACTTTCCTTTGCGGTTTGCCCTGGCAGACAAGATGCAGGGGCCTTGCCGGAGGAGAAGGGTATTTACCCGTTGCTATCGCCTCGACTATTTGGTCCCGGTCGGCGTAGAAATCTTCGTCCGCATCTATCGCGCCGTTGCCATTGATGTCTATGGGTAATACTCTCATCTGGTCAATCTGCTTTTTGGTCTTTGCATCGTAGGCGTAATTGATATTGTTAAATCCGATTCCCAGAGCGTCTTTCTTAACAGCTTCCGCCAGACCAGGGTCACCGTAAACGCCGACCCCAAGAAGGTCTTCCTGTTTCTTACCTAAGAACTGAGCCCAGGTTTGGGCCGCGCCACATGCGTCGGAGCGGGTATAAACGCGAACTGAATCCGCAATTTCATTTCCGACAATCTGCCCCCAGCTCTTGACTTGCCCTGTTATCCACATGCTTATAAAGGATTCTCTGGTAACACCTTTGGCCATCAGCTCTTCCAGCACGGGGTTTTCCGTATTGACCGTGGGCACTACGGCATCTTTTGTTACGGAAACCCACCACGCCCCTTTTTCTATTTCAGCGGAATAAATCTCACGCGAGACCATACCGATGTCCACGACTTTCGCCAGGCAGTCAGCCATTCCTTTGCCCGCTCCGCCTGCGGCGACATCTATCTTTACCTGCGGGTTAATTTTCTGAAATTCCTCTGCCCACTTAATCACCATCGGGTAGAGTGCCCACGCTCCTGATAGTGTTATTGTCCCCTGCAACTGACCGGACTGTGAATCCGACTCGTCCTTTTTCCCGCAGCCTGCCGTAAAAAGAACTGCGATAATCAGTACGCAACTTATGGCATTTTTCATTTTTGACAATCTCCTTTCTGCCCCCGCGTCTGGCGACGCGAGTCGGGGCGGCGGGTCAAACGAGGTCGGCGAGCGTCAGGCCCTCCAGTCTTTTCGAAATATAGTTCCTGATTTCCTTAAATACCTTTAAGACCTTTTTTTCCTGGGACAGGGGCGTATCGGAGAAAAAGTACTTGCTCACGGATTCCGTAGGCGCAAGGGCGCCGTCCATAAGCCGGACAATCTCTGCCATGGTAATTTTCGAAGCAGGGCGAGCCAGCTTGTAGCCGCCGCTTTTGCCCCTCCTGGTCTTGATATAACGACTGCGTCTCAGTATCGAAAATAAAAGCTCAAGATATTTCTTCGGCATATTGTATTTTGAGCATATCTGCTCTATCTTTATAAATCCCTGCTTTTCGTGCCTGGCAATATACAGTAACGCCAGAATCGAATATTCACTTTTGGTGGTCAGCTTCATTTTCAGCATCCCTTTTCTATTAAATCCATTATGTCTATTGACATAATAGACAAGAGAATCGGAGGCACAAGCAAAAAATTACGATTTTTTGAAAAAATCCGACTTGTTCGGGAATCACGGGCCGGCCCCGTAACACACAGTCGACTTCAAAGCGTGTTTGACAACGTCGAAAGCATATTGTATTATTCCCGCTCTGGTCGCCCGCCCGGCCCGGGCGTAACCTGCTGTTGTTTGACTTTCGGCCGATGTCGGGCGAGGAAATGGAAATTAAACCGTTCAGGGCTTGCAGGTTCAACAAGGCTGTTGTAGGTAACGTCGGCGCTTGTATTGCCCCTCCCTATGATGTTATAAGCGAGAAGCAACAGCAGCAGCTTTACCGCAGCAGCGATTATAACATCGTCCGCATCATAAAGCCCAAAGCCCGACCCTCAAACGGCGATGAAGATAATGTCTATACCAGGGCCGCCGCCTATTTCAACGACTGGATAGAGCGGGGGGCCCTGAAGCTGGATTCGGACGAGGCTGTCTACGCTTACGTTCAGGACTTCGAACTTGCCGGGGCCTGGTTCCAGCGATTCAGTTGTATTGCTCTGGGAAAACTCGAACCGTTCGGAAAGACCGTTCGCGCCCACGAAAACACGATGCTCGGCCCGCGAAAAGACCGGCTCGAACTCAAAAAGGCCACTGCCGCCGACTTCGGCCTGGTCTTTTTACTCTACGAAGACCCCAGCCATGTTGCCGACAATATTATAGCCGACACAATCAGCGACGAGCCGCTCATCGACTTTACCGACGAACAAAATGTAAGGCATCGTCTTTTTTCCGTCACAAATCAGCAGGAAATCTCTGCCGTTGTCGATATGATGAAAGACAAAACCTGCATCATAGCCGACGGCCATCACCGCTACGAAACCGGCCTGGCTTATCTTGAGCTTACCGGCAGGCCATCGGCCCAATACCAGATGATGGCATTTGCCAACACCTGCCACGAAGGCCTGATTGTTCTGGCCACTCACCGTTTTGTAAGCGGCATGGAAGACTTTTCCTTTGGAGATTTACTGAAGAAACTCGAAAAGAATTTCGAAGTTGTTCGTTTTGGTTTTGATTCGCCGGAGTCGGCGCGACAGGCCCGTCACCGGATGCTGGCCCGGATGAAGGCCGACCACGCCGGGGACCGAAATACATTCGGCATATACGGCGGCGACGGCGCCTTTTACATAACGAGGTTGAAAGATATCTCTCAAATGGACAAAGCTGCCCCGTCAATGAGCCGGGCATGGAGAAAGCTCGATGTCACGGTCCTTTCGAAACTGGTGCTCGACGAAATACTTGGCATCGACGACGAGAAACTTGCCCGGGGCACAAACGTCAGGTACATAAAGGACAGCGGCAACAAGGCCAAAGAGCTCGTCAGGCAAATCGACGCCGGTGACGGGCAGGCGGTCTTCTTTATGAATCCGCCCAAGATTGAACAAATTGAAGCTGTTGCAGATGCAGGCGAGCGCATGCCGCAAAAGTCAACGTACTTTTACCCGAAAGTTTTCACAGGTTTAACAATATATAAATTAGAATAAATTTTGATGGAGTTTGAAAAATGGCTGACTGGAAAAAACCCCCGAGACTTTTCATCCCAGGACCCGTAAAGGTAAACGATGACGTCCTTGAGCAGTTCGCAAGACCCACTCTGGGTCATCGACTGCCGGAATACGCACAGTTGCACGGAGAGACTGTGGAAATGCTTAAGAAAATCTTATTTACCAGCCAGAACGTGTTTCTGAGCACGTCCAGTGCCTCCGGCATCTGGGAAGCCGCCGTCCGCAACTGCGTCGGCTTCGATGAAACCGTCCTTTGCACAATGTGCGGCGCCTTTAGCGACAAGTGGGCCTCCGTTGCCAAATCGTGCGGCCGAAAGGTCGAAGAGCTGAAGGTCGAATGGGGCCGGCCCGTAACCGCCGAGATGATTGACAAAAAACTCACCGAGGGAAAATACGCCGCAATCACTATGGTATATAGCGAAACAAGCACCGGCCTGGCCAACCCTCTTTACGAAATCAGCGAGATGATGAAGGAAAAATATCCCGACGTGCTTGTCTTCGTTGACTCGGTCAGCGCGATGGTCGGCCTGCCGATACATTTCGACCAGCTCGGTTGGGATGTCACCTTCGCCTCGGTCCAAAAGGCCTTTGCTCTGCCGCCGGGATTAGCCGTTGCCCTGGTCAGTAATCGCGCTCTGGAAAAAAGCAAAAACGTACCCGGCCGCGGCTACTACTTCGACTTCCAGAGCTTCGCAAAGAGCGCCGAAAAGAACCAGACACCTACTACTCCGTCCATCCCACACATCATGGGCCTGAACTACCAGTGCCACAAGCTCGTCAAAGAGGGTATGGAAAACGTCTGGAAACGGCATAAAAAAATGGCTGATTTCGTTCGTTCCTGGGCGAAAGAGAAATTCGACCTGTTCTGCGAGGAAAAATACGCCTCCAATACCCTGACGGCGGTGAAGAATACAAAGGGAATCGATGTTGGAGCAGTGATAAAAGCCGTCCAGGCCAAGCATAATACCGTATTCGGCAACGGCTATGGTAAACTGAAAAACGAAACATTCAGAATCGCTCACATGGGTGACATCACGATGGATGATTTAAAGGACCTGCTCGCCTGGATAGATGAAGAAATAGCCTAAAGCACGGTATCAACAGTATCACTGCTTGTTTGTCAATAAACCCCCGCCTGTATGGTGGGGGTTTTTCATTACACCGGCGAACTTATGTGATAGCTGAACTCGAGCACTTTCGGGTTTACCAGCTTACGGTAATCAGCCATGCTGATTCTTACCGCCTTGTCGTGCGAACCTGCCTGGAATACTATGTGGTCGTCGACGTCGAGGGCTTTATCCATAATCGTCGGCAGATTGTAAATATTTCCGAAAGGCGGCTCGGCCCCAACCTCGCAGTCCGTAAACAGATTTCCGATATCCGTCTCGTCCGCAAGGTCAACCTTTTTCGCCCCGAGTTTTTCTTTCAGTCCGCGAAGGTCCACCTTGTGATTGGCGTCCAGCACGCACATCATTATCTCGCCGTCAACTTTCACCAGCACCGGTTTCGCAACGTACTTGCCCGGCTCATGCTCGACCGCCGCCATACGCTGAGCCGAAAATGTCGGCTTATGCTCACGGACCGTGTACTTAACGCCTTTGCTCTTCAAAAACTCCAGCACGTTCATTTTCCAGCCTCCCAAAATTTCCCCTTTATTCCTGGTTTTCCTTCTTTTTATCAAAAATCCCCTTCACTCCCTCGATAAGTTGCTTGCCCGATTCCTGCACGTCCTCGCCGCCGGACTCGAGCACCTTCAATCCCTGTTTGGTGATTATGTCCGTGATATCGCCGAGGTTTTGCAGCGCGCCCTCTACCGAATTGAGCACATCCTTAGGCAGAACACCTGCCCCTTGTTTTGCGACGGCATCTGCAATCACCGCCATCACCTCAGAACTAAGCTTGGCCGTTGTCAGCTTCTCGTCGCTGCCCAAATTCTTCATCTCAATCGGGTCGAGTTTTAATGTTACCGTATCGGCCTGCCCCGGCAGAATCTGCATCGGCAGCAGCTTCACCTTGACGGTTGTATTGGTAATTTTCAGGTCCTTGACTACGAGCTTCTTGCCCTCGGCCGGTTTGGCCTCGGCCTTGGGCATCGAGTCCAGGACGACCTTCAGGTTGTTGTCCAGGCCCTTCTGCTCGATTGCGAGCGTAATATCATCGAGCAGAATTGAGTCAATCTCCACAGGATCGCTCATAAGTGATTTCAGGTGTGTCTGGACCTCGCCTTTGCCCATCTGCAGCAGGTACTTCTGTTCGTAACCGACCGGGTTTTTCACGTCGAGCCCTCTAATCGCCACCCGTCCTTTGAGTACGGATAAATCGAGGCTGCCGATATCGACTCCGACTCCCAGCGCCTTTGTTCCCGCCACTTCTATGCCGGTCTTGATTAGGTGCTCGCCGAAAAGCTCGAACCCCAGCAGCAGCAGCGCAACCACGACAATAATGACCAGAATGACCGTCTCGATTAGCTTCTTTACCGATTTCATCCTTAAACTCCCTTAAAAAAGAAATGAACATTCTTAACAGGCTTCATTTTATAAGGCCGCGGTTATACCCACAAGAGATTTTTTGCCGCCTTTTATATGAAAGCTGCCGCAAACAACAGCATAGCCGCCAGGGCCGCCGCCGCTAACGTAATTCTCGACCACTTGTTATAGCGTGCCAGTCCAGGGTGCCTGTCCTCCACCTCCCAGAAATAATCATCCAGTTCATCACTGTCCGGTTTCAATCGAAGCTGAACGTACACATACGACCCAATAGAAACCAGGAACAAAGGCCCCGCCAAGAGCAATATAAGTACACGAATATGCATAGCTGCTCCATGTTTAAGTTTGCATTATTTCTGCTTTAGCTCACGCTGCATCCTGTAAAGGACGTATCTTCCTCGCGGCGTATTGTTTCTGTTGAGCGGCCTTATACTCTCTGGCTGAATCAATCTATATTTCCCTTTTTCCAAATTTTCCCTGCTGTTGAAAATGATACTGTGGGATTCACCAAATACAAGACTGAAATCGTATTTAGCAGGGGCCGGTGGAACTTCTTTTTTCAGGAACGTTTGTGCGACAGCTTCTTTGCCAGTTCAGCTAATTCTGCTATCTTTCCTGTATCAAGCGGAGTACGCGGGCAGGAACCCTGGCCGTCTGAATTGTCCGGCTCTTCGTCGTGGATTTTCCTCTTTTCTTTTACCGGCTTACTTGCTGCAAATTCTATCGCCGCTAATCGCGCTTCATTGTCTTTTAACTGTCTGGTTACCGCTTCTAATTCGGCCGATTTTTCGTCTATCTGCCGTTGCAGTTGCAGACGTTGCTCTTTTAATTGCTCTTCGAGATTCTCTCGCTCGGCGGCCTGGCTTTCGAGCTGCTTCTTCGTACAGGCCAGCTCGTTGTCTTTTTCGCCGAGATGCTCATCAGCCTGCTCGAGCCGTGCCATTTGCTCGGAAAGCTCCTGCCTGACGGCGGCTAATTCATTTCTGCGCTGCCCAAGCTGCTGCTCTAATTGTATGTACCGTGACGTTTGCCTTTCGATTTCTTCAGTAGCTGTGGACAACTGTGCGTTCTTCTCATTGACCTGCCGGTCAGCCTGCTCGAGCCGTGCCATTTGCTCGGAAAGCTCCTGCCTGACAGCGGCTAATTCATCTCTGCGCTGCCCAAGCTGCTGCTCTAATTGTGTATACTGTGACGTTCGCTTTTCGATTTCTTCGGTGGCTATGGATAACTGTGTGCTCTTTTCGTCGACCTGCCGTTGGAGCTGCTGTTGTATAGAAGCTAATTCCGTTCTCTGGTGCTCGATTTTACTGCGGTGTTCCTCGAGCTGCTGCTGGGCCTGTTCATACAGGCAAAGTTGTTCCTGCAATTGCTGCTCCAGGTTTCCTCGCTCACACGTATGACTTTCAAGCTGTTGCTTTGTACATGTCAGCTCATGGTCTTTTTCGCTGAGCTGTTGACCGGCCTGTTCGAGCCGGGACACGTACTGGCCAAGCTCTTCTCTGGCAACGGCTAATTCCTCACTGCGTCGCTCAAGCTGTTGCTCTGATTGTGTTCGCTGTGATATTTGAATGTCAATTTGCTCATTGGTTTTAGCCAGCTCGGCGGTTTTTTCGTCAACCTGCTGCTGTAATTGCTGATATTGCTGTTCGAGGCTTTTCCGCTCGCAGGTCTGCTTATCGAGTTGCTGTTTTACACAGGCCAGCTCATTGTCTTTCTCACTGAGCTTTTGATTGGTTTGTTCAAGAACAGATATGTATTCCTGAAGTTTCGGTTTTATAGTAGCTAATTCGTTGCCGTACTGTCCAAGCTGCTGTTCTAATTGAGTCTTGTTCGATTTTTGTTCTTCTAATTGTTTGCCGACCTCCGCCAGCTCGGCAGCCTTTCCGTCTATCTGCTGCTGCAGTTGATTCTCTGCCTGCCTGTGCTCGGCAACCTGCTGCTGCAGTTCTTCCTTAACCCGAACTAGTCCGGAAGTTTGTTCATCCAGCAGTTGTTTCTGCTGCCGCAACTGCTCCTGTACCTGCTGGTGTTCGCTGACTCGCTTTTCGAGTTGTTGTTCGACATTGGTAAGCTGAGTCTGTCGCTGCCCGAGTTCCCGGCTTAACTTCTCCCGCTCTTGTGCCAGTTGCCCAATCGCTTCATCTTTTTTGGAAACTTGTTTGTGCAGTTGTTCGTTGGAACAAGTTAATTGTCGGCCTTGCTCGGCAAAAGATTCCTCCAGTTCTTTGCGTTGGGCGATTTGTTGTTGTAGCTGCTGTTCTGTTTGTTTGCACTGCGATTTTTGTCTTTTTAGTTGTTCGCTAACCTCAGCCAGCTCCGCAGTCTTTTTATCAATCTTTTGTTGTATGAGCTGCCGGTTCTCTTTTGCCTGCTGTTCAGCCGTTTGTCTCTGGGCTGTCTGCTGCTCAAGCTGCCTGCGCACCTGCTGGTGTTGTTGTTCGAGATTTTTTTGCTCGGCGGCCCGGCGGTCGAGCTGCTCTTTTGCACAGGCCAGTTCTTTGTTTTTCTCGCTGAGTTTTTGACCGGCTTGTTCGAGTCGGGACGTGTATTCCTGAATTTCTGACCTCGCAGCGACCAGCTCGTCGCCTCGCTGCTCAAGCTCTTGTTCCAGTTGTGTGCGTTGCGATGTCTGTTTTTTGAGTTGTTCGGCCGCCGCCTTCAGCTCGGCGGTCTTTTTATCGATTTTTTCCTGCAGTCGCTGCTGGACTTTCCTTATCTGCTGCTTGGCCCGGTGTCCATGGCCTATCTGCTGTTGTAGCTGCTCATTTGCCGAAGTGACCTGCTCGGCAAGCTCCTGGATTTGCTGTTGTAGCTGCTGTTCCAGCGTCTCTTGCTCGGCGGCCCGGCTGTCAAGCAGTTCTTTTACGCAGGCCAGCTCGTTATCTTTAGCGCCGATTTGTTGCTCAGCCTGCTCGAGCCGGGATGTATAATCCTGAAGTTGAGACTTTGCAGCGGCCAACTCGTTGCTGCGTTGTTCGAGCTGCTGCTCTAATTGTATCCGCTGCGACGTTTGCCCTTTGAGTTGCTTGCTGATTGCCTCCAGTTCAGCGGCTTTTCCGTCTATCTGCTTCTGCAATTCTGCTTTTGTTTGTTCATTCTGCGATAATTGCTGCTGCAATAGTTTTTTTGTTTGCTTGTGCCCGGCGACCTGATGCTGCAGTTTCTCCTTAACTTGAACCAATTCGGCTGTTTGCTCATCCAGCCGTTGTTTATGCTGCTGCAACTGTTCCTGTGCCAGCTTGTTTTCACTGAGCTTTTGTTGCAATTGCTCATTAGAGACGGCCAGTAGTCCCTTTTGTTGCTCGAGTTCAAGACTTAACTTCTCCCGCTCTTGCGTCAGTCGTTCGACAGCCTTACCTTTTTCGCGGACTTGTTCGCACAAATGCTCGTTGGCATGGCTTAATTGTCCGCTGCGCTCGGCAAAAGACTCCTCCAGCTCTTTGCGTTGGGTGGTTTGCTGCTGTAGCTGCTCATTGGCCGAAGCGACCTGCCCGGTAAGCTCTTTAATCTGCTGCCCAAGCTGCTCACGCTGCTCTTGCGATTGTTTTTCCAGATTCGCTCGCTCGGCAACATGGTTGTCGAGTTGTTTCTTTGTACAAGCCAGTTCGTCATTTTTCTCATTGAGTTGCCGGTCAGCCAGCTCGAGCCGGGACATCTGTTCCGAAAGCTCCTGTTTTACGCCGGCCAGCTCGTCGCCTTGCAGCTCAAGCTGTTGTTCTAATTGGCTCCGCTGCGATGCCTGCTCCTTGAGTTGTTCGCCGAGCGCAGCCAGGTCAGCGGTTTTTTCGTTAATCTTCCGCTCCAGGTTCTTTTGAATCTTCTTTGTCTGCTGCTCGGCCGCGTCTCTGCGGTTGATTTCCTCTTGCAGCTCACCTTTTGTGGTCTCTAATTCCACTCTTTGCTGCTCGATGATGCTGCGATTTTGTTGAAGCTCCTGCTGCGACTGCTCGTACTGCCGGCCATGCTCCTGCAGCAGTTGTTCTGTCTGTTTGTGCTGCTCCACTTGGTGTTGTAGCTGCTGCCTGAGTGAGATTAACTCAGCAGTTTTTTTGTCTGAATCTGTGCGTTGCCGTTCAAGCTCTTGCTCGACCTTTTCGTATTCATTGAATTTTTGTTGAAGTTGTTCGTTGGTCTGGGTCAGTAGCGCCTGCTGTTGTTTGAGTTTTTGACCTAATTCATCGTGCGATTGTTTCAGTTGCTTGATTGTCTGGTTTTTTTCGCAAACTTCTTTGAGCAGTTCTTCGTTCGCATGGTTCAGTTGGCTGCTGCGCTCGGCAAAAGACTCCTGTAGTTCTTTGTTTTGGGCGGTTTTCTGCCGTAGCTGCTCATTTGACGAAGCAACCTGCTCGGTAAGCTCTTGTATCTGCTGTCCAAGCTGCTGTTGCTGTTCCCGCAGTTTCTGTTCGACGGTTTTTCGTTCGTTAGTCTGGCTCTCAAGCTGCTCTCTTGTAAAAGCCAGCTCATCATTTTTCCTGCCGAGTTGTTGTTCGGTTTGCTCGAGCCGTGATATCTGCTCTGTAAGCTGTTCTTTTAAAGTAGCTGACTCATCACTTTGCTGCTGAAGTTGCTGCCGCACCTGCTGGTGTTGTTGTTCGATGGTTTCCCGCTCGAAGGTCTGGTTCTCGAGCTTGTCTCTCGTACAAGCCAGTTCATCGCTTTTCTCACGGAGTTGGTGTTCGGCCTGGTTGAGTTTGGATGTGTATTCTTCGAGCTGCGACCTTACATCGGCCAGCTCGCCGCTTCGCTGCTCGAGCTGCTGTCGAAGCTGTTGTTCCAGTTGTGTTCGTTCGGATATTTCGCTGGCGATTTGCTCATTGGCTGTCGCTAACTCGGCGGTTTTTTCATTGATATATTGCTGTAATTGCTCACGGACCTCTGTTACCTGCTGCTCAGCCGCTTGCCTCCGGACCGTATGTTGTTGTATTTGCTCACTCGCGCAGGCCGCTTGTTCGGTAAGTTGCTGAATCTGCTGCTGCAGCTGCTCTTTAACAGCAGCCGATTCCGCCTTTTGCTGCTCGATAGTGTTATGGTATTGTTTTAGTTGCTGCTGTGCCTGCTCGTGCCGGCTGCGATGCTCTTGTAATAGCTGCTCTGTCTGTGTGCGATGGCTGATTTGCTGCCCTAAGTCTTCTTTAATCCGGGCCAGCTCGGAAGTCTCTCCATCCAGTTGTTGTTTGTACTGCCGTAACTGTTGCTGTACCAGTTTGTTTTCGCTGGTTTGTTCCTGCAGTTGTTCATTGACGTCGGCTAAATGGACTTGTTGCTGCCCGAGTTTACAGCTTACCTGTTCATGCAATCGTGTCAGTTGCTCGATTATCTCGTTTTTTTCACAGACCTGTTTCTGTAACTGCTCATTGTCACATGCCAGTTGACGGTTTTGTCCGAGCAGCAGTTTTTCTTCGTTATCCTGCTCACTGTGGTCAACGACCAGGAAGATAAACCCTTCCGTCTGGCCCTTCGAACCTTTGAGCGGTACTATCTTGGTTGTTGTGGCAAAGACTGCCCCGTCGGCCCTGACGTGTTTTATGGGGCCGGAAATTGCATCTCTCTGTTTTACTTCATTCATCAGCGGCAGCACATCGGACTGCATCTGCTCGTGGCTGTGAAATGTCCCGATGCCGACCCCCGTCAGGGCCGCTGCCGATTCATAACCGTGCATTGTGGCGAATACGGCGTTGGCATACTGCAGAACCCCGCGCGCATCGGTAACGGCTATTCCCTCGCATGCCGTTTCCGCCATAGTAGCCAGGTGGCGAACGTCCCTGTCGATGTGCTGTAATTGCATGACCTTGTACTTCCCTGTCTTCTTGTAAAACAGCAAACAGATTTCTTCGCTTATCCTCGGGTTCTAACCGGGTGAATTCAGCCCGGGCCGTCAAACGTTATCGGCTGAATCAGCCTGCCGCTTCTTTAGATATGGTCCCAAAAGTGACTTATCTGCCGGTGGGGTTTAAGGTATGTAATCCTGTTGTTTGGTTATCGGTCCTTGCTTGCTTAGTGCAAGGCTACAACCGTGTTCTTGCCGTTTTTATTGGAACTTCGGAATATCCTGTTACTCACCGGACTCAGAACAAATCAGGAACTTGCAAACAAGGCCTTAAGAGCTATAATACCGGCGATTTCTTTATCGGTCTATTGGAGAAAGGAGACCTCTGTGAGCAGCAAAGTCAGCATAATGCCGTGTCTCGATATGCAGAACGGCAGAGTCGTTAAAGGCGTTCACTTCGTTGATATCCGTGATGCAGGTGACCCCGTCGAATGCGCCAAGGCCTATTGCAAAGCCGGCGCCGATGAGCTTGCGCTTCTCGATATAACCGCGACGGTCGAAAACCGGCCGACAATGCTCGAGGTCGTAAAAAACGTCGCCGCCGCTGCAACCGTTCCTTTCACAGTCGGCGGCGGTATCAGTGACGTCAAATCCGCAGCCGCTGTCCTCGAAGCCGGCGCAGATAAAATCTCCACGAGCAGCGCTGCCTTTCGCAGGCCCGAGGTTATAAAAGAAATGGTCAGAGAGTTCGGCCCGGACAAAGTCACTGTCGCAATAGACGTCGACCGGAACAAGGCATTGCCCTCCGGCTACGAGGTCTATATCGACGGAGGCCGAACCGCCACCGGCGCCGACGCACTCGAATGGGCGAAAAAGGTCGATGGCTTTGGCGTTCCGGTGATTCTACCGACCAGCAAAGCCACTGACGGCGCCAAGACAGGATTCGACCTGCCGTTGATAAAACTTATCGCCGACAATTGCTCCGCCGCAGTCGTCGCATCAGGCGGGGCCGGCAAAATGGAGCATTTCTATGATGCCGCAAAAGCAGGGGCCACGGTCCTGCTCGCAGCCTCGGTCTTTCATTTCCATACCATCGATATACCCGAACTGAAAGAATATCTGAAAAGCCGCAGTGTAAACATAAACTCACTATGAAACTAGAGGAAAGTTAAATTTCCGGAATCACCTCGGGATACACTTGGCCCGTTGCGGTTATTCGAAATACATACACAAGGCCTTTTTTGAGCTTGACGTAAGTGACATTGCCGTAAATCGCTTCGATATCATACTGTGCCAGCAGGTTCGGGTCGTTTGCTAACTCCCAGATGCTCGACCAGAAAAGCTCACGGTGTTTCAATGGAAGCTCACGCAGAAGCTCCTTATATCTTTGCGGCTCGGCTCCCGGCTCTTCGATTGGGAAACCATCCTGCGGGCTCATCTGCTCACCGTAAACGCGCCGCCATAGATACAGGCTCCTCTTTTTGCCGTCCATTACCATCTTGTTTGGGAACTTGATTATCAGGGCGTCGAAATGAACGACGTCCCCCTTGACGGTGTACTGTTTTTCGAGGACGGTCTCAAGGTCGTTGTCCCTGGCGGTCTCTATGAACTTTAGAGTTGTCGAAATGATTTTTCCACTATTATCTCTTTCTTGGCTCAGGACCTTTGCATAGCCAATCTTCCCCTCATCCGTCAGATTGGTCAGAGCCTGCTTGAGCTGTTTGTTCTCCGCGAACAAATCGTGCAGGACCGAGCCGCCGCGATAAATACCTACGGATATGAACAGGGCTGCTATTGCAAACATAATTGTAATAGCCGCTGCCGGCAAACGAGTAACGACTTTTACCACGGACTTCATATGTACAGTATCGGTCAACGGGCCGATTTTTATGAACCTGCGTATCAAGGGCCGATAAAGGTCTAAATCCTTGCAAAGCGAAGGGAAATGGCATGCAACGGAGTCGTTTGCTGCAAAGCACCAACAAAGACTGGGCGATACAGGATTCGAACCTGTGACCCGCTGATTAAGAGTCAGCTGCTCTGCCAGCTGAGCTAATCGCCCTTAAAACAAATTGCCCTTACCGACCGGGCAATTTACACCGCCGATTTTACCGGGATTGGCCCGCTGTTCAAGCAAAAAGTCCGCCTGCGCACGCCTTATCTGTTTATCCTCGCTGTGCCGTCCGGATTGATTTTATGATTTCGATGGCCTCTTTGACCTTTTTCGTGATACCTGCGTAATCTTTTGCCGCAACCAGTTCTTTCGTTATGAGCTTCGAGCCCATTCCAACACACGCTACGCCTGCAGCGAACCATTCACCGAGACTCATCTTTGTAGGTGACACGCCTCCGGTCGGCATTATCTCCGTCCACGGGAAGGGCCCCCTGACCGCCTTGACAAAACCCGGCCCGCCCACCTCGCCGCCGGGGAAGATTTTGCATATATCAACCCCAAGTTTATGCGCCCTGTGAATCTCGGTGACAGAACCACAGCCTGGGCTGTAAGGTATCTTGCGACTGTTACACAGTACCGCCGTCTCTTCATCCAGCATCGGCCCGACCACAAAATCCGCGCCCGCCGCTATATACATCGCCGCCGTCGGTGCATCGCAGATTGACCCGACGCCGAAAATCAGCTCAGGCCGTTCCCTGTCGCGGAACTCAGCCAGCATGGTAAAAACATTGATGGCCCGGTCGCCGCGATTGGTAAACTCCACTACTGTCGCTCCGCCGTCTGCGCAGGCACAGACAACATTTTTGGCAACTTCGAAATCACCGTTATAAAAGACAGGCACTATCCCTGTCTCCTTCATTGCCGTCAGTACCTGCAGTTTCATATGTCTTGCCATCGACAGGACCTTTCAACGCTAATCTTTGTTTTAAATAAAATTTATAAAGCGCCGACGCAGTCGGCTTCAATAGAACAAGCGACAGGGCACGAGTCACGAGCAACGCGAAAACTGAACGTTTTGGAACAAAACAGTCAATTTGAGTTAATACCAGACGGTGACAATAAGGTTCGGCTCGGTCTTCTTCGCCGCCACCTCACCTACCGCAATGTTCGTGTGTTTTATAACCACATTCGGATTAGATGCCAGCCAGTCTGTTATCTGCTCACTCAGGAAGTCCATCGCTCCTGTGTGAAGCTTCGTAAAGAATATCTTGACTCCGGTAATTCTGCCCGCCGCCGGCATCGGCGCTGATGCCGGCTTCGGTGTCGGCTTGGCCGCTGGGGCAGGCGCCGAACCGACTGCTCCACCCAGGTTTAGCGGGGCGTGCGATATCTCCGTTTTAGGCCCGCCGTCGCTATCGTCGAATGGAATTGAGCTCAGGTCCTTTTTCGGTTGCTCCGTGTTCGTATTCGACTCGTCAGGTTTAAACTCCGCCATCCATTTACCTCCGAAAATTGACGCGATTACATTAAATGCCGCTCAACCAACTATTATACCCTCAAACACCGCTTAAGCCAAGGACGCTTTTGCCCGCCGTTACATATGCTCCTTTTGGTTGCAGCGAAGCGTACTTAATTAAATTGAAGTAATATGCCGAAAAAAGATGATTCTTAGACCTCTCTTTGATACCTTATTCTTATGAAACGCACCAAAGACAGTCCGGTTACCGTTGGTTTTATCAGCCTCGGCTGTCCCAAGAACGTCGTCGATTCCGAACGCATGCTCGCCGAAATCGCACAGTCCGACTATGTAATCGTCTCCGACCCTCAGGATGCCGATGTCGTTGTTATAAACACCTGCGGTTTTATCGAACCAGCCAAACTCGAAGCGTTTGAAGCTATCACTGGTGCACTGGCCTGGAAAAAGACCGGCCCAGTCAAAAAAGTCATCGTCGTCGGATGTCTTGCCCAGCGAATGGGCGCAGAATTGCTCAATGAATTTCCTGAAATCAACGCCGTTGTCGGACTCGGTCAGCGTGACGATATAACCGCCGTTATCAGCCGGACTCTTAAATCTAACAAGCCTGGTACTTACCTCGGCCACAGCGATTCGCAAATCGCTAATGACAGGGTAAGATTGCGGACCGGCCCGGCGCACTGGGCTTATCTGCGAATCAGCGAAGGCTGCGACCACAACTGCTCATTTTGCACCATACCTTCAATCCGCGGCCGATTCCGCTCAAAGTCGCTCCAGCAGGTACTCGACGAGGCACGCGAGCTTGTAGATTCCGGCGCCATCGAGCTTAATATCATCGCCCAGGACACCACATCTTACGGCCGGGACCTCAAAATCAAACACGGCCTGGCCCAGCTGCTCACCCACCTGCAATCTCTGACACAACTGTCCTGGATTCGCCTGATGTACCTTTACCCGCTTGGCATCACTGACCAGCTAATCGAAACTATTTCCGCCGCCGACAAGGTCGTGCATTACTTCGATATGCCAATCCAGCACATCAATGACCGCATACTCAAAGATATGCACCGCCCCGATACCGGCAAAAAAATCCTCGAAACTATAGGCAAACTCCGCCGGGCCTTTGACGATTGTATCCTGCGCACCACGCTCATCGTCGGGTTTCCCGGCGAAACCGATTTACAATTCGAAGAGCTGCTTGACTTCGTCAGGAAAGTAAAATTTGACGCCCTCGGCTGTTTCAAATACTACCGCGAATCCGGGACACCAGCCGCGGCCATGCCCAACCAGGTCCCTGAGGACGTAAAAGACCACAGGGTGCACGAATTGATGCTCACCCAGCAGCAAATCGCATTTGAGAAAAACGAACAGCAAATCGGAACGCAATTGACCTGTCTGGTCGACTCTCTCGAAGCCGACGGCTCCGCCCATGCCCGCTTCTACGGCCAGGCCCCCGAAATCGACGGCATCTGCATCCTGAATCGCTGCTCCGTCAGACCG
>Ga0315554_1000328_pt1 | contig 27676 bp, 23 predicted proteins | sample SalMarSW160370MG_FD_202114 | JGI IMG/M metagenome (GOLD analysis project Ga0315554, IMG submission 202114) | Salt marsh sediment microbial communities from the Plum Island Ecosystem LTER, Massachusetts, United States - Salt Marsh Sediment SW1603-70 ...
TTCTTTATTATCAACCAAGACTTCTAGTAGAGAATCTTTAAGTTTAGATTTGGGAATAGCTTTACCATTTATGTAGCGAGAAAGATTTGCAACAGATACTTCAACATCATGTGTTAACAAATATGATCTGAAGCTCTCCAATGTATCAAATTTTTTAAAAGCTATTTGAAGGAGATTTAGAGTCATTAATTTTTCTTGAGCATCAATATAACTTTCAGGAGTGTTTGTGGAAGACATTTATGTCACTTCTTTTTGTTCAAACTAATCTTATTCAAAAAGATTTGCAATATTGTGCAATATATGTCTTTTCTTTGATTATATTTTATGCAAATTTATTCCTTATATCCTTGAAATTTGTTTTGTAACATTTCCTTTTCATCTAAATAAAAACAAAAATACCATATGTATTTAAAATACGAACTTTGCATAATGTTGCAAATTTTTCTGTTGATAAAATGATTTCATATTAGGTTTGATACTTAAAAATTGCTACAAGAAACAAAAACAACTATTATAAACAATGTCTAATATTCTTTTCTTGTGAATATGTAGATGTCACAATTTATAGAAAAATATCTTGAGATATCTAGAAGCAAGAACACTCAATTATGTGTCAGTTTAGATCCTGCTCTACCATCTCAAAGGTCACGAGCTGTAATGCCAGATGATGATCGAATGGTTTTTATGAAACGAATAATAACAGACGTAGCTCCTTATTGTAGTGTTATTAAATTGAATCGACAATATCTAATCGGTTTAACAGCAGATCAGATAAGGTCACTTAATATACTAATACATCAGAACAACTTACTATCTATAATAGACCATAAATTGGGAGACATAGATACTTCCAATGATGCGGCAATCTTTTGGTTTAAAGAAGAAAACTTCGATGCCTTTACATTCTCTCCATTTAGTGCTAATATTGATAAAGCATCTTTACTTGCACAACAAAGAAATCTTGGTATTATTGTTTTAATGTTACTATCAAATCCAGAATCAATGCTTTACAAAGTCGCTACTGTGAATGAACAACCATTATTCTTGTATGTTGCTGAAAGGTGCAGAAAAACTCAAGTTGATGGATTTTGGATAGGAAATGCAGATCATATTGATGTTAAAGATGTTAGAAAATTAAAAGAAAAAATAGGCTCTAATATCCTAGCAATAGCTCCTATTTATGGAAGTGAGCATCTAATAGTTAAAAGTTTATTCTATCACTTTGAAGATAGAGCAATGATTTGTGTAGGAGGACCAATAGTATATTCTGATGGTCCAAGATTGAAAGCACAAGAATTCAAAGAATTACTAAATAAATATAAAGAAGAAATATTAGAAAAGAAAAAACCTCAAGATGATAAATAAATCTAAATTTTTACAAATATTAACTGATTATTTTTAAGCTCTAAATAACCTCTGAGCAGGTTTTCTTTGGAGAGATTACTTCGGCACATTGGACAGTTTTTTCTAGTGTCTAACCAAGCTATAAAATGGTTAGGGTGCCCTGCATAATTGCAGGATGGACATAAAATCACATTTAATTTTTCTCCTTCTTTAACAACAAAATCTTGTAAACAAATAATACACTTTTCTCCAGATATGGCTTTTTCAACTTTCTCAACCCAACTGGATAATTCTTCATTATCTTTATCGAACTCTCGCTGATCCTGAAACTGAACCTGATTTAATAGGTTGAGTATTCTCTGCTTATTTACAAAAGATATTGAAGCTGAATCTTCTACCTTGGATTCTAAATTAGAAATGAATTTGGAAACTTGTTGTTTGATCTTAAAGATAGACTGTTTAAAAGTTGTTTCCAAGTTAGTCTGGGAAGAATTTAGTGCAACTTGTTCACTCATCTTTTTCCCACAATAAGCACAAAAAATAGAGTTATCTGGATTAGACCTTCCACAGAAAGGACATTTGCTAATCTTTCTCACCTATTCAATTACTTAGGAGTTTCCTTTGTAGATTGGCATTGTGGGCAATAGAATCCACTACCACCTGAGGGTGGAAAATATCTGTACATTCCCAAACCACATGTCTCACAAACCTCTGAATGATCTTCAAATTCTAACGCTATTTGCAAGAAATCATGTGTCTCAAAGAAATATTTCGCAAACTTTATTGCTTCTAAATTAACATCCATATTAGCTATTTCTATTAGTGATCCATGGATTTTGTGTGTAGTTATATAATCGAATGCTTGTCGTGGTTTTATTCTTCCTTGAGCAAGTGGATTCATAGAAACATAAATCATTTCAGAAGAATTGACTATCATTTCTAGTAAGCTTCTATTTTGTACACCAAATCCTAACATATTGAAAGGAATTAGATAAACGCTAATTTTGGAGTTTGCAGTAATAAAGAATGATACAGTACCTATCGGTTCAATTGTGAAAAGTCCTATGTGATCAGAATATTTAGTCAGACCATTGATATATTTGTTCACAAGATCATTATCTCTTTGGTCAGAAATTGCATAATCTAGAAAAATAACTAAAGGTTTGAATTCTAAGACTTTCAACAGAGATATGATTTTACCCATCTCTGCAGCTCGAACAATTATCATAATTGGGAAATTTTTAATTTCTGCTTTAACTGTATTTAGAAATTTGGCCATTTCCTCATCATAAAGATAGAATAGACACCCATTAGCTCCTCCCTCTTTCATCCTTTTAAGGATTGGAAGGAGAACATTCTTATTTTTTATAGGAGATGTGTCAGGAATCATAACATAATCTGCAAACCTAACAAATCCAGCTATAACATCTGGAATAATTTCCTTAAGTTGGTCAATTCCACTCATAGAACTCAAGATTGTAATAACTATCTTTATTCAAAAATCTATCGCATAAAAATAACAATAGATGTAAGAAAACCATTAAGTTGCTATACAAAAAGAGAACCAAAATCCCCATTTTGTTCTAAATAATTACATTTACCTGTCTTAATAATATCCTTAATGATAGGAATTGTTGAAGAAGATAATTGTAAGGTTTCAAAATCAGAATTAGACATTAACGAGATGTTAGTATCAAGATACTCTAGAACTGACGCAGCTTTTCTGAATTCATGACCTATTGTGCCATCTTCTTGAGAAATCTCATTTTTTATAAAACCAATTCGAGCGAGATACGTAGCTATAGTGAGATTGATTCTGTTTTTCACATTTGGGATATATCTTGGTTCGAAATAATTTAGTCCGAATTTATGAGCTAGTTCATATCCTCTTTTGACAGGTTGAATTAAATTGAATTTCTGGGCAATTAGAGGATTTGGTTGACCATATCGATTATTATTTGAATATAGTTCATTGAACTTGGAATATAGATGTGGGTAATTATCTCGTATCACTTGCATAAACCGTTCTTTGTTTCTTCCTGGTTTAAGAGTCAACCCACCAGTTATTACAAATTCAGAATTGTAAGATTTCAACTGGCCATATATTCTATTGAGATTTTCTTCTGTATCTCCGATAAAAGGTATAACTGGTGTAATATATACTCCTGAGGGGATTCCTTCTTCTCTGAATTTCTTAAGAGCATGTAATCTAGCTATAGACGAACTAGCTCTCGGTTCGAAAATTCGTTGATTTTCTTCATTGATAAGAGTAATAGTAAAAGCAACACGAGCGAAAGAAACCTTGTGTATTTTCTTAATCAGATCTAAATCTCGAAGTACTAAATCATTCTTGGTCAATAATCTTACTGGAATACCGTATTCGTATGCTATCTGAAGTAATTTTCGGGTTAACTGCAATTCTTTTTCAGCAGGTTGATATATATCACATACATTACCAAATAAACTTAGAAGAAATTCAGGTTTTTTATTCTCTTTATTATATAATTTCGAATGAGGAAAAAACTCATCTAAAGTTGTAGTCCCCTCTCTAAATATTGGATAATAACCTTCTTTTATCAAGTATTTTTCAAATAGTTCGGGAGCGTTGATTTTAGCCTTAATCTTCTCTCCAAAATCATCATGCATGTTATAATTGTTAGCAAAACCATTACAATAAACACAATTATGATAACAACCTTGGTAGATATTGAAGTGAATATGATGAGGACTCCTATTACTTGTACGAATTAGAGTTTTAGCTTGGGTCCTCTCAATCTTCAAAATAACAACCTTCTGTTAGAGGATATGAACGATTTGAATATTTAAGGATGCAAATGCTATTTTTACGTTAGGTATTGGAACTAATATCATAATAACCGACAAAATAAAAAGAAAAAATAGAGTTTTCACAAACAGAATTTAGCTGTATTTGAACTCTACTCCAAATCCACCCTTTGGATAATGCCAATCTACACTTCCATGAGGACAAACTAGCTTACAAGTTCCACATTCTAAACAAGCAATATAATCAAAAGATACCGGACCTTCAGCTTCTTCACCTTCCGTAAATTTGTAGCAGCTAGCTGGACATCCATACACACATTCATATGTTGTACATTTTGCTTTGCATATTGCTGGTTCGATAGTAATATGCGCATAATTTTGATCTGATGTAAACTTTGTTAAATCTAATTTCTCTTCAATGGTTTTGTGTTGTTTTACTTTGCTCATAATGATCTCACCGCTCCTAATAGTAATTTTATCAAAGCAAATAGAGGCGTTTTCTTCAAAACATGCCATACAGCTGTCACAACTATTCTTTTCCTTGGTTGTCCATTATTTCTTAATAATCTCTCCATGAGAGAAGTTACTAAATCTGGAGCTGTAGTGAACATGTGTTTGTTCTCAAGGAAGTGAGAAGCTCGTTTAAAGGTCTTCAAGTCTTTATAGACAAAACTTTGTTTAAGGTTTTTCATGTAAATTTTGGTTTCTTTCTTAGTATATCTCTCGGTTTTAAGTATTTCAATTGCAGATTCACCAGCAATTCTTCCAGATTCTAAAGCAAAATTTATACCTTCAATATAAAGACCTGCGTTAAGAACCATTCCTCCAGCGTCACCTGCAACTAGAACTCCATTTCCATAGAGTTTTGGCATATGTTTGAAGCCACCTTCAGGTATTATGTGAGCTGAATATTCTATCATTTTTGCATCTTTGAGTAACTTCTGGATATAGGAATGAGTTTTAAATTCCTCAAGAACATCTGGTGCTTCAAGTTTTTTCTTTGTTAGAACATCCATGTTGAGTATTAAACCAAATGAGATTGTATCTCTGTTTGTATAATAAAAACCACCACCTGGAATACCTCTTGTAGTTCCTAATATTTCGTTACTGAGTCCTTCCTTTTCAGCTAAATGAAATCTCTGTTCTATTTTATCTTTAGAAAGCTCATATGTTTCTTTCATACCTAAAGCATAATGTTTTGCTTTTGGTTTCTTCATCAGTTTAGCTTTTTGAACTAAGATTTCATTCGCTCCTTCTGCAAGAATTACTAATTTAACTCTTAATTCCTCTTCACCTGATTTTACTCCAACAACTTGTTTATCTTTCCATACCAAATCCTCGACCATTGTATCAGGAAGAATCATTGCACCTGCTTCTTCTGCTTTTTCTGCTAACCATCTATCAAACTTTGGCCTAATAACAGTTACACCATTATAAGGTGCTTGCGAAAAATTCCTTAAATCAGCGTCAATAGTTACTGAACTAGATTCAGAAAGAAGTGTTATTTTTTTTGTTGTTAGATATCGCTCAAATGATTTTTCATCTTCCCAATAATTGGGAACTAATTTGTGCAAAGACGGACCATAAATAGCTGCTCCACTTACATTCTTAGCACCTGGATATTGACCTCGTTCTAGAACTACTGTCTCAATACCAGCATTTGCTAGAGTTAAAGCAGCAGCAATCCCAGCAGGTCCTGCTCCAACTATTGCAACTTCAAAATCATATTCTTCTGACATTATATTGTGAGTTCAAAATATCGCTTTATAAATGATACTACTTGTCAACATCATGTTCATCAATCAGAATTTAAACCATATCCCCAATTGCCATTTTCATCATAATTAAATGACTTGAACATTCCACATGCATTCCATATCTCATCAAACCATGGTTGAACTAATCTTGGGATATCTTCTGTTTCAGAATAGTCTTCAACATAAATTTCTTCAAGTTTTAGTTCATCTTTGTCAATGGGTACAGGATTAACTCCAAGAATAGGTTTATTTAACTTCATCTCATAACCTTGAACTTGTACTAAAGTAAGATATAAGCTGAATGGAGGTTGAACTAAAATCCTCTTAAAAACTTCAATATAATCAGGAAGAGCTTTCAAAATCTCTTCCTCATAAACTATACTTGGTATTTCTAATTTTGATGCAATTGGTTTCAAAAGGCTTCCTTCAACTGCTTCAATAATCCCTTTTCTGTATAGATGAACATAAGATCTAGCAACACCAGAAAGGTCTGTTGTATAAGTCAATAATCCATCAAATGTGTGGCTAATTTCCATTCCCATATATTTTATAGGTTTGAGATATTTAGGATTTCGAGAAATTATTTCAATGTTATAGTAGTGATCAATAGTAGGAGATTCTTCAGCAATTAAATGTAATACAAATTTGCCATAATTTAAAAATTTAACAGGCATTCTATTATTCTCTATCTCTTTTATTCTATCATTACGGAAAATTGATTTCACGTTGAAAAAGACCTATTTTATTTATTTAAGTCTTTGTTATTATCTGAACTAGAATTCCGTTCAAAATTATTGTTTTCGTTTCTTTCTTCTGGACCTCTTAAAAATGAGATAGTTGCACCTATCAATGCAAAAACTGCAAAGACTGCAATCATGATTCTCATAGAAGGTACATAGACAGCAGGATTGAGTTTATCTAACCCTGTTGAAATTTGATATCTATTAAGTAGAAAAACAAAGATTAAAGTTGATAAAGCAGTTCCAAGTGTGAATCCTATATTTCTAGATAAGTTCACCATTCCTGTTACAATACCTAACTTTGGTTTAGGACCAGCTGACATAACAGAATTTGTGTTAGGAGCAGTAAAAAATCCAACAGAAACACCCATGAATACAGAGATGATTATTATTACCCATATTTTGAGAGTACTTGAAAGGACTAAACTTATTAGTCCTAAGGATATCGAAATACCTAAAATTCCAGCACTAGAAAGATATTTTGCATCTATCTGATTTGATAGCTTTCCAGCTATAGGACTAGTAATTACAATTGCAAGTGGAAAACCTGTCAAAATTAGACCTGCCATATCGGGAGAAAAATATTTGATATCTTGAAGAAAGAAAGGAATTTGATAAGTTACAATGTTCATTCCCTGAAATGCAAGCACAGCTGCAGAAAGTCCTAAAGCTATCTTCTTGTTTTTAAACAAAGATAAATCAATAAGTGGATTATTCACTTTCTTTTCCCAGAATAGGAAAAGTAAAAGGATACAAACACTTACAATGAGGGAAATTCCACCTATCAATTTTCCATGTGAAATATTTTTATTTATGACAAAACTAAGACCAAAAATCAATAAAGTTATGAAAATAGAGAAGAAAATAGCTCCTCCAAAATCCATCTTCTTTTTCCCTTTCTGAAGAGTAGGAGTGGGAGGAATTGCATAGTGAGACCAAATAAGACCAACAACACAGATGGGTACATTTATCCAAAAAATACTTCTCCAACCTAAGTATTTGACTAACACTCCACCTAATACAGGACCTACAGACATAGCTGAAGCAAAGACTAAAGCACTAATTCCCAGAGCTGTACCTCTATTCTTAGTAGTAGTAAATCTTGTAATGAGTGCATTTGTATTGCCTGTTAGACCAGCTGCCCCTACTCCTTGAAATATCCTGAACACTATTAACCACGGAAGAGATGGAGCTAAGGCACATGATAATGATCCGACTCCAAAAATAGCCATCCCAATTCTGAAAATTAATTTATTGCTGAAAACATCACCTAAATATCCAGATATTTCTAATAATGATATAACTGCAAGTAAATAACCTAAAACTACCCATTCAATTTGAGCTTGACTGGCAAAACCAAACTCTGATTGCATGGTATCCAAACTTATGTAGACTATTGAAGCATCTAAAGAACCAATAAAAGTTCCTATGGTTGTAGCACTGAGAAGAATAGGTATACTAACACTTTTTCCGTGAGCTAGTCTCGCAGTCTGAATATTCATTTTTTGAAGGTATTATAATTTACTCTTATATCTTATGTTTCCACTATAATGTAAAAAGGTCTTTTCCAACTTATCATGGTAGTATAAATTTAAATAAATGTTCTCTAATAAAATTGTGATGAGCTATGGTTTCGAGCTATGCGATAACTGAATATCCTAATGTTTCTGAGATTTATGCCAAAGCAAAAAATTTGCTGCAAATTCCTCCATATCACTTTAAAAAATCTGCAATGGAACGGTACATGGATTTTTTTGAACAAAAATGCACTAAATCAAAATCCCTTATTACTGAAGCTAAAAAATACATTCCAGGAGGTGTCCAACACAATCTTGCTTTTAATTATCCTTTTCCTATTGTAGTTGAAAAAGCGGAAGGATCTTATCTTTATGATATTGACGGAAATCAATACATAGATTTTTTACAAGCAGGAGGACCAACATTACTAGGAAGTAATTATAAACCTGTTCAAGAAAAAATTATTGATGTTATAAAGGAATGTAGCCCAGCTACTGGTTTATTTCATGAATTTGAGCTTAAACTAGCAAAAGAAATTAATCACTGTATGCCTGCAGTCGAAATGTTTCGTATGCTTGGTAGTGGCACTGAATCGGATATGGCTGCTCTCAGAATTGCTAGACTCGCCACCAAAAAGAAAAAGATCATAAAATCGGGTGGAGCTTATCATGGGTGGAGCGATCAATTAGTATACGGACTTCACCTCCCAAAAACTGGAAGATTTGAAGCTCATGGAATCCCCGCTTCATGCTCAAAACATACACAAGAAGTTTTCCCAAATAACATTGATGCACTTGAGAGAAAATTGAAGTTAAACAGGTTAAGAGGTGGAACTGCTGCAGTATTACTTGAACCTCTTGGTCCTGAAAGTGGTACACGTCCCGTTTCTAAAGAATACAATAAGCAGGTTCGTGAACTATGCGATAAATATGATGCTTTATTGATTTTTGATGAAGTTGTTACTGCATTTAGACTAGGATTGGGAGGAGCTCAGGGGTATTTTAATGTGAAACCAGATCTTACAGTTTTCGGCAAAATTGTTGCAGGTGGATACCCAGGGGCAGGAGGAGTTGGTGGTAGAAGTGATCTTATAAGTCTTTTAGCTGCAGGTGTAGAAGGACATACAAAAAGAGCTTATGTAGGAGGAACTTTATCGGCAAATCCAGTAAGTGCTGCAGCAGGATATTATTCTATAAAGGAAATAGAAAAAACAGATGCAGCAATTAAAGCAGGAAAAGTAGGAGATAGACTAACTCAAGGATTACAAAAAATAATCGATCAATACAATTTGCCTTTTGTTGCATATAATCAAGGTTCAATATGCCATTTAGAAACAGTTGGAACTCTGTTTTTGCATCTTAATTACCTTAAAATCCTAAAAATATTGAAAGAAATAAAAATTAGAAAACAAGCCATGGAAGAATATGGTGCAGCTTATATGGCTGAAGGAATGGTTACTTTAGCAGGAAGTAGATTATACACTAGTATGGCAAACACACCTGAAATTATAGATGAAGCTTTAGGTAGATTTGATAGAATTTTCCAGAATATTGAAACTCCAAAAATAGATTAATGAAAATCCGAATTAGAAAGAAAAAGAGAAAAAAAGGAACTAAAAAGAATTATTTAGCTCTTTATTTTAGATTTTAGAATGGGAAGAATTACATGCAAATCTCCAACAATGCCATAATCAGCAAAATTAAAGATTGGTGCACCTTCATCATTATTAATAGCAATTAGTGTTTTTGCTTTTACTCCACTTAAATGCTGAGGAGCTCCTGATATTCCAGCTGCTATATAGACATCTGGAGAAACTGATTGACCTGTTTGTCCTATCTCATAAGTTTCTTCAATCCAATGAAGGTCAGTACAAGCACGTGTAGCACCAATCTCACCACCAAGTGTAGTTGCTAAATCTTTTATGATCTGGAAATTTTCTTTACCACCTACTCCTCTACCACCAGCAACTATCAACTTAGCATCTTTGAGATTTACAGTACGTTCTGCTTTCTTTATTTCAACATGTTTAACTATCATATCATTTGAGTCGAATGAAACATCTAGTTTTTCTACTTCAGGACTTTGTCCTGATGGATTTTCATTTATAAAGAAAGCACCTGTTCTTGATGTAGCGAATTTAATATTACCAACAATTTTAGTAATTTTCATCGCTTGATCATCACGTACAGGAGTGTGAAATAGAACATCATCTCCATCTCTTGAAATATCTACGAATCTTTGAGCACAAGAGACTCCATGATGAATAGCTAATCTTGGAATAAGATCTTCTCCATATACAGTTCCTGCAGCTAAAACCAAAGTGGGTTCAGCTTTCTTGATTATTTCCAACATTGCTTTAACATAAGGTCGACTGAGATAGACTTCTAATTCTGGAGTTTCAACTGTATAAACACGATTTACACCATGCTTACCTAAACTTTCAATCCAATCATTATTCACCTGATTAGTTAGAAGCGCAGCTGAGATTTCACTATCACCAAAAACTTCTGATAATTTGTTTAGAATACCTAAAAGATTTTCTTCAACTGAATTATCTCTAATTTGTCCAAATACTAATATATTCATGTTATCACACTCCTAATTTTACTTCATCTTCTTTTAACTTACTAAGAAGATTGTCAACCATTTCTTCAGGTTCTCCTTCATTGATAATGTAGCTTTTCTTTTCGATAACTATATTGGACAAAGACACTTGTTGTAAAGAAGCTGCTTCTTTTCCAGTAACACTAGCACTTAGTCCTAAATCGGCAGAAGACCATTTGGGTACCTCTGCTCTCTTTGCGGTTAATATTCCTCTCATAGATGTATATCTCGGTGTAAAATATGGACTGTCACCTGTGCTAATTAATGCTTTTTTTGGAATCTCAACAATCTTCCTTCCACCTTCTAGAATATGTCCAATTCTAAAACCGTTCTCTATACTTTCCATCTCTTCGGCATAAAGAACGCTTGGAAGGTCAAGTCTTTCTGCTAACATGGCACCTACAGCATAAGAACTAGTAGATTGTTCTTCAGCTCCTAGGAAAACTAAATCAAAGTCACCAATCTTTTCCAATGCGCTAACATAAATTTTAGCTAATAACATTGGATCTTCTGTATAGAATGAATCGTCTGCAATTTCTATTGCTTCGTTACATCCCATAGCTATAGCTTCTCTCAAAGCTTTAATCGGTTTCAGACCTCTAACACATACAGCGGTAACACTCGCACCTGAAGTGTCTTTAAGCTTTAAAGCTCCTTCAATTGCATTCTTGCTTGTTGGATTGATAACTAAGTCATCTTCATTTATCAAGCTAGAGTCGAAGAAATCAACACCTTGGAGTTTTACTTGTGTGCTTACTATCTGATCTATAAACACAATAATCTTCATATTACTCAAGGAAACTGAAATACGCTGTTAAATAAACATTACTACTTACCAAAATAATCTGTTTTAAATCGAAAGAGAAACACTTAAGAAAATTCTACCCTAGTTCTTTTGTAATTAAAATGGTAAACAGAGAGAGCGTTATTGAAATTCAAACTGAGTTAAGTAACCTAATTGGTGTTCCAGGTCATGAAGAAGAAGTGACTGATTATATTCTTGTAAAACTTGAAAAACTAGGCGTAGATAAAGCATGGATAGATCCATTAGGTAATGTATTAGCAATAAGAGAAGGAACAGATCCTAACGGCTTAAAAATTATGTTAGATGCTCATGTAGATGAAGTAGGTTTTATGATTTCTCATATTGATGAACGAGGTTTTCTAACAATCGAACCTCTTGGAGGAATAGATAAGAGATTAATGCTTGGTACTCTTCTAGAATTTCAGAATGATAAGAGAGAGAGGATAATAGGTGTAGTTGGAGCGTCTCCACCGCATATAACAAAACCTGAAGATAGAGAGAAAGTACCTGATATTAACGAGCTGTTTGTCGATATTGGTTGTACTTCACAAGAAGACGTTGTTAATTTAGGTCTAGATATAGGTTCTGTAGGAACATTTTACACGAAATGTATATTATTAAATGAAAATACGCTTCTTGGAAAAGCATTTGATGACCGAACAGCTTGTAATGTACTTCTACATGTTCTTGAAGAGTTAAAAGGCAAAGAGATACCTCACACCTTGCTTATTAGTTTCGCAGTTCAAGAAGAAGTGGGAACTCGGGGAGCGATGGTGGCTAGTTACACATTAAAGCCAAGTATTGCCTTAGCACTTGAAAATACCATAGCGAGTGATGTTCCAGGAGTTCCTAATCAAAAAGTAGTAACAAGCTTGAGAAATGGACCTGCTGTAACAGCTGCAGATCGTTCATTAATCGTACCTAAGAAAATTTTGGAAAGAATCAAAAAAGCAGCTGAATTAGATAATATCCAATGGCAGTATAAGAAACCTACATATGGTGGTACAGATGCAGGCTCTATCTCTAGATCAAGATCAGGTGTTCCTTCAGGAGTTGTTTCAGTTCCATGCAGATATATTCACGGAAATACAGCTTTACTTTTGGTTGATGATATTATTAAAACCATAAAACTAGTAGTTAACTTTTGTAAGATTTAGCACTAGTTTAATTTTCTTAATTTTCTGGCTTAGGACCTCTAAAGAAGGAGAAAATAGTTGAGAACAACATAAATCCCGCAAAAACTCCAAATAAAATTCTCATTGCAGGTACATAGTTTATAATGTCGTTGACACTTCCCCCATTTGCTCTTTGAAAAACATTTTGTGAGTAAACAAATACAGCTGTTGCTAAAGCTGTACCTAAGCTAAATCCGACGTTAGTTGACAAACTTAACATACTATTTGCAATCCCTAGCTTACTTTCTGGAGCTGCAGACATCACTGATGTGTTATTTGGTGCGATAAAAATTCCTAGAGAAATCCCAATAACAGTTGCTATAATTACAATTATAATGGTGGGGACATGTTCTGAGATAAATAAAGCACCCAATAAGAGTGCTAAAGCCATTATACCAATTCCTGCAGTTGATATATATTTCACATCTATTTTATGAGCTACAGCTCCTGATGCTGCAGCTGCTATTGCCATACCTATAGGAGTTCCCATAATCGCAATACCTGTTCTAAAAGTGTCATAATGAAGAATCTGTTGAACAAAAAATGGTAGCTGATAAATAATTACACAAAGCCCAAGGTAAGCTAAGACTCCTGAGAAAATTCCAACAGTAAACCTCTTGTTTTTGAACATTGAAAGATCAACTACAGGATTGTTTGTTTTTCTTTCCCACAAAATAAAGAAGATTAGAAACAAAATACTTAATCCAAATGACATACTTGACCATAACTTAGCATAATGTCCAAAAGTTCCTACTTCCAGCTTAAACCTCGTAAGTGGAATGTTCCCAGGAAATAGATTTGGATTTGCACCAAAAAATGTGTGCTCGAATATACTAGCAAATACGCTGAAACTAAAAACCATCAAAAACAAAAAACCTGATAAAAAGATTGATCCAGGGACATCAGCTTTTCTTCTTCTTTCTTGAATAGGTGGTGTAGGTGGTATAACATGTTGAACCCAGAAAAAGCCAAGTAAACCAATTGGGACGTTAATTAGAAAAATAAATGGCCATCCTGAATAAGGTTGTCCTCTGAAAATCAAAACTCCATCTAAATATTCAGTAAGAGCTCCTCCGAGAATAGGACCAAGACCAATAGCTACGGCAATGAGTAGAGAATTTAAACCAATAGCGAGTCCACGGTTTTCTCTAGTCGTAAATCTCGTAATTATGGCCATACCATTAGCTACCATACCTGTAGCGCCTATACCTTGTATAATTCTGAATAAAATTAATAAAATCAAAGACCTTGCGAAAAAACAGAGAAGTGAAGCAAGAGAAAAAATAATCATACCTGATTGAAAAACCAATTTATTTGAAATTCTGTCACCTAAATCACCTGACACTGTAGTGAAAGCAATCATAGTGAGAAGATAACTAAGGATTATCCATTGAACCAGATTTTGAGCTACTCCAAGACTACCCATAATTTGAGGTAAACTTATATTCACTATGGTTCCATCAAGGGATGCCAAAAACGCTCCAATTCCTGTAGCAGAGATGAGAACACCTACTTTTATGGGAGGTTTTTCCATATGTTTATCTTCGTTCATCAGTGACAGAATGAGACAATATTAGTTAATTATAAGATTTATGCAAGTTACTGTGTTATCGAGGGTGAGTCTGTTGAAATTCCTCTTCCAAAATGTCCATTACAATAACATCATGGTACATTCCTTGTAGAAAATGTGCATCTCTTTTTCGTCCTACTTCTTTGAATCCTACCTTTTCATAAACATGGATGGCTCTTTCATTGTATTCCATCACCCAAAGTTCAACACGATGAAGATTTAAAATGTTGAAACAAAATTTAAGTAAACATCTCATAGTATCAGTACCATAACCTTTGCCATGATTGTCAGGATTATGAATAGCAATTCCAAGTTCAGCTGATCTGCTAATATTATTTATATCGTCTATTCCACAGGTTCCAAGAAAATCTCCTGAAACAACATCTTCAATTGCAAAAATATATCCCGTTCCGTTTTTAGCTTTGTTGTGAACCATTTCTATAAATTCTGCTTCCATCATTGACGACATAGGTATAAGTAAACCTAGTCCTATCCTAGATTCATATGTGTTCCAATATTTCATGATACTCTTTAAATCATCCTTTTCTAAAGGACGAAGTTTTATTTTTTCTCCAATATAAGGAGATTTTGTGGAATAGATATCTATCATACATGTATCTTAGTAATCTAATCTTAAGAATTTTTAGTTTAAATTACTGATTAGATTTCTAGACAATTTTAATAATAGGATAAAAAAAAGCTTTTAAATAGAGTTGAATGGATTAATTTTGTGTAAGATTATGTTTAATGTGTTTGGAGTTATTGCTACGTTGTTCCTAAAATATAACAGAAGAAGATATCGAAAACAAGTTCAAAAAACAGCAAAAAAAGTTGGAGAAGGACTTAAAGTTAATCATAAATCTAAAGTCAATAAAAATACTATTTTAGGAAATAATGTGAATTTTAATGGAGTGATTATTAGAGGTGATGGTGAGGTTATAATAGGAGATAATTTCCATTCAGGTCCAGATATCTTGTTTTTAACTCGAAATCATAATTATGAAGGAACAAAAATTCCTTATGATGAAACATATATAAGAAAAAAAATAGTGGTAGAAGATAATGTTTGGATTGGTGCTCGTTGTATAATAGTCAGTGGTGCAACTATTGGAGAAGGAGCAATTATTCAAGCAGGAAGTGTAGTTATAAAAGATGTACCACCTTGTGCAATAGCTGGAGGTCATCCTGCCGAACCTTTCAAGTATCGAGATAAAGATCATTACTTCAAATTAAAAGAAGAAAAGAAATTTCATTAGGGAATGGTTAATGAAGAAATTAGATTTTATTATTGTAGGTGCAATGAAAGCAGGAACTTCTAGTCTTGCATTTCAACTTCAACATAATCCTGATATTTGCATACCTCTAAAAGAAATCCATTTTTTTGATAATGACAATAATTATTCTAAAGGAACTAAATGGTATGAAGAAAATTTTACAGAATGTGACCAACAGAAAATAATTGGAGAGAAAACTCCTACTTATAGTTATTTAGAAAAAGTTCCGAAAAGAATACAGGAGTATAGTCAAGAAATAAAATTAATATGGATTTTTCGAAATCCTATTGAACGAGCATATTCAAATTATTGGCATGCTGTGAAATCAGGAAGGGAAAGATATAGTTTTGAAAAAGCTGTTCAAAAAGAAACTGAACGTATTAGAAAAGATATTTTCAAAGGATACTTAAAAAGAAGTGTTTATGTTGAGCAAATTGAATATTATTTGGAATACTTTGAAAAAAAACAGATGTTTTTCATGTTGTTTGAGGATTTTGTGAAAAATCCGTTAGATAATATGTATAGTCTGTTCAAATTTTTAAAAGTTCCATTTAATGATTTCAAATATATTAATGAAATAAGAAATATAACTGTGATACCACGAATACCACTTTTGCTCAGAAAATCTTCTGAGATATTTAGACAGAATTCTTTGGTGTATAGAGGATTGCAATTTCTTGCTACTAAGGGAAAAAAACCCGGTTATCCAAAACTATCAAATGCATTACGAAATGAACTAGATCACTACTTCGCTGATTATAACAGAGAATTAAGTAATTTAACTGGATTAAACTTGGATCTTTGGAAAACATAACAACAACAAAACTATTTCTGTCGTAATATTGAAATGTGTTTAATCAAGATCTATTCTTTCTTCAATAGTATCAGGCATTGTATCTATTTTTTCTTTATTTTTGCTGAATTTTTTGAAATAATCTTTGAAAAGATCTGTGAAAAAACTTATATCATCTCTTTTAATTTGCTTTGTAAGCAAAATTCCTGCTATAAATAGAACAAGAGTGATTGAAAACGAAATGGTAACGTTGTAAATACCAGCAAAACCAAAAACAAAATAATAGCAAACAATTCCAACACCAGCTGAAACAATAAAAATACCAAGTAATTTTAACAATCCGATATAGTCGTAATTGAGCTTGTAATATCTTTGTGATATTATCATCGCACCAATAGAATAAACAGCTCTGATAACAAAAAATGAAGCACCTAGACCTAATAGAGCATTGATTGGAATAACAAACCAAGCAACTGCAAAAGCAGCTCCAAATGCGACTGTTGCAAAAATAGCGTTCCAATATAATTTTAAGTACAAAACATGCCCAAAAGCTATAATACTATGTAGGTATTTGAAGATTACTGCCCCTAGTAAGAAAGGTATAATATAGACACTGAGGATATAACTACTATTTGTAAAAAGCATGATAAGAATGGGTGAATAGGCATAAAGTGCTATTGCCAAAGGGATGAGTGTAATAAGAAACATTTTAAGAATTTTCTGAGAAACAAGTTGGATTCGATCATGTTGTCCTCTTTCAAATAATCTAAAGATAATAGGACTATATACCATACTAATCAGATTTCCTGCAACTAGAATGAGATTTGTAACTAACAAAGCACCATATCTGTATAGTGCTATTGTCTCCGTACCAGTTATTGGGAAGAAATAATTAACTAACAATAATACTAGCATATTAAATCCTTGCCAAATATTTCCCACATAATAGGAAGGAAGAGAAAAAGTCATGATTTTCTTGAATTCAGTAAATGAGAATCTTCCAATACCTATGTCTTTGATTATTTTATAGATACTATAAATTGCTACAACAGTTTCTGCTAATGCTAAACCTATAATAAGACCAAATAATCCCATCTTAAAGAAAATTACAGCAAATATACTAAATGGAATTTGTAATAAAACTCTAGCGATGATAATATTTGAATAATATCTGCTACTTTGGAGTGATGTTGCGATTGTATAACAAATAGTACTAAAAATTTGAGCGAAAACTATAAGTGCGATTAAAAGAACTGTTCCAATATAATTCTCAACTTGAAGGAACCATGGTCCTTTGCCAGTTACAAAGAAAACGATAAGAATCGCTAATATTACGATAATTTCAGCAATGATATAAATTAGAATACCTGTAAATATGAAATTCTTGAAAGTTTCAAGATTTTTAGAAATTTTGTATTTTATTGCATATCTATTAACTGCAGAAGTGAACCCAAAAGATGAAAAACCAATGAGTAAGGCAATTGCTGAGGTTATGATTGAGTATTGACCCATTTCACTTTCTGACAAAGTATTAGTAAATATTTTTGTGAAAGCAACTCCTATAAGTTTTGTAATTGCGAATGATACAAAGAAAGAAATAGCGAATCTTGAACTTTTTCCAAGTTCTAGCAAAGATGATTCCCTGTGTCCAAACATTTCATCATTCTCCAAGTTATGAACAAACATTTGTTTCATTTTTAAAAGTATCTAAATATTAGCAGAATATAGCAGAATTTAATATACTTTCAAATTTGTTTTACAAAAATAACAATTTATATACTCGAAATTTATAATAATTCCATTTAGTTACGCAAGAAAAGGTTAAAATTATGAGCTACATCACAAATCTATTCCAAAAAACATTCAAACGACGACTTGGTAAAAATATTGGTACGTTGATAGCTATTTCTCTTGGAGTCTCTTTAATGGTTGGTGTTCAGATTACAATTACAAGTTTTACTGCTGAAGCTTTGGATTTCTTTGTAGATGCAATAGGTGAAAATGATATTATAATCAGTGGATTTGCTCTTCCAATCCAAAATTACACAAATATTATGGATGAAATTGAACAATCTAATATTACTATTGCAGCTATGAATGCCAGAGTAACGCAAGATGTTGCTGTATATAATTTAGAAACTGGTGATCTTGAAAAAGGGATAAATTTTGTGGGAATCGAATTAAATGAAGATCCTGTGTTTGGAAACTTCTATGATGAAAATAATACTGAAATAACCCAGAGTGAACTTCAAAATTACTTCTTAAATGAAACCCAAGTTCTTTTAGGAGCTAGTCTGCAAGAAGATCTCAATGTTACTACAGGATCAATTATTAAAATACGTATTGGCGAATTAAATACTAATGGAACCTTTCAATATGAGTATAAGACTTTTGATTTGCAGGTTGTAGGTTTTGTAGCAGAAGAAGGCAAAGGAAAAGAATTAGGGGGAAGGGCTATTTGGACCAGTATTGATAATTTACGTTCAATTATAGGTTTGAATTCTAATGAATGTACAGAGATTAATATTGCATTAAGTGCTAATCACAAATTAAATCCGGTAGATAATGATTACGCAAAACAAGTAGAACTGGAATTAAAAGATTTATTGAATGCAGAAGCAAATAGCCTTGTAATCATAGCATTTAGAGCATTAATACTTGAAACTTCGGATCAAATTTTAGGGGATGTACTCCTTGCTTTCAACCTTTTTGGGGCATTGATCATTTTTGCAGGTATCCTCCTTTTGGTCAATATTCAACTAATTCAAGTTGAAGATAGAATTTCACAATTAGGAATCTTAAGAGCGATAGGTTCTAGACGTAGAGAAATTGTTAGTCTCTTTCTTATTGAATCAGTTGTACTTGGGATATTTGGATCACTTTTAGGTGTAGCTGGAGGGTATGGAATGTCTGTTTTCTTAGTCTATCAAATAGGTCAAACTTTCTTCGAAGGAGTAATTAATTTACAACCTACAGTAACGGGTGCATCTATTATCTATTCAGTTGTTCTCGGTCTTATTTTATCAGTAGGAGCTGGAATATTCCCTGCGATAAGAGCTGCTAGAGTGGACGTAATTGAAGTTATCAGAGGAATAAAGAAAGTTAAACCAAAAAGAACAGGTAATTTCTCACTCGGTTTAGGATTAACTTTTATTGTAGGTGGTATAGGTATCTTTGTATCTCAATACTTACTTTATGGTTCGTTTTTTGTAGCATCTGGATGGGATACAGCTTTAGAGCAGTGGATGTTTATGGGAGCTTCTGCTGCCATTCTCATAGGAATTAGTCTTATATTGGGTTATCTATTCTCGAAGAAAATAATGGGGAATGGTATAGGACTTACATTTATGGGTATTGCAATAGTTATGCTATTAACTTCATTATCATCATTAAAAGAGGTTACAGAAAATACTAAGATTCTTGCAACTTTAGCAGTTGTATTAGCTTTAGGATCAATAATTGTGGTTGGAGTTAATTTAGCAGCAGTAACCAACTCATTAAGAAATCTGTTGTATCGAACTCGTTTGAAAAAAGGAGTATCACTAATATCAAGCAAATATATGACATCTAAGTCTATGCGAAGTACCTTAACATTTGGTATCTTTGCTTTAGTATTAACAATGAATATTTTTGCAGGCATTTATCAATCTACGTACTCCTATAATACGTTAGAATCAGCTGAATTTTATAGTGGTGGAGCAGCTATTAATATCGATCTTGATACTCCTATCGCAAATTCTTCCCTAGTTGATATAGAAAGAGATCTTTATGATGTTGATAGTGCTATAACCTATGTTAAAGGTATAAATTCCACTATTACTTATATCACGCAAGTTGAAGGATTTGAATTTGAAATTCCATCTGAAATCCTTCCAGCAAGAATAGATATGCTATATAATAATACTTTCAAAAATGGAACGGAATACATTTTTGATTTTATATTCGAACAATCAATTGCTGAATTTACAAAACAATACAAACCTGCTGCTTCTGAACAATACCAAAGAGACTATAGTCATGAGATTTGGGATTTCTTCTACAACAGAACCAAATTTAACGCAGAAGGTTATATAGATAACGAAAATGGCTATGAAACTGTAATTTCCACCACTCCAATTCTTCGACCAGGACATGTTTTCAATCTACATGGTTTAGGTTATGCTCCTAGACAAGTAATTGTATTAGCTTCTGTCATGCAATACCCATTTGCTTTTGGTTCGGGACTTCCAAGCTTGTTGATAACACCAGATTTCTATCCAATATTGAGAAATAATTTTGCGCTATATCCTAAATACACAAGATTTCTTGTCAAAACTTCATATGATTTTAGATCTAATCAAAATTATGTTCTATCAAAAAATATTGAGGAATATCTAAATGGAAAAGATTCTGTGTTGGTTCAAAATGAAGATTTTGTAGCTGCAGATGCAGATGCATATTGGAATGAGATGTTAGATATGGTGGATTTCCAAGTGAAGACATTTGCATTTTTAGAATATTTCGTTGGATTTGGATTAGTAGTTGGAGCGTTGGGGATGATAATTATTGCAGTAAGAAACATTTCAGAAAGAAGAAGAGAAATTGGAATGATGCGAGCAATTGGTTTCAAAAAACAGCAAATTATAGGAACCATAATGTTAGAATTATTCATACTCGCAATTTTAGGTTTGATAATGGGTTTCATTAACAGTCTAATCCTTGGCTGGTCCTTCTCAAACATCTACAATTGGAGATTGATACTTCCACTAACTAAGTTGTTACTTTATACGGGAATTATGGTAGGTATAGCTCTAATAGCTTCAATAATACCAGGTATAAGAGCAAGTCAAATAACTCCAGCGGAGGCTATAAGATATGTCGGTTAAGAATGTTGCTGAGGAAATAATCCTAAAGACTAAAAATTTGCATAAGATATATGCAAAAGATACCCCGATGGAAGTTCATGCCTTAAGAGGAATTGATATCGAGATAAGAAAAGGAGAGATGGTCGCAATCATGGGACCATCTGGCTGTGGAAAAACTACACTTTTAAACCTTTTAGGTGGAATAGATCAACCTACCGAAGGAACAATATTCATCCAAGGTCAAGATGTTAACGAATTATCCGATATAGAAATGACAGAATTTCGATTGAATAATATTGGTTATATCTTTCAATTGTTTAATCTATTTGATTTCCTAACTGCTCTAGATAATACGGTTCTCCCTTTACTTCTTACTGATATCTCAAGGTTAGAAGCTGAAGAAGAAGCAAAAATGATGCTTAGACAGATGGGTCTTGGAGATAAAATATATCATTTACCAAATGAACTTAGTGGAGGTGAACAACAAAGAGTAGCAGTATCACGAGCACTTCTAATGAATCCTGCAATTATTCTTGGTGATGAACCTACTGGTGACTTGGATCAAGATACTTCTACTGAGATAATGAATTTGTTTGTTTCAATTAATGAAAATTATAAACAGACATTTCTTGTTGTTACACATTCTGAATATATCGCTTCTTTCTGTCATCGCATTATACGAATAGTGGATGGAGAGATTGTTAATCAAGGTGATGAAAAAAATGGCTGATTCAGAAATTAAAAAGACTCAACTTCAAGAGCAATTTGCTAAGATGACAATGGGTGTTCTTATTAACAAGCTTGATAGAGATTCTTTTAATACTTTAGTTCGAAAAATTAAAAAAATCTTGAAGAAATTTGTTTCTTCTACTAAGTCTGGTTCATTAGAATTTCTTGAGGTTAATTCTTTTCTTTTTGTAAGGTGCAATATCCCTCTCAGTTCAGTTGAATCAAGTGAACAAAGAAAAAATTTGATGCAAGAGCTTGAAACAATTATCCATACCTACTGTAATAATGAATGTAATAAATATTCAAAAGCAATTAGGAAAAATGTAGAAATAAAAGATATCACTAATATTTTAGCAAATTTAGTTAAAAGTTCGGGATCTTCTACAAGTAAAAAAATTATTTCTGAAATATCAAAGAAAACAGAAGACATTGATGATAGAGTCATAGAACGAGTTAGTGATGTTCTTCAGAATACCTTCTTAATCATATGGGACTTTCCTGATGACTTTCCAGATATAATCATGCTACCTGATTTTATCTTAAAACGTGATATTAACGATAAGACATCGGGTGTTTCGTTGCGAACCATTGCAGAAAATCTTCTTATAGCTCAATTTGGTAAAACTTGTGCTACTAATCTTAAACCAATCTTGGAATCAAATGAAGTTGCAATTGATCTTCTAGGGAATTTAGTTCTTGACAAAAATAACATTCAATTACTAGAAGAACAAATGAGTGATAAGCTTTGGAGAACTATAAGAGTTATTTTTGGTTTATTATCCTCTACACAACAATCTATTTCAGTGATCTTAAAACAACTTAGAAGAGTTTCCGAAGTTACAAAAGAGCTAAGAATAGAAGTTGAAAATTTAGATTATAATCCTTTAATGGATTATTTGATGTTGGTTGAATCATTGACACAGTGTGAAGACTTGACAGCTCGTTTAAATCATCTTCAAATGAATGTTAAAAAAATATTTCGTGAATTATTGAACACTATTAATAAGTACAAAGATTTACCTGAAAAAGAAATAGATCAAATCGAATATCTATCTGATATTTTTACACAGACTCTAACTGAGATTCAATTACTAAAATACTATGCAGATAAATTTAGGGATCTAGCATATTTTCAATCTGTTCCTAGTGATGTTAGCATTGAAACACGAAAGAAGCTTGATGTAGATGAAGATTCTATACTTAAAGGAGTATCACTCTTTAAAACTTATAGACTCGTAGGTTCAACTGTATATGCTTTACGAGGTGTAGATATAGAAATCAGAAAGGGAGAGATGGTTGCAATTATTGGACCTTCTGGAAGTGGAAAAACAACGCTTCTAAACCTTTTATCTGGACTAGATTCACCAAATCGTGGAGCAGTATTTCTACTTGGAACAAATCTCGAAACAATGACTGATTCAGCAATTTCTATGTTCCGAAGAAAAAATATGGGATTTATTTTTCAATATTATAATCTCGTTCCTCAATTGACTGTTCTAGAAAATGTTATGCTTCCAGGATTGATGATAAGAACACCGAAAAGAGAAGTAAGAAAGAGAGCAATAGAACTAATAGAAGAAGTTGGTCTTGAACGTTTTAAAAACCAATATCCAATTAAACTATCGGGAGGACAAATGCAAAGAGTTACAATTGCCCGTGCAATGATAAACAACCCAGCTATAATCTTTGCAGATGAACCAACTGGGGATCTTGACTCTCAAACTGGAAAGGTTGTTATTGATTTGATTAGCAGATTCGCAAGAGAACAAGGTACAGCTGTGATACTAGTTACACATGATAAAAGTATTGCAGAGACATGTGATAGGTTGATTAAGATTGGTGACGGAAAAATAGTTGTTACCTAAAGTTTTTTTCTTTCTATTTTCTCTATTTTCTTTTTCCATCTGTAGAATTTCTCAGGACTTTTAGGATAATGTTTTGAGAGTTTTTTTATCTTTTCTGAAAGCAATAATCCTTTAGCTACTTTAATTAATAATTTTGGTTTTCTCATTCCTTTGATTACTTTTTGTAAAATAGGTAGTTTTACAGATGTAGAACTCATTATAGCATCTAGATCTTCTTGTGAAATAATGCCTTTCTCGAAAAGGAAAGAGAAATCACTGAAAGGAACAGTAGCAAGTAGTTTGTGAACAGCGATCCCCAATCCTCCTTCATATCCGTAGTAATCCCATATCTTGAAGTTATATTCCCACAATGCTCGTTCACTGCAATCATTGTTCCTGATAGCTTTCTCGATAACATCTGTAGCATAATACGCACTTAATAATGCTGGACCATGGCCTTCTCCAGAAATTGGATTTACAAGAGTTGCTGCGTCTCCACAAGTTAAGAAACCGTTACAAACCATAGAATAGAGCGGTAACCTACCTGGTAAAGTGTCTCCTGCTGCATCTAGAATTGTGGCATTTGGAAAAATCTTTTTTCGTATAATCTCGAGAATGGCTTTTACATTAGCTTTTTTGTTATCCTCATTCAATAACCAACCGACGCCTACATTTAACTTGCGTTCTCCTTTAGAGAAAATCCAGAAGTATCCCGGAGGTGGCATTTCATCATGATATTCTATCCTCATCTGATTTTGATATTCGTGAGGATCATCTGTTTCAATAATCTCTCTATAAGATACAATTGTCTCTGAGTTTTTCAATTTTTTAGGAAATTTATCACAAACAGTATCAAGTATTCCTCTTCTTACAATGCCAGTAATCCCAGAACAATCCACTGTAATCTTAGCATAAATATTTATTTTCTTTCCATCTTTCTGTCTAATCTTACATCCAGCGACATTATTTTCTTGAATTAGTGTACCAATTACCTTATGTTCAGGTTTGAGTTCTATCCAAGGATAATCTTTGAGGGAATTAATGAGTCGTTGTCCATATTTTAAACGGTCGATAGTTTGAGATTTAAAATTTAAAGAGAGTTCAAAATCGCTTACTGGACGAAAATGAGCTGTTTTTAAGTTTTCTGATATCTCGTCTCCATAAGGTTGTTTTATCCCACAGAATTCATAAAGTTTTCTTGTGGAATTTGGAGATAATGCATCACCGCAAGGTTTGTATCCAATTCGATTTTTTGGTTTTTGATCAACTAAAATTGTAGAGATGTTTCTCTTTCCTAAATTAATTGCTAAACTTACGCCTGCAGGTCCTGCCCCAACAATTAGAACATCAGTGTTTAAATTTAAACTTCTCATTCAGCTATTATTATTATACCCTAAATAAAAATCTTTCAGCAAGAATTGAAATTTAAATAGAAGCTATATCTTAAATAGAAGATATCTCTCCATTTCTCATTATGTCTCCAAATCAGAAAACATCATTCTACCTCGATTTAATTAAGAAATCTCATGCAGCATTCCGCGAATATTTAGTACATTTACCTGAAGATATCTTAGATTGGAAAGTAACTGATCTAATGTATTCATCAGAATGGATAATTAAGCATATTATACATGATCAAATCTGGATTGTTAATGTAATCATAAAAAATGACAAAGAGAGTTTTCATTTTGAAGATAAATCTGATAGTTTGATGTTGGAAGAGTTGATTGAAGAATATGATAAAATGGTCATAATGGCAGAAGATAACCTCTCCAAACTAGATGATAGTCAGTTGGAGGAAATGAGAAATTACAAAGATTATACTATCTCTGTGGAAGATTGGTTATATGAATACATCTTTCATCTTAATCAACATAGCGGAGAGCTTGGTTTTATATTAACTGCTTGGAAAAGAAAGAAAAGATCCTTATCAGAAAATTAATCTGCTTCCATTAGTTCTTCTGGAGTAAAAGGTTCGATATGTATTACAAGATCTCTGAACTGGCCACTAGACTCAAGTTTTGTTTTTACCTTTTCAGATATTTCATGAGCTTTACGAATTGATAATCTAGGTTCTACCAAAATATGGAAATCACCAGTAAACATACCTAATACCGAACGTAATCGGATTATATGAACTTCTTTCACTTCTGGAAAAGAGAGTACAATTTGTCTGAGTTCTTCTTTTACCTCTTCTGAAGGTCCTTTATCTAATAATTCAGGTAAAGACATTTTTGAAATTTCATATCCTGTATAAAGAATCAGGGCTACTATAACAAATGCACATGCTGGATCTAACCACCAAACATCAAATTGAGTACCAATATAAGCAATAATAACAAAAACTGAAGCTATAGCATCTGTTCTGTAGTTTTTTGCATTTGCAACATAGACTGGTGATTGTATCCTTTTACCAATCTTTAATAAAGCCAATGAGATGCTTAATTTCGCTACTAATGATATTATTGCAGCTATCAATATCCATATCTCTAATTTGTAAGGAATTGCACTTATTAAACGCTTAATCGATTCTTCTGCTATAAAATAGGATGATACAACCATAGTAAATACTATTACCAAACTAGATATTTGTTGAAATTTTTGATGCCCAAAAGGATGATCTTCATCTGGTGGTTTTCTACTAATTCTCTCACCTATTCCAGCTACGGTTGCAGATACAATATCCAGAACAGAATCAAAACCATCAGCTATAAGACTTATTGAACCAAAGATAAAACCTATTAGTAGTTTAAGTATAATAAGTAAAGCATTAACGCCTATTGAGAGAATATTTGCGATTGTAGATAGGTTTACTTTTGACATTATATCCTCTTTAATTTGTTATGATTAAATACTTTTCCGGAAGAAAAAGAGAAAAAGAGGTTATTTACCTCCACTTATTTTTAAGTCTTTGAGTAACATCCAAGGTGCTTGATGACCATTGCGATTTTCAGTTTCTTTACTCAGATTTTCTATCTTATTATAGATGTCAAATACTGTGCTTCCAATAACAGTATTTTTCACAGGATACAGTATTTCACCATTTTTCACAAAAAATCCTTGATTAATCTGTGCAGAAATCTGAGGATTACTTCCTCTAGAACCTATCGGAGATCCTATCAAAAGAATACCTTCTTTTAATTCTTCTAGCAAATTATCTTTAGAAATCTCACCAGGTGCTATATTGAGTGTATATGGTGCAGGTCTTGGTCCAGACGAAAAAGAACTTCTTGAAGCATGACCAGTATTTTCTAAACCTACTAATGGAGCTGTATAAGAGTCTGTGATATATGTTTGGAGAATGCCATTTTCGACTAATTTTAGTTTTTGAGGTACAACGCCTTCATCATCAAATGGTGCTGAATCTGTTCCACCAGGATAGAAAGGATCATCAGAAATGTTTAGTTTATCATCAGCAATCTTATCACCAATTTTATCTACAAAGAATGCTGTTTTATTGAAAACACTAAAGGCATTAATCCCATTCGCAAGTATTGGCTCGATTGTACTATATGTACTATCAGGATCAAGTAAAACTGGAAGAATAGCTGTATCTATTTTTTTAGATCCAAGCATTTTTTTAGCTCTTTCTCCTGCGACTTTTCCAATTTCTTCATACTTAAATTTGGAAAGTACAGTAGATGCATCATAATAATACGCATTACCAATGTCATCGCCTTCCTCTATTTTTACACCTAAATAACCACCTACTGATGATTGTGTTGAGGTTCTATCAATTCCCTGAGAATTAATAATAAATCTCTTTCCATAACCTGTGGTAAAATTCCCGCTTATTATTGCATCATCTGTAATTTGAGCTTGTTGGATAGATTGTAGTATCATTTCTGTAAATTCTTCAACATCAATATCAACGACTGCTTGATCAAATCTATCT
>Ga0315554_1000331_pt1 | contig 27596 bp, 26 predicted proteins | sample SalMarSW160370MG_FD_202114 | JGI IMG/M metagenome (GOLD analysis project Ga0315554, IMG submission 202114) | Salt marsh sediment microbial communities from the Plum Island Ecosystem LTER, Massachusetts, United States - Salt Marsh Sediment SW1603-70 ...
AAATAGTTCTCAAGGTTTTTTGAACACTAGTATGTTTTCTTTTTGCATAACATTATACAAACCAAAAATTATTTTATCTATATTTTCCTCGAGCGTATATCCCATATTTTGAAAAATATCTATCGTATATTCAACTGTGTTTACTTCTTTTTTATCAACAGTTGCATTTCCTATGACTATTGAACAATATTTACCTGCCTTGAGTACTCTGTCCATTTCTTTATAGCTTTGGATTAAATCTTGATTGTATAGCTCTATTTTTGTTTTTCCTGTCCCTCTAACTCCTATAAACTCCTCTTTAATTACGTTGGGATCAAAACCTAAAGCATCTAGTGCATGTTTATCATTTTCTACATAATTTAAAGCTATAGAGTAAGGAGGAGAGCAAATTATACCATCAATTGAGTTAGGTTGGAGTTGAAGTTGCTTTGCATCACCTTTCTCTATTGAAACATTTCCAAGTTTGAGGTTATACTCAGAGATGATTTTCTGATAATCTTTTAATGATACAACCATCTTCTCAACATTCTTTAGAAAAGAAACAGTGAAACTTTTTTTCTTTCTTCTTGCTCTATCGCTATGAGCAATTAAACTTGCAACTTTGAAGAAATTATAAACGTTTGAGTTGTCTATTTCTTCTATCATACTTTCTATTTTACTTATCTCTTCTTCATCTGTTGCTTTTTGTTGTATCTTCTTTTTCAAATCACCGAAATTTGTTTCAAATATTTTACTTATTTTTTCCAAATTTTCGTGTGCTTGTGTTTTTACTTGAGTTACTCTAGTACAAACTTCTGAGATATCTATGCCTTTACAATTTATCCCCAATAATTGCGCTTCTACTGCTGTTGTACCACTACCAATAAATGGATCTAAAATGCTTTCCCCAGGTTGGATTCGCATGATGTTAAGTAAAGCTCTAATCATTTGAGGGTGATATTTGCCTTTATAAGGGTAAATCCAATGTGTTAGATATTGATTAAGAGATCTAGTAACATTAGCTTTAGTGATTTTAGAATATAATGATGATTTCCCGCCTAGTTCTTCAAAATAAGCTGATCTCTCAAGAAATTCAGTTCCATCAGGTACAAAAGATATGTCAATATCTCTGAGATTATTATTTAACTTATATCTGATGTTAAATGCTTCTAATTCCTTCTTAGCTAATTCTAACTCGTAAATAAATTGAACATTCCAAAAAAGTTTTGCTGAAACTTTTAACTGTTCTTCAGAAGGCATTTAAGAATTCAATCCTTTAAGTGTAAAACATGCTAGTTTTATTTTAAACTTATTTCTCGATAGCCTAGGGGAAAAGTTTTAAAAAAGGCATATTCTGTTAAAATCCAATGGAAGAACTTAACATTTATTGGGGTTTACTAATCGCATCAGCGATAGTAGCTCTAGCTATGTTTATTTTATTGTTCTTTATCAGTGCTCCTTATGGACGTCATGTAAGGAGGGGATGGGGACCTTCAATTAATTCCAAATGGGGATGGATCATAATGGAATCTCCTGCGGTAATTATCTTTTCAGTCTTATTTGGTATAAGTGATCGCAAAATAGAATTGGTTCCTATCGTACTTTTTGTTCTCTGGTTATTACATTATGTTCAAAGAGATTTAATTTTTCCATTTTTCTTGCGAACAAAAAAACGAATGCCTATCTTAATAATGTTTTTTGGAATGATTTTCCAAATTTCTAATACTTACCTTCAAGCAAGATGGATTTTTCATTTTGCTGCTCCCACAGCATATACTCCTTCCTGGTTAAAGGATCCACGATTTATTATCGGAGTTATAATTTTCATTGTAGGATATATTATAAATCGTCATTCTGATTTGGTACTAAGAGAATTACGCAAACCAGGAGAAAATGGGTATAAAATTCCTTTTGGAGGAATGTACAAGTTTGTTTCGAGCCCTAATTATCTAGGAGAAATACTGATTTGGATTGGATGGGCATCGATGGTTTGGAATTTTGCTGGATTGTTATTTGCCTTCTGGACCATTGCTAATTTGGTTCCTAGAGCAAGATCTCATCATAAATGGTATAAAGAAACATTTGAAGAGTATCCAGAGAAGAGAAAGGCAATTATTCCATATCTATTCTGAATTTTTAAACTGGAAAAAGATCTTCTTCCATTATTATTCTGTATGAAGGAGAATAATACCTTTTATACATAAGAGAGTGAGATACCATTGGGAGTTCTATTGGCTCCGTTATTTCTGAAGCAATTGTATTGACTAATTCAAGCCACTCTATGACTAATTTTTCTGCTTCAACAGGGTAAGTGATCACCTTCTGATGAATCCATTCCGAAAACTCTCCCCATCTCTCAATAAAAAGATCCATAGTTGTAGGGCTATTTTTCTGTGCTCTTAACATCAACTTCCACAGTAGCTCTATATCATCACCAAATTGCTCTTTCCATGATCTAAGGTTGACTCTTCCTAATCCTGATTTCAGATCTAGAGTCTCTAGTAATTCATCAAAGTCTTTAGTTTCAGTAGCAGCTACTAGTTCTTCAGCTAAATAATGTTTAATGTGTGTATTATCTCCTAATTTCGAAAGGTGAGCCCACCCACAACTACCTTGATAAATAAATTTGTAAACATCAGTGAATTGTAATTGAGCATATTTTTTCATTTGAATAAATAGAGGTTGTTCAAGTATCTGATCCAAAGATAAATCACTTAAATAAATTGGAATGTGAGCCATTTCTCGAGAAAATTTCTCGAATTCAGTTTTGGAAGACATTTATACCTAGTAGATTTTTTATCAAATATGTAAATTTTTGCTCAGATACATTTTTTAGAGTACATCTTCAATAAATGACCTTGATCATTTTACCAATTTTTAGAAAGAAAAAATAATCTCTTTCCCTATTTCCTTTTCTTTAAATTTATATATGTGAAAGCCTAAAGTAGCTCATATGAGTGATGATGTAATTTTTTGCCCAAACTGCGGTCAAAAACACACAGCTTCTGGTCGCTATTGCGAGAACTGTGGTACTGATTTAGAAGAGTTAATTCTACAATATAAAGACAAGCAATTACCTATCAGATATCAAACTACAGCTCAAAGCGGTCCAACACAATCACAGCCGTCCTATCAACAATATAGAACAGATGATTATTATGATGAGCGACCACAAGGAGGAGGAGGTCGAGGATTTTGGGATGTACTCTTTGGAATCTTATTCTTCTGGATGTGTTGCGGTCCGAACTGTAATAGTGGAGATTGCAGATAAGATAGTTTGAGATAAAAGAAAATGTGAAGGAATTCAATCCTTCTTAGTTGTTTTTAGAATTTCATTCTTGGAAAATACTCTTTTACTAATTCGCGTAGTTTGTTTATTCTTATTCTTTGTATGATAATAGGTAAGCTTGTTACTACTATAAGAGCAAATAATCCTCCAATCCAATAATAGGTTGATTCTGTTGTAGTGGGTTGGTAAGTTGTTGAAGGAAAATCTTCTGGATCATTAGGATTTGTTCCTTGAAGAATCTCTTCCCCATCTTTGTAGCTATCATTATCGCTATCTTCATCATTAGGGTTGCAATTATAGATGTATTCTAAGAAGTTATTCAAACCATCATTGTCAAGATCCATCCAAGCATCATTTACAAGAGGATTGAGTCCATTTTCATTTTCCCAATAATCACTCATCCCGTCCATGTCAGAATCGTAATTATTTGCTTTTGTTCCTAAATTATATTCTTGAAGATTCGTTAGCCCATCTCCATCAAAATCTAATGAAGCATCATCAAATAAAGGATTAAGAGAATGAAAAACTTCATATCCGTCAGACATAGCATCCCCGTCGGTATCCCAATCCTGGCATTGAGTTCCGAATTTGTATTCATCCAGATTAATAAGCCCATCAGTATCTGGATCAAGTTTAGCATCGTCTAATAGAGGATCGAGCCCTTGTTCTACCTCATATCCATCAGGAAGCAGATCATTATCGCTATCATAATCGTATTCATCAGTACCATACACATATATTTCATCATATTCATTTAATCCATCAGAATCTGAATCCCAAATGGGAACAGGATCATATACATCTTCAAAGATCCAATATTTTCCTTCACCACTATAATCTAACCAGAAGTTACCTATACTACCATAATGCCAAATTACTCCTGTATTATCAGAAGCTTGTGACTCTATTGAACTTGCTAGATTATTGTTCAAGAACCAATTATGATAGATAAAATTTATAGATAAACATGCATATACTGTAACTGCAAAATAATCATTTTCGATGAAAAAATTACCTGTTATATTGAAATCCGAACACACTCCTAAGTAAAGGCCATTATTGTTGTCTATCCATGTATTATTATAAAAAGTGAAATAACTGGAATCAACGTATTGATCTCCATCATTATAATCAAAAACGTTGTTGAACACATCCCAATCAAGACAATTATGTATATCCATACAATTCCAGAATAATGTAAAATAATTATGATTAATTAAGAAAGAACTGCAATATTCAGCATAGATTCCTGAAGTTCCTCCTCCATAGAATTCATTATAAGAAATTTCAAAATGGCTACTACTTGAAATATAAATTCCAGTTGGAGTAACACCTGATAACATTTGTATGGTATTATTATAAATTAGAACGAAATTTGATGTAATACTCTCAATGTAGATTGGATATTCCGCTTGTATGTAGCAATTTCTAATCTCAAAATACTTCGTCACATTTTCGATGTAAACTCCATAAGAACCTACTTTATTAGTAATGTTTAGATTCTCTATCAAATATGGAGTACCAGCTGAACCATCTCCTGGAAGACCATAACCACCTGCACCGAAATCAGCATCAGAGGTTATAACCATAGGTTCATGAGTTATATAGGAATTCAATTCCTTGTCTAACTCAGCAGAAGGTATTTTTGTATTAACAGAATGAATTGTTATAAATGAGAGCAATAATGCTGCAGTAATTGAGATCGAAAAGATTGCCTTCCTTTTCATATAAACATCAAATAAACGATTATGAATCACTTATAATTAAACTATTTGCATAAAAAACGAAAATATTACTTAATTCCTTTCTTTGCTCCTTTTACATGTAAGGCTGTAGTTAAAGTTTATAAGATATACTAGTTGTATAGAACTAGGTGAATTCTATGAAAAGAAAAGATGTTCTTATATTGTTTTGTTTATTACTATTGATTCTAACACTCTATAATTCAAATACTACAACAAGTTTTCAACATGTGAATGATGCTAGCCTTGTAACAATACCAGTTAATTCGATTGAAGATTTTGAAATTTCTAGCAATACTGAGTTTACTTTATATGCTATAAGTGGAGACGGTTCAGAACTTGAACCTTGGATAATTAGAGACAAAGATGTTTATGATCCAACAGCTGATATTGGTATATATATCCATGGGACCACTGACTACTTTCAATTAGTCAACTGTACTGTTCGAGCGAATCGATATGATGTTTGTATAGAAGATGTAGCTCCAGATACTGCTACTGTTAAAAATTGTACTTTCAATCTAAGTGCTACCGGACTAGGTATTATCAATTCCCTAGGTGCTTATGTTAGAGATTGTCTCGCTTATGACTGTGTATCTGCTGGATTTGAAGCTGATAATGCTAGTGACATACTTTATATGTACAACGAAGCTTATAACTGTGATAGAGGTTTTGAGATTAAAAGTAGTTACAGTGCTGATATGTTTTGGTGCGAAGCTTATGATTCTGGTTATGATGATTGTTTTCATGTGGAAGATTCTTGGGATGTTGCTGTTCAGAATTGTATAGCTAATGGCGCAGTAGCTAATGGGATTTATTTTGAAAATTGTACAGATGGATATGCAGGTTTAAACAGCTGTTTTGATAATGTTGAACATGGCATTTCTATTTGGGACTCTCCAAACACTTTTGTAGAACTTAATACCTTTGTAAACTGTGATTTAGGGGTTTACGATGATGATGTAGAAGATTTGCTTTCTTTAGATGTACAATGGGATAACACAGTTAATGGTGAAATACTATTCTACGGAGAAAATCTTGTAGATTTTACATTTTCTGCAACACCTAGACCAGAGATAATTTTAGTTAATTGTACCAATATCATGATTAATGGACATAACGATTTTGCACAACATACTACTGTTAACATTTTAGTACACTTTAGCAAATCTGTCATTATTCAAAATTGTAACTTTATAGACACTGGAGTTGCATTAGCATTCTTTAATTCAGAAGACTTCAAGATAATAGGGTGTAGCTTTACTGGAGATGAAATGATTGGAGGAATGTCAACTTTCAGCTCAAGTAAAGGTTTAATTCAGTACAATAATTTTCATGATATTTTATATGCTGGTATTGCTGTAAATGACTACTCAAACAATATAACAATTATTGAGAATCACTTTGGAAATATGTATCTGTATGCAATTTCCTTAGACTATGAGACTGAAGATAACTATATTTATCACAACAACTTCATCAATTGTTCATCTTTCTATTCTAGTTATGGTGTCGACCAAGGTATAGACAATTTCTGGTACAACGAGACTCTCCAAGAAGGCAACTACTGGGACTCCTGGGTATCTGGACCGTATGACATTTATGGTAGCGCAGGAAGTCAGGACTTATATCCCTTAGGAGGTATTTATGTCATCCCAGAATTTACTATCTCTACAACAATGATTTCTATTGTTAGTTTACTAACTCTACTTTCCTTAGTTGTTATTGGATCAAGGAGAAAATAACTTTCTTCTCCTCTCCTTTTTCTATTTTGCTTTTACCCAAAATTCTTCATCATCTTTCTCAATTTTGAAAGCTAATTCTTTTATTTCTCCTTGACATTTTGGACAAGTATAGCTCTCTTCCACATAGTCTAACAATTCTCCTTTATGGAAAACATGATTACATGGCTTGATTACTGCTATGTCCTCATTTGGGTTTATGATTTTTGAGCAGAAATTACAATATAGTACTTTATTCCCACAACTGTTACAAACCAACGAACCTCCTTTACTTGAATATGTTATATCATACCCACAAAAATAACAATAGAACCTTTTTTGCTTAACTCGTTTTATAATACTTTTATGAATTACTAGAGTAATCAAACCAGCTATTAATCCAATCAGACCCATTACCATCACTGGAAACATTGCAACAAACAGTATCCAGAGATCTGAGTCGTTCCTAAAAAGTGGAATACTTATCCCAAGATAAGTTGCTAAAAAGAAAATTCCTATCCCTAACAGGAAATACCTGTAACTTGATACTTGACACCTGATTGAACAATATTTAGTGGAAATCATATTAGATCTTGGAAAGAAGCTTCTTTTCTGCTTTTTCGGTATCTTGATTCTTTCTCCACAAACTTGACAAAGTAAGCTCATCATTAATCAAATGAAAAAGCTATATTTTAAATGTAACATTATATGTAAGTGATTCTTTCAAACTCAAAGATTATGTAATGCTCACCTACAACATTTATAAGTTTAATTCTAATAAAACTATAATTGGTGTTTATTTGAAAATAAAACAAAGTTTACTTATTTTAAGTATCTCATTGTTGATACTGATACCTTACTTTCAAACAACAACAGAGATAATTACTGCAGAAAATTATGGATATCCTGAATCACCGGGTAATGTTATAACTGTAGATGCACCTATTTCCATTACTTCTGATGCTGAATTAATTTCACTAAATTTACCAGGTTCCGGCACTTATAACGATCCTTATAGAATTGAATACTTGAATATCGCTCTTTCATCTGGTCAAACTGGTATTTATATAACTGGACTAGTTGGATCGAATACCTATATTATGATAAGGAATTGTACTATTACTGGTGGTTCGTATGGGATTGATGTAGATAATATCCTACCTCAAAGAGCTAGAGTATGGAACAGTACTATTTCTAATGATGACATTGCTATTAGAATGACTGATACTAATAACACTGAGGCTATGAACAATACTATAACTAATTGTGGAACAGCTGGAATAAGATTTGATAACTGTAGTGAATCATTTGTTTATAACAACACTATAACAGATTGTTACAGAGCTATTTACGTAACCAATTGTATTCATATGTTTATTTACTATAATGACGCATCCGCTTGTGTACCTTATGGAATTTTAGCTGAAGATTCGGATGAAACTGTGATACAATACAATGTTATTACATCCTGTGATCGTGGTATAGAATCTTATTCAACTATTGATCCATATATAGGACATAATCAGGTAAACGATTGTTCTAACTATGGTATTATGATACGATACTCTGATTATGCTCGTGTGATAAGTAATAATTTCCATGCGTGTGGTCTTGGAGTTTATGATATAAATGAGGATGACTTATTGACTCTTCAAGTTATCAACAATTATATTGATAGTTCAATGATTAAATACGAAGAAAATCTCACTGATACCGATATCTTGACAGCAAGTAGTCAATATATACTCGTAAATTGTTCCAATGTTCAAATAAGTTCACAGAATTCCTTTGCAACGAGTCTTTATTCTGCTATAAATTTACATTTTTGTACAAATATCGACATCCGTTTTTGTAACATAAGCTATAATCACTATGCAATAAATTTCTTTTATAGCAACAATATCAAAATATATAATAACACATTGTATCATAATGTAGAAGATATAGCAGCTACAGGTTCTGATGGAGGTTTTATTAGAAATAATCAATTTTATGATGGACAATATGGAATACATTTTATAAATTCTGTAACTAACTTTGATATTTATCAAAATGCTTTCCAAAAGTTCTCCTATGGAATAGTATTCGAATTATGTACTGGAAATAGAATCTATCATAATACGTTACTTCAATGTACTAGCACAAGCTATGGATACGATGACACAGGAAACACTTGGTACAACACTACATTAAATCAGGGGAACTATTGGCAAAATTGGAATGGAACAGGAACTTATGCAATAGATGGAGCAGCTGGAGTTTTCGATATGTATCCATTGTCTGATCCTTATGTACCTCCTGTAATCTCAGAATATATTTTTATAAGCTGGTTTGCTGTGGTTTTCCTGACAATTATACCTGGATTAGTAATTTATCTGAAGAAGAGAAAATAATCTTTCTCTTACTTTTATTTTTTCAGCAATACTTATTATTCTCTATAATTTTTATTTGTTGATATGCTTGAAATTGTTTGTCCACATTACGGAGAAAAAATAATCCCTAATGATTATTTTTGTGATCACTGTGGCGAAAATCTAAAACATGAAACTACAAAACTAAAGGAATCTGAATTAGTTCTAGAAAATCACTATAATATCCATATAATAATTATCAAAGATTCAGAAAATCAAAAACCAACCTTTCGAACAACTAGTAAAACCAAATCTACTTTAATTATAGTAATGATTTTTGCTTTTCTTGTAATTATTGTTATGATTTTACCATATATTGCTTCTGATCTTAGTAGAACATGATTTATTATTCTTGAAATTGTGTTTGCTGCCATTCTCCTAACCTGTGGAGCTTTTCTTATATTTAAAAAATCCTCATGATTTATTACCAAGAAGAAAAATTAAAAATGAAAGAAAGGACTATCAAATTGTTAGAAATTATGTACAACTAAGACATGTATGGTGAAAAATTTATCCAAAGAAAACTTTGGCGATCTCATAAGTTTCTTTATCCACAGTTTTAGTCTCTTTTATCCCATCTAGAATTGGTACAGGTTTTACTTTAGTTCCTTGTAAAGATGTCATCATACCAAATTTACCTTGATGAACATAATCAATAGCTGATATACCAAATTTTGTTCCAAGTATTCTATCGAATGCTGTTGGTGTTCCTCCTCTCTGCACATGACCTAAAACTACTGCTCTTGATTCGATCCCCATTCGCTTTTCGATTTCTTTTGCAACTAGATCTCCGATTCCACCTAATCTAACGTTACCAAAATCATCTGTTTCTTTAAGGAGATGATCCCATTTTTTTTCTTTAAGTTGATAACCTTCTGAAACAACAACGATAGAGAAGAATTTACCTCTATTCATCCTTTTCTGTATTTTATCAATAACATCATCAAGACTAAAAGATTCTTCTGGTATGAGTACAATATCTGCACCTCCAGCAATTCCTGCATGAGTTGCAATCCATCCTGAATGTCTCCCCATAACTTCAACAACTATACATCTATGATGAGATTCAGCTGTTGTATGCAATCTATCTATTGCTTCTGTTGCTATTGCAACTGCAGTATCAAAACCAAAAGTCATATCGGTCCCACAAACATCATTATCTATAGTTTTTGGCACACCGACTAAAGGAATCCCTCTCTCGTAAAGCTTTTGAGCTACTCCTAAAGTATCATCTCCTCCTATGACTATCAGAGCATCTAATCCTAAATCTTTGAAGTTTTTAATTGCTTGTTCAATTCCGCCTTCCTCTTTTTCAGGATTAGTTCTAGAAGAACCCAATATTGGTCCCCCTAGATGGAGAATACCAGAGAAGTTTTGTCGCGCCATCTCGATATAATCTATACACATTAAACCTGCCCAACCATTCTTCAAGCCAATGAATTCATCTTGATAATGATCCATACCCTTCCTACCTATGGCTCGAATGACTGCATTGAGTCCTGGAGCGTCTCCTCCTCCGGTTAGTATACCAATTTTCATGGTTGAACATCCTCCAAACAGTTAAAAAACATACTGTATACGCGAAAATTAATGATTTGAATTCTAAAGTTTTAAATGAAATATTTTTAACTTTGTTTTAACATAATACTATCATATTGTTATTAAATGAAAACAAACATGTTGATTTGATATGACTGAAATTTATTGTCCTTCTTGTGGTAAAGAACATAAGTCTAATAATCGTTATTGCACCAACTGTGGCGCAGATCTAGAAAATGTAATTTTAAAATTCAAAGGTGACAAATTACCAGTCTCCTATAATAATGGGAAAACACAGAGAGTTCAAGTGGTTGGAACAGATCCAGAGAGCTATCAAGAATCAGTTAGAAGAGTCCCTAAGAAACGAACCAGAAATTCTTTTGGAGGACTAACTGTTCTCGTAATCATGGCGATAATTGCAGTTGGTTTAATATATTACTTCAATCCTGGTTTCTTTGATTTCTTTGGAATAGATACCTTTCATACGTTTTTGTATATTGAAATCGGTTTAGGGATTTTATTGATTGTGTCTTTTATCCCTATGATGATCACTTCAAATCGAATTCATTCTCGTGGAAGAAGCACTTGTACTTCTGGAAATAGATATTCTGGAGACACCAGTAATATTTTCTGGGATTGTTTAACGGCTTTTTTCTTTATTAGTTGTCTTACAGATTTATGTGATAGAGATTAAATCTCTAGATTCACTTTTTTTTAAGAATACTTTATAATCTGAAGTGAATATCTCTATTTTAGATGTTAAAAACATCTGAAAAGAAAAGATGTGAAATTATGGCAGTAAAAGAAATTATTGCAAGTGTTGCAATCTCGATATTAATACTTGCTCCAACTACTTATTTTGTTCTTCCACTTCTTTATCCTGATATGAAAGATGGTGGAACTGTTCAATTTGCTTATGAGGAATTTGATGATCGAGCATTTATTTTAGATGATGTTGATACTTTTGAGCTTATTAACCAAACAACGCTATCTATTACAACAAGTGGTAAATCGTTCTTATCTCTACTCTATGTCATGCCAGCTGTTTTTTCAATTGTAGATACTATGACAGGTGCAATTCAAATTGAAATAGCTCTTACAGTTTCCGGAATTGGAAATAGAACAACTAAAGTTGCTTATTATAGACAATTAGCTACTCCTGGATCTTATTCTGAAATTCCAGCAGATGTAACTATAACTTATGTAACTGGAGAATTATCAGCAGGAACTTATACTATAAGTGTATATTGGAAGTCTATTTGGCCTTCCTCTGGTGCAAATTCATTAATAACTAATAATCCTCCTAACTTTGACTATGCTAGATCAATAACGGTTGAAGAGATTAGAACTTAAATCTCTTGCTTTTCTATTTTAATATTTCAAAATTCTAGGGATTATTACTTTATTAAGCACTAATTTCAATATTTGATATTTCAAAAAAGATATTTAAAAAAAGAGAGAAGTTGGATTATTTCTTTCTCTTTAAGTATAATCCAAAAGATACTAAGAATGGAATTATTACAATTAATGCAATTGTTCTATATTCTGGAACTACTATTGGGTAATCAAACGGATCATTTGGATCTGTTCCTTCTGCTACTTCGACACCATCAGAAAAACCATCTCCATCAGAATCCCAGTTAAAAGGATCAGTGTTATAGATCATTTCTTCGTAGTATGAGAGTCCATCTTCATCTAAATCATATGTAAAAATATCAGCTTTATAATACAAATTTTCTAAAGTCCAATAAGATTCATAACCAGTCGTTCCATTAATCATTATTCTATAAATATTAGAATCTTCAGAATATATTTCGATGAATTTGCTTCTTGAATCAGGTTCTACACCTACTCTGAAAATTAGCTCATCTTTAGAATTATAAGCTAAAACTTCTAAATTATAATCATCGGGAGATGTAGAAATATAAAAACTTGCAAATATAATAGGTATTTCAAATGTAACATTAGGATTTAAATTGTGATTAAAAGCTACATGTATTCCTGAAACTGGAGGATAATAAACACTACCACTTGAAATCCAAGTTTGATATCCTGTTGAGAAATTTATATGTGGATATATGCTCAGATTATTGCTTGGAACATTCTCAAAATCTAGTGTAAATTCAAAGGTTTCTCTATATTCTTCAAAGTACAATGTATCTATTGCCCATAAGAGTGGATATCCCGTATCTCCCGTAATCCATATCCTATGAATCAAACCAACAGTGGAAGTTATCTCTACAAATTGATTTATGGCATTTGCTTCAACATCAACAGTTTTAACTAATACATCATCTGAATTAAACACCTTTACTTTATCATTATGATCCAAATATTGACATATGTAAAAGCTAACATATGAAACAGGATTAGTAAATATGATATAATTGTCTGTTTCTTGAGAATAAAAATTAAAATCTCCAGATTGAGGTGGATAAATCGGACTTTCAGATGCATTATTTGTTACATAATATTCTGAAAATGTTACATTCTCATATAGGTCTCCTAGACGTGTTCTATTAGCTAAATCATCACCTGTGATCAATTGGGCATTAAGTGATTCATGTTCTCTGTAACATAAATCATCCATAGTCCAATATGTATTAAAACCAGAATTCCCTGTTATAGTGATATTCTGTATTTTACCATATGTTGACTCTAAGGTTACATAGTGATTTAAGATTTCTCCACTTACATATTCTCTATCTAATAAAGATCCACTTTCACTATACGCTGAAAACTGCATATTATATGTATCTCCAATATTGATATAGAACGAAACAAACTCTACTTCAAAAGAGAAGATTATGAAAGGTGTTGGGTCATAGGTATAAACAATGATGTTTCCTGAATGTGGGGGATATTTTGGTGATGAGGTTGAATCCCATGCTGTATAACCTACTTCAAATGAAATTCCAGCATACTTCCCAGTAACTGATTCTCCACTGTTTAAATCTTCAAAATCTATTATATTTGGTGTAGGAGAAATAAATTTTAGATAACTAATGGAATCTATAGCCCACCAATTATTAAAGTCTGTATCTCCACTTACTGAGATGTTGTAAATTCTGCCTAAAGGTGAGTTAAATTCTACATATTGATTTGCAACGTGATCTTCAAGTGATTTTTCTTCAATTGATACACTCTGATTAGTATAAGCAGTAACCACAAAACTATAATTTCCAGGTCCTGTTGAGATGAAAAAACCTATCTTCTCAATAGGCATATCAAAAACAAACCAATTGTTGATTTCATAAGTATAAGCAACATTTTCACCAGATTCTGGAGGATAAGTAGGACTAGGTGAAGAGTTCCACGCTTTGTAACCTGGTGAGAATTCAACTCCAGGATAATGATTATCAATATCAGCTTGGCTTGCTAAATCATCAAAAGTAATATTTACACCTCCCGGAAATTTTTTGATTTGTTGCTCATTTGTTGTTAATCCGTTGTTGTTAAAATTTACTTTTTGATTAGCAGAGCTATTTAAAGCTGTCTTATTCAAAGAAAAACTTAGTGTTATTATAATAACTAATGTTATGGTATATTTTGTTAATTTCATAAAATGACCTCTTTGTTTGTTATTAAAAATATTTTTTTGATGTATTATAAAAATATATTCCAATTGAAATCATCGAATTCTTACTCCAATTAATTTTAGGAAAAACATTTTAATTTTTGTCCAAGTTTTCTTCTTTCACTTACTTTTGTAAAAGTTTTTAACAACTTGCTATTCCACAATATTTATCTTTAAAACAATAAATCCTTTTATGATGAAAGCTAGTAAAAGGATGAAAAACTCTAAGTTTGGCAGATATTACACTGTACCTTTTTCACGTAATAGAGATATTGTTGTTGATTTCATCACTATTGGTGATAATACTCTCAAAGTTTATGCTGTTGGTGAGATTGATGTTACTCTACCTCTTAAGAAAATAGCTGAGTTCAAAAACAAAGGGATCCAAATTTCCTTTACTGGGTATTTATCCTATGTGTTTGTTCAAACGATATTAGATCACCCTTATATGCAAGCTATAAGATGGAAAAGAAGAAAGATGGTTATTTTTGAGGATGTAGATCTTTCCTGTATTGTTGAGAAGGATATTAAAGGAAAGAAAGTTCCTGCTAAGTTACTTATAAGAAAAGCAAATGAGAAATCAATTTTAGAAATCACTAATATTCTATGGTCAGGCAAGTCTAAAACTGATGACAGTATGGTAGATAAAGAAGAAGAATCTGCAGCAGATTTGTTGCTTCGAATGCCAGGTTTTCTTAGACGTTTCCTGATGAACCGCATTTATAATAATCCATTTTGGCGAAGACAATTTCTTGGAACAATTGGTATAACTTCTGTAGGAATGTATGCAAAAGGAGGGGGAACTGCTATCCCTATTGCAATAGAAAATATTTCCATTAACGCTGGAGGAATAGAAAAGAAACCTGGTTACCATCGGAATGAAGATGGTTCACTGAATCTGAACAAAATTGAACCTCGAGATTATCTGTGGATAACTTTTAATATTGATCACACAACTGTTGATGGTGGACCAACTACTAGATTTATAGCAGATTTTAGAGAAAGATTAAGCAAAGCATATGGTTTGGATAAACCTAACGTTCAGGTAAGAAATGAGTCTAAAAAATAGTAAAGCATTTGTCTTAAGAATCATAAAAGAAAAAAAGAAAAAAAGAAATTTTTTGCATAACGTTGTTCACAAATAAATTGGTCGTTTTTGAAGAGTACTTGGATTTAGAAGGCTAATATAATTATTACATGTATCTTGCCAATTCCAGTGATTCCACCAATGCCAATGTTTAGGTTCAAGTAATTTAATAACTAATTCATAAGGATAAGGTTGAATATTGGTATTTTTATCAAAATCAGCTGGTAATCTTCGGTACATAATATATCTTCCATTTGAGGAATACATAGCTCCTTCATCATTATACTCTCCATCTGTTAGTTGAGTGATTTGAGTTCCAAAAGTGTCTATACTAAAGATGTGTTGATTCCCATCATTTGCTCTGTTACTTCTCATTAAGAATAATTGTCCATAGAGAGGATGATAGTTTTCCCAATAATTATTATATTCATCATCAATAACTATGCGATTATCACTTCCATCCATATTTATTGCATTGATATTACCATCGTTCCAGCTCCAGATAATTGTATATCCATCTGCTAAAACAAGTGGAAAAGTACGGTGAGTAAATTGTTTGATTTTTACCACATCTGAACCGTCAACATTGCTTGCGTACAGAGTTGTTGGATCATTCCAATAATCAGCATCTCCCCAAACAAGTTTGTTTCCTGTTGGTGACATTCCTGAAGTAAATGCAAAGTAGTTTCCACTAATTAATTGCCATTGATCAGTTCCGTCATTTTTACATGTATAAGCTTTGTACCAACCATTACCATTATGTGCAGTGAAATAAACTAAATCTGTTCCAGGTATAAATTTTCCAGCACCAACTGTTCCTCTATTTGTGTAAGCAGTATTCCACCATTCTGTTCTAATTCCGTTAGTGTATGTGAAAGTGATTTGTGTAAGGTTATCACCATTAAATCTTATCTTCCAGAGTTCATTTTTACCATAATATTCTGAAGGTGTACCTTCTTCTTTTCTAATCATAAAAAGAATCCAATTCCCTTGCCAGTCTTGTAACCCATCACTTTGAACGCCGGTATAGATTAAGTGTTTATTCAAAATTCTAGCTTGGTTTGGGTGTTTTTTTGCAATCCAGAGTTCTCCGTTCCAAGGTTGTCCATCAGGACAAGTTATGTAGGCAATTCTGGTTCCATCTGAAGACCAAACATAATCAGTAATATTGTCTTGAGTTTCTATAATACAGCATTTAGACTTATCTTTAGCTTCTACAAATCCAAAAGGAATAAATGGATTGATAATTAACAACGTGATGCAAAGCATTAGTAAAGCGTTTTTCTTTTTCATAATCTTTGCTCCAAGCTTTAAGTTATCTTAATAACATAATTAAACTTTGTGCATAGAAATTTTTTTTAGATTTTAATGTAATAGCCAATCTAATTATACAATTCTTCAAGATAACTAAGCTTTTTTTTCTATCTCAACTTCTTCAACATCTACCGTTTCAAAACTTCCTTCTTTGATGAAAAAGAGTAGAAATACTCCTACAAAATAAATTGCACCAGTTATAATAAAGGAAAAACGAAATCCATTGTAATATCCCTTAGTGTCAAGAATTCTCCCTCCTATTGGCTGACTCATACTATTAAACGCTGTAAAAGCTAGAGAATCAATTGCACTGAAAGTTGCTCTTTGATTTGAAGGTAATAAATCCATAACAATTGCATTGATAAGAGGCCATCCTGCGTTCATTAGAGCTTGACGAACTATGTAGATGATTATAACTAGAGCAAATGGAGGGAATGCTGCAAAACAGAATAATAAAGCTACAGCTAAAAGTTCAATCCAGAAAATAGCTTTAGCTCTCCCGATTTTCTTGCCTATGTACAATGCAATAGCTGAGAATATTGCTGTCAATAAAGGAGCTAGAGTAAATATCAAAGTTAAACTTGAAATCTTTACTACATAAGGTCCTGTTGGATCTTCAAAATATCTAGGTAAGAACGGTATCGCTATCCCAGCACCAAATGCTATGAGAAAATCTCCGGCTATGATGAGTATAGGTGTTCGATAGAATTTTAATTTCTCCTTAAAAGTCTTACAGTTTTTTAGTTTTCTAAGTATTAACTCATCTTTACGTTTTTCTTCTAATGATTCAGCTGTTTCTTCTTCAGTTTTAACATGAAATGATCTTTTATCATTAATAAAGAATCCAAGGAATGAAGTAACAATGATAACTATTGCACATATTCTAATAACTGGTAAAATCACAGATTCTTCATATTTATCACCTATGTATTTGAAGATAAAATACCCCGCTACTCCTCCTATCGCTGTAGATAATTGTTGTATAATAGCCATAATAGTATATATTCTCGTACGTGTTCCTTTTTTGGTGCAGTCAGCAACTAGAGCTGAACCTGCTGGAGCCATTAACGAAAAAGCTATTGACTGTAAAATTTGAATAAAATAAAGATCTAAAATTCTTCTTGCAAAAATAAAATATATCATTGCAACCATAAAAAAAACCATTGCTATCCAAATGAATGCATCTCTTCTCCATTTATCTGAGAAAATGCCGGATATTATTAATCCAATTATGCCTAATATACTTGACAATCCAAATATCAAACCTATTTGAGTATTTCTCAGACTAGCATCTGGTACCCATATACTAATCAAGAAGAACGTACTTAAGTAAAGAGGAGTTTGTACCAAAGAAAAAATAGCCCAACTTCCGAAATACAATTTAAGATTCAGATTCAAGTCTCTGATCAGAATCCATGAATCAGTAAGTGTTCTTTTGACTATTTTGCTCATTTAATGCAAATCTCCTTGTATTAGTATTCAGTGAATATGTTGTATATGATTTAAATGCAGATAACACCAGCGTTTTTAAACATTAACTTTTATTTCTGATAGTTTAAAGATTGTTCTATAATTATTTCATCTAAGATTTTCACTCCAGAAATTGAAGGTAATGCAGAAAATAAAAGATATTCATCAAGAAAGAATTTTATTTCCAGTTGTGATACTATCCTTTGACATGTCTTCAGTCTACTGCCCAAAGTGTGGAAAGGAGAATAGTACTAGTCAGAAGACTTGCGTTAGTTGTGGAACTAACTTAGAAGGTGTAATCATAGATTTTAAAGAGAAAAAGAAACCTATAACAGCAAATGATGAAATGTTAAAACAAGCTAAACCTAAAGATAAATTTGAAGAAGCTTCTCAAGCTGTACTTAAAATAAAAGAGAGAGGAAGCAAGAGAAAGAATCGATCAACTCATGAAACCTGAAGCTGAATCTCCTCTTAAAGTAATTTTTTCTAATGTAAAAACCAAAATAATCTTTGGCAGTTTAACAGCATTATCTATTGCTGGATTATTACTTATGTATCGATACTTCTATTTGAGACCTAACCGTGCTGTTTACTGGATAATTATTGTAGTCCTCTTAATGTTATTTGCAATCTCGTGGAATTTTCTAATATTTCGCAAACGAATTGTTAGATATGGAGATACAATTGTTGTTCAGACTTATGCAGAGAAAGAGAAAGAAAAAGGTATATGGAAGTTATGTTATTGGTTTACTACTGTTTCAACACCTGCTCAAGATAGATATTATATTGCAACTTGGAAAAATATGCCTAAAACAGATAAGTTACTTGTTCTAATGTTCATCCTCATTGATATTGCAATTGTAATCATATTTTTCTTATTCTGAGAAGTATCTTTTGATATATCTGAAAAGGTTCATTCAACATTAGTATCTAACTTCCTAATTTTTCTAAATGAATTTTATGCATAAACTCTCAGATTCGAGTTTTCTCTTTTAGCTGACCTATTTATCATGACATTTCGTTTCTTCGCGTTAGAAGGCTATTTCTGTTGATGAAAAAATCGTAAATTGACCAAAAAATTTGAATTTATGAGGAATGTAATAAGAAACATAATAAAAAACTGTTCACTTTATTATGGTCCAAAAATTGTTTTCATAGATTATCCTAATATGAAAATCATTTAGAAATATTTCTAATTAAATCATGGCTATTTTTACTTATTCAGCTATTTTTTTAAACATAAAAACGTTGTTTTTCTTTGGAATGTTAGAATTAATATGTCCTTACTGTAGTAATGTAAATACTTCAAGTGAAAAATATTGCTCTTTTTGTGGACAGAAGTTAGAGGATGCTAATAAAAAAATAAATATTGGTCAAGATTCGCAGGATGTAGAGATTTACGATCAGACTAAGCAGAAAGTAGTTCAAAGAATAACAGTCACTCCAGAAATACTGATGGAAAACTTTGTGTGCCCCAAATGTAGAAAACCTCATAATTCAGAAGCTAAGTTTTGTTTTCACTGTAACCAAGATTTAGAAGCAGCAATAATTGAATATAAAGAGAAACAATTACCTATAAAACTTAAAAAAGAAAGCCATAAATTCAGTCAACAAGAACTAGAGGAAATTAGACAAAGAAGGCTTATGTTTCCAGAAAAAGAGGATAGAGAAGCTATTGTTGCTAGTATGACTACAAAGAAAGGATTCTTCGTACGATTAATAGGTTTCATACTAGACATATTATCCGATATCAGTTGGTGATAATAAGCTAGAGTCTTACAAGATAACCTTGTGTAAAGATACATTCTTATAAAGAAACTAGATGTGTTTCATCTTTGAATAGCTAATCTTAATAAATTCTGAATTAAAATGTACTTGAAGATTTATGATTCCTAGAATCGAATTTGGAAGAACTCAACATCAGAGTTCTAGAATTATTTTTGGTGGTTACGCTTTAAGCAATGCAACTCAGGAAGAAGCAGATGCAGTTTTGAAACTTTTACTTAAATATGGGATCAATCATATTGATACTGCTCGTATCTATGGTAAAGCAGAAGAAAGAATTGGCATATGGATGGAGAATCATCGAAATGATTTCTTCTTAGCAACAAAAGTTCGCAATAGACAATATGAACAAGCATGGGAACAAATAAAAAAATCATTAGAAATGTTAAGAGTAAAATCAGTAGATCTTTTACAAATTCATGCTCTTACTAATCCTCAAGGTTGGGAAACCGCAATGAGTAAAGAAGGCGCATTACAAGCATTAATTGAAGCACGTGATCAAGGATTAGTAAAGTACTTAGGAGTCACTGGTCATGGAGGTAAAGCAGCAAAGATGCACCTTCAAAGTCTTGAACGTTTTGATTTTGATTCAGTACTACTGGTGTTTAATTATTTACAGATGAAATATAAGAACTATGCAGTACAATTCGAAGAACTTCTAAAAATTTGTGAAGATCGAAACATAGCTGTTCAAACGATTAAGTCTGTTGCGGGTAGACCGTGGGAAGGTCAGGAAAAAAAATACAATACTTATTTCTATGAACCATTAATTGAACAAGAAGCTATTGACCAAGCTATCCATTGGGTTCTTGGTCGAGAAAATATTTTTATTATTTCCTCAGGTGACATGAAGATTCTTCCTAAAGTTCTAGATGCAGCTGAAAAATTCAAAGAACGACCTACAGAATTAGAAATGGAATCACTCGTAGAGGAATATAAGATGAAACATATTTTCACATATTGATAAAAAATAATCCTCTTTTTTTTCTTCTTATCAAAACAATTTCAAAAACATTTGGTAATATCATCAAAACTGGAAACATATTTTTCCTACTCAAAAGTTAAAGGTTGTTTCTTTTTAATTTGAGAATTTTTGTATCTATTATTATTAAAAATAGAAAAATGTAAGAGATTTTATTTCTTTCTTCTCTTACCAATAACATATACCATACTTAAAATTGCAAGAACTGGAAATATTAAACTGAAACTTGCTTCTTTTACTTTAACAAATCCGACTATCCAAATAAATGAATAGGTTGGATCTTCACCTTGGGTATTGTTACCTTTAAATTGAAATGAAAATGACAATTGAAAACTATCCTCATTTATACCGGATAAGTTATAAGCTTGATCAGTCGAACTACTTCCGCCTACAGCATCAATGTTGGGTAGAGTCAGAGTCTCATCTACTATAAAATCGCCTGCAATAAAAGATACATATAGCTCAATATCATAGAATCCAATAATAACTCCTTCTAATGTTCCAAAGCTTACTGCTTCTATTCCTGCAGTTAGATCATATAATGTACCATTTACATAAGAGCTAGAATATTCAGCAAATAGTTTATAGGATGTTCCATCATCTTCATTTTTTACATATGAAGGAGAAAGACCATAGCATAATGAAGGAAGAATTAAGAGCAATAATATGGTGACTAAAAGTTTAGTTTGTATTTTCTTCATAGTTGTACACCAAGCTTTATTGTAAATTAAAATTTAAAAAGATTCTGCAGAACTGATTGTTAATGAATGGATTATTTTTCTTATATTGGATTTATTATTTGGTTTATTTATTATCTAGTAACAGATCTTATCCCAAGTCTCTAACTTGAAGAATTTTATTTCACAAAATATGCAAATTGAGCATTTTTGTTGATTAGAATCGAGATTTTTCTATCAGACAACCAACTTATCATGATGAATCATCTTTTTGCGTTAGAAGGCTGTTTCTGCTATCCGCAAAATTACTTATAAAACAAAACAAATAACCTTGTCGTGAAGATACCTTCTTATGAAAGTCCTCCAAATATATAAGGTGGTATACTAAAGTGTAACACAACCAAACAACAAGGTCTAGATTTGTGTTAGAGTAGGTAAAAACCAAGATTAGGAACATTTTTTCCCATACTTTCTGGACTGAAAGCACTATTATTTCTCAGCTTTTTATTCAAATAAAAGGAAAAGAATAATAATCTTAAGAATTTCATTATACTATAATGATTAAGACTCTTCGAATAAACAATTTCAAATCAATAAAAGAAATTAAATTAAAATGTTCTAAAATTAACATATTAGTTGGAAGACCTAATGTAGGTAAATCAAATATATTAGAAAGTTTAGGGATAGTTTCATCAATTGGTCACAATGAGAGATTCCATAATGTTGATTTGATCTCAAAGGAATTTGTAAGATACAACAAGTTACTGAATTTGTTTTATGATAATAATCCGAAAAATAAAATCCAATTTGAACTGGATGATGTAGTTTGTACTATTTCTTCCAGAAATAAATTTCTTACATGTAGAATGTTCATCAAAAATCAGAAGCCAGAAGAAAATTACTTTGAATTTGGAGTAAGCGATAGCAAAGATACTAGTACTAGACATGGTGTTTTAGCGCCTATAATTAATAAAATCTCTCCCATTCAATTTTATAGATTCAAAGCTCAAGCAAAGTATACTTCAGATGATTTCAATTATTTACTCCCACCTTTTGGAGATAATTTAGTGACTATTCTCCAATCAAATCCTGAACTTAGAGAACTAATTGTAGACCTTTTAGAACCTTATGGTTATAAATTGCTACTAGGTCCAGATACAGGTGAAATAGAGATTTATAGAGAAGAAAAAGGAATAGCTATTCGTCATGCTTTAAATCTAACTGCTGATACAATACAATTCATGATCTATTATTTAGCAGCTTTGAAGTCAAATCGAAGATCCATATTAGTATTTGAAGAACCAGAAACTCATCTTTTTCCATATTACTCAAAGTTCTTAGCTGAGAGTATTGCTTCTAATATTAATAGAAATCAGTTCTTCATATCTACTCATAATCCTTTCTTCCTTACTTCAGTTATTGAAAAGTCAAAAAAAGAAGACATCTCAATACATATAGTAGATTACAAAGATTATCAAACGAAATTACACACTTTAACAAACGACCAAATTGAGGAAGTGTATGATTGGGATAACATATTTTTCAATCTCGAAAATACATGAGGTTCTAGAATGATCTTCTTTGAGAGTGATGCTGATGAAGTGTTATTACACTTTCTTTTAGATGAGTATACATCAAAAGGAGATTTTGATCATAAACGTGGAAAGGGAAATGTACTTAAATGGATTTTTGAGAAAGAAAATGTTGTTGGTTTAGTAGACAGAGACAAAGATTCTTTTCAATATCGAATGTATTATGAAAAATTCAAAGAAATTGATTTTTCAGAACACTATAAATATACACTATATGAATTGCCAAATGGAAATAAGATTGTAGAACTTGATCCAAAATTAGAAGATTGGATCATGCGTGTTTCAAATATTGCGAATATCAGAATAGAAAGTCTCGGATTATCAAGAGAAGTAAGTAGATTTAAAGAGCAAGTTAATCTAAACCCTATGAAATTGGAAAAACTTCTTGCTGAAATCGCAGATTCAGAACACCTAAAAAAACTCAAGCAAGTTCTGCTTGATTGTTTAAATGTAATCTAAATCGTAAAAGATATTAATGACTTCGAAAAAGTGGAAAAAGCTGAAGGATACGAATTTAAGCGTTTCAGCGATTTCAGTACGGTAATATTACCATTTTAACTCTTGTAAAGAGTCCTCTTGATAAGAAGGTGGAGGTGAAAAAATACTCGTTACCTTACAACAAGGTTTAGAGTTGAATGTAACGGTCTCTAGAGTTAAATTTTACTATTTCAAACTAGTGAAAAAACATTGAAATTCTCATGAAAAAAACCATGAAAACTCAGATTAGTTGTATATTTTCAATATTTTTGTCTTTGTTGCTCATGATAAAAAACAGTTGCACACAACAAATACGAATAAATATTACAAACGAGTTGGAAGTAACAATGTTCTTATGAACCCTTCTGAAGTTAGAAAATTTTATGGACTTTAAAAGCTCTCTCTCTACAGAAACTTTAAGAAACTCAAGTAAGGTAATTCTAATCCCATCTTTAATCCTAAATCGTTTTTTGTTTCTATAGGACTCTTTGTTTGTTAGTTTTTAGCCTTTATAATTGTTTGGTGACATCAAATTGAAAAAAAATATATATTATGAAGTCAACCGTTATAAGATGGTTAAAACACGAACATATAAGAATGGAAAACTCATTTTAGAAGATAATTTAGATGTAAGTAATATCCCAGAGATTTCAATTTACCTAAATATCTTCAAGCTCCTTATATTAATAGGAGTAATTTTGGGTCTCTCATTTATTACTGCATTCATATTACTAAGTGTTTTAGATATTTCAAATGTGAGAGTAATAACTGCTGCTATATTTTTAGCTTTTGGTTTTATAATTTTTGTAGTCGGAATCTTTATCTTCATCAATCCATTTGCAAGATACTCGAGAATAATTCATGGAGTTGGATCAGTGATTACGCCTGTCCCTTCAATTCGATTAACAAAAATCAGGAATTTATACTTATCTTATCCAAATCAACAAAAATTAAACTCTCTGCTTGAAAAAGTAAAAACCACGAAATTTAGACTTCGAATTTTAGTATGTATAAATGGCATTATTATTTCCATTCTCAGCATTATCTTATATGTGGTTTTTGTGTTAAAGTAAAGAGAAATCGTAGTATTGTTGTAGTTTTACTTTAAATGGGGAAAAAAGTAAAAATCTAGACATCTCATGTCGAGGAAACAAGCTGTAAAGTTTAGTGGTAAAACATTGGAGGATATGTTTAAAGAGGGATTTGATCATTTGCAAACCTGTAAATTTCCTTTTGTACTTTCATTTCTCATTTCCTTTTATATCACATTATTTTATCCTTTTTTCACTTCTTAAATTTCTAAAACACTAGTGCTAAATCAGAATCAATTTTAAAGAGGTGAATTGATATAGATCCATTGATGAGTTCTACTGACACCTCTAAGAATTATAATCCCAGAATACTTATAGTATACTATACACGCACTGGAAATACAGAAAAATTTGCACAACAGATAAAAAGCTTTGTTGGTTGAGATCTTTTTAAAATTGAAGAAATTAATAAATATCCACCAAAATATCAAGATGTTCTCAAAGTTAGCAAAGTGGAAATCGATAACCAAATTAAACCTCCTATAGAAAAACTAGTTGAGAACATTGACCAATATGATATAATTTTCGTTGGTACTCCTAACTGGTATGGTACAATGGCTCCACTTGTTGCTTCATTTCTTTCAAAACATGATTTATCTGAGAAGAAATTGATCCCTTTTGTAACACATGGTGGAGGTGGAGAACAACGATGTTTAACAGATATTAGTAAAATGGGTTCTAAATCAACTGTTTTACAAGGTCTCGTATTATATGGTTCGCCAACTGCTTCATCGAATGAGAAGATATTCAATTGGTTGAAAGAGTTACAGATTAGATGATCTGACCTTTGCATGAGTTTATGGTATAATTGCATTCTAAGGTAAAAATTTATTAGTGTATAAGAGGTGAAATATGTGGTTCATATGGCTTTAAAGTCTGTATTTAATAAAGCGTGTTTCATTATTTTCTTGTTTTTAGTAGTTGCTTTTCAGAGTTCTCTTAATTCTCTTAATTCAGTAAATGCTCAATCTTCAATTGAACCACTACAAATTAGTATAATAGGTGAAGTAGGAAAAGTCTATGAACCTATAATATTGTGTAACGATCAAAATAGGATTTATATCTCATGGAAAGAATCAGAATATTTTCTTAACAAAACTGTTGGAGTTTATGACTATAACGATACAGTATATATCCAGGAGATATTCCTAAACGGTTCTTTAAAAGGAGATGCGGTAGTTGTTTTCGATTATACAGATATACCTTTTGATATTCATGATACAGCAGATGTAAACATTGTTATAGATAACGATAATAATTTCAATATCTTCTGGTATGTTCTAGAGACTATTGGTAACAATGTTTCTTCTTCAGATCAGTTCAGTCATCTTTTTTTCAAGAAGCTTGATCCAAATCTCGCTATTATTGAAGATGTGAAAATTATTTACTCCTATAATCGCGAAGGAATATCTTCAAGTGTATTCTCCGATTATTGTATAGTAGGTTCAGTCGCTGATAACTACAACAGGTTTCATTTGTTATTCGATAAACAATTCTACTTATATATTGACAATAATGGAAATCTGTTAGATTGCTTTAATATGACTACTCTGAATCTCGGAGATGAATATAGAGGAAATACCTTCTCTCTTGCCAGTGATAAAATGAACACTACATTTGTAGTTTCAAATGTATACCAAGATTACATCTATTTTACAAGTTTTCAGATCATAGGAAATAATATTACTAACAATTCTACACAAGTAATTATTTTTGATGAAGAAAATATTCTTGGTGATCCTGAGATATTATTTAGCAATGGAATAATCTATGTCTCATATTATTTTTCTGATCACTATACAAATCAAATTTTATATAAGGAGCTAGATTATAACGGAAGTGTAATCCAAGATGTGGATTTAGCAATAAGAAAAGGTACACTCTCAAGTAATCATTCATATGTTTATTCCTTTTATACAGAAGGTGTTTATTATAATCTGGAAGATATCAAGCTCATTTACTCAATATATTCATTCTATAACAATTTAATTCTAGAAGGAAGGGAAGTTGTTAGATTTCTAGCAAATTATTCCTATATCTATAGTCCTGTAATTTCTGATTTAAATTGCATTGAAGACTTAACTGGTAATCTGTGGATGACATGGGCAGCTAATGATGGAGCAAATGGATTTCAATTGATGTACTGGAAAATAAACACCTATGGAGAACATCTAATACCTATTATTAAAATCGCACCAGGATATTATGAATATGTGATAATTGTCATTCCTGAATTCTTCATGTGGAATCTTTCAATTCTCGTATTCATCTCAGCTAGCCTAATTACACTTGAATGGATTAGAAGAAAAGTAGGAAAAAAATAATCTTGGTAAGAAGATAGGTGTAGGTTTTTCTATCTTCCTATCAAGGCTGTTGTTCGGTGAAACTATGAATAAGTTTCCTACAAATACATCTAATATAGTTCTTAACGCAGTAGCTGTTCATTCCGAGTTTCATGTGCATTCTTCGTTATATTAGATACTCACATATTACTTAAAACTTTTATATATTTATCTATTAATGTGTTTTAATAATAATTAAAATATCTAAATTTTAATAATTTTGCTTGATATATTATTGCTTTATATTAATAATAATAATGATTGTTTTATACCGTAAATTGCTTGTTGCATTAATAAGAACGACACGTATAATTATGAAATAGAAGTGATTAAAAAAGAAAAAAATCTAAAAAAGTTTAGAAAAAGTCATCAAAAGTCCAATAATGTTCGTCTTCGTCTATAATAATATCTTCAAATATCCTTTTAGTAGGAATATCTCCTCTTTTAACAGCTTCATCAACTATCTTTTTGTACAAAACAATTGCTTCGTCTTCAGCTTTGTGATCTAATTTAAGGAAATC
>Ga0315554_1000332_pt1 | contig 27593 bp, 29 predicted proteins | sample SalMarSW160370MG_FD_202114 | JGI IMG/M metagenome (GOLD analysis project Ga0315554, IMG submission 202114) | Salt marsh sediment microbial communities from the Plum Island Ecosystem LTER, Massachusetts, United States - Salt Marsh Sediment SW1603-70 ...
ATAATGATAGTCCTGTAGAGAGGAAAAGGTTCACTTCGATGAATTAATTGTTGACCGATAGATAACCACCATCACAAGTTGGACAATCCCGAGTAACGATACCGCAAGACCGGGAATCAGAAGCAGGTATACAACATAATAAATCGCAGAATACCCACCATGCCCCAGTGTGACCGCTCTTGTTCCCAGAGGCATGGAGATAATGGTAATTACCAGCCCAAAAATCACCTGTAGACCGGCAAACTTTGCACGCATTCTACGTTGCAGGTAGCCAATGGTGACAATTACAGGACCGAGGAACGCCAGCACGAACTCTAAAATGAAATCCGGGGGTGGATAGTAAAGGCTTCCGGGTAGTGGCGTGAACAGGCTTGCCTTGGCTTGTGCCAATATCGAGGAAAATAATATGACCATTGCTCCGGAAATCACCTGCACAATAGCCCACACCAGACCTCTCATCTATGCCTCCTGTATTTACCGGACGAACCTCCAGCTTCGTAGCAAATCATTGAGCTCCGTGACGGTCTCATCCGATGCATCTGGATGGCAATAAATCTCCAATTGCAATTGTATCCCATTTCTATAAAACGTCTTGAAGCAAGCAGATGCGCCAACTTCTCGCCAATCATGCGGTTGATATAGTCCACTCAGGTCGCCTAATTCGTATTCAGGTGGTGGGTGATTAATGTATGGCGGACCACTGATTTCCACTAGAGCCACGTAGGCTCCACCGTTTGGTACCTGGGCTGCTACTACATACGGGCTGTATATGATAGAGTGTGTATCGGTATCATAATTTACCCCACGAGCCCAGAAGTCATCCTGCCCCCAGCTATTAAAAGCTACCAGCCCTTCATAACGTGGGAGAACCAGGTTCTCCGGTCCCTCTACGGCTGCCCAACCGGATGGCAACTGGACTTCTATATCATATTTGTCTGAGTAGAATCTATTACAGGTGACTAAAAAGAGGGCTGAGGCTACAATATCGTTACCCATGTAAATTCTTACTTCATAGATACCCGGTTGTTCAGGCACCGGCCAGGGATGGTCAAAAGCAATCAGGGTTATTTGTCCTGGCTGAAATGGTCCTAAATCGTCGGTGGTTTCCAGTACTAGTTCCCGACCAGTTGCCTTTTCGTAGAACGTATATTTAGAGAATGTAATTGCCTCTTTGTTCTCATCGTTTATTACAAGTCCGAGATATATTTTGTCCCCAGGGCTGAGTACTTCTTGCACAAAGTCCGGGTGAGGGGTTTTCGGTTCAATCTGACCGAGGCTTGGAGGGTCACCCGGCCTTGCTCTAGATACCCCGATGGAGTCTATCGGGTCATGCTTTTTCACCTCAAATACTGCTGAAGCCACTACCTCGTCACCCATGTATACACGCAATTCATAGATTCCCAGTTGTTCGGGGACAGCCCATGGATTGTCAAAAGCGACTTCTGCGATTCGCCCCGGTTCAAATGGCCCTAGTTCACCAGGAACCCCGACTTCAATCTCTTGGCCGGTATCTCTCCCAAAGATTGTATACTTGGAAAATGTTATATTCTCTTTGTTCTCTCTGTTGATAACGAGACCGATGTATATTTTATCCCCCGGATTTAATACTTCCTGTACATGCTCTGGATTAGGGTTTGGTGGCATAATCCAGATACCCTCAGCAAAACTGGGTGGTAGTACTGGTCTTGCTTTAAAGACCTGTATGAAGTAAACAGGAGGAGGTGCTTTAGAACATCCGGCTACCTGAATTAATACCAAGCTAATTGCTAAAATCAAGCCTATTATTACAATAGACCTGGATTTAGAATGCGACACCGCCATCTCCTTTTTATAGGAGTATCAGGGGGCCAAGGCCTCCTTGGCCCATCAGCTATTGTCTTGACGAGGAGAGCTGACTTATAGTTTTCTCTTGACCTAACATCTTGTGATTGTTATTCCCACACGAGTAGGGGTTCATATCCACTCTCACCATACATATTAAACCAGGTCCAGTACTCGCAAATAGGGCCGTAAAGCCTGGCCAGAGTAAGTCGACCTTCACTCTGAATCTCCATGCTCTCAATAAGGTCTGACCATTGAAGGCCCCGCCATACACTCTCTGTTTGATTGATTCGTTGCTCAAGCAGAGTTGCGTTGCTCCGGGCAACCTCGTCGTCAGGGTTCACCAGCACTATCGCCATATAGAAGCCGTGCTCATCGAGGCCGCCTCCGGTGGCGAACGCCTGGTAAGGCTCCAGGCGGACCGTTTCCTCAATTGATTCAAGAAAACGCTGGTATACCTCAGGTTGTTCATAATTAAAGGAGGGGTCCTGCTGCAGCCATTCTGTGATGCTGCTGTGTGATTGAGACTGGGTGGAGAAAAACGCGTTGCATACATCGAGCTCTATAAGCCCGTCTGCCAGCAGCTTGTATTCTTCGACGTCGGCCAGCGAGTCGATTCTATCGTCGTAGCTGTCTATCATTTCCTTTAAGCCATCAGTCCAGGTAACCCAGAAGAGGAAATCATCCAGTAGTGCCAGTCTATGGCCCTGTCCTAACCAGCGCACGTTGCTGTGCCTTGAAAAGTCCATTTCGTTGTCGCCGCCCCAGCTGTAGAATTCATGTCCTTGATAGGACATTATCTCGAGTATGTCGTTTAACGGGCCGGTTTTCATCGCATTATCAACTTCTTCCCGACTGAAATCTGCGCGTACCGCCTCGTAATAATTAGAAGGAGTGATACCGGCATATATGCTCTGCTTGACGTCTTCGAGGGTGAATGTGAGCGTCTCTTTCCACTCTTCCGCATCGTAAGAGTGACCTCCGGTCAATAGTTGAGCCTTACCTATGGCATACTCAAGCGGAATCTGTGGATATTGCTCCTTTTTCGCCGTAAAATACTCTCTGTCGTTAAGATATACTACTTTGAGCGTATTATCATTGACCGGTACTATGCTCAAGAGCTCCAGGAAGCGGTTTGATTCGGACGTTGAGTCTTCTGCCTCTTTTCCACAGCCTGTTTGCGATATAAGAGTAGTTGCTAACATCAGGGCCAGCATGATAATGGAGATTAGTTTTTTCATTTTTCACCTCCTGTTGTGGATTTTTATTCAACTCCGTCAGAATTTTCAAGAGGTTCGTAGACCAGTGTATCTCCCTTTGAGGTGTGCAATTCCAGCCTGTCTGAGGTAAGGCGATAGTTGGCGACCCACATTACGCTATCGGTATACCTAAGGGCCTGTCTCTCGAGTTCCTGGGGAAGCTCGCCATCCCTTCTGGTAGTCATTCCCCATCCGATATCATCACCGCTGGCTGTGTAGTGAAGCACATAGTCGAAACAACCGGCACGCCCGGAGGCCTCACTATCGCTTTCGAAGGTGAGAGTGATGGACAGGCCTTCGATAACATGGTCTCCGTTCATTGAGACAAGCTTCCAGCTCGTGCCGACAAGGTCGGCAGGGTTCATAGAGTATTCCGGTATCTTTTCAAATGCCAGCAGTTTTTCATTACCGGGACCGTAAATCTCCAGTTCATTGTAGGTAATGCTATAGTGGGCGCCATTACTGAGGGTCTCGACATATTCCTCCTCCTGTTCGAGCACCCCTAGAGGGAAATAACAGGCCATTGCAGTCATAGTGAGCATCTGAATTTCCAGTATACCGGGTTCTTCAGTGGAGTAGCCTGCTCCATAGGTGTTGCAGCCGGCAAAGCCCTGCACGGACCCGTTACGGAAGTACAGGCTGATATAGGAACCTTCAATGATTTCTTTTCCATTGATTTCAATCAGCGACCATTGAGTGCCGTCAAGCCCGGGAGCGGCGGGAATGAGCGGTTTTATTGTCTCCCAGAAATCATCTGGAAGCATTATCCCTCTATGCAGTTCTCCGGTGCCAGCCCAGAAACTGCGGTTTACCTTAGTACCATCCCTGAGATGAAATTCGATAAAAATCTGGGTTCCACTTGAGCGGACAGTCTGGTCAACCGCCGCTTCGAGTACCATCTCGACCAGACTGGAAACCAGGTCCGGCTCTGTAATCGAAGCCAGTTCGGTTTTCCCGTCAACCGGGTCGTTAATCCCGATGTATTCGACCTTTCCTCCGATATCCAGCAGGTCCGCCCCTGTTTCGGCAGCGGGATTGGTATCGGCTTCAAAAAGGAGTAATTCCGTCCCTGTTTCGGCCACCAGACGGAAATCAGGTGAGTAGCCCCTTATAGAATAGATTCGAGTTCCTTCATCGAGGTAGGCGGCGTCACCATTTTTACTCTCGTAATCCGGGGTGTTGATGTTACCCTCCACTCTGAACCGAATTTCGTCAAAATATTCCAGTTCTTCTTCGGAGTAAGGTAATGATTGGACGGTACGAAGATAAGTGATGTCGTTAAACTTAATGAAATCAACCCAATCAATTTCGACAATTCTATCAGTTTCTTTACTGCAACCAACTGGCAAACTAATTGTAGCTGCTATCAATATAATCATGGCCAGGTAAAATACTTTTCTATTTTTCATTTCACCCTCACGTTTATGGATTAAGCCTGATTCCTTTTGTTCCCCCATAGTAAATTATCTTCAGTATTTATTCTTTGGACATATGACCTTCGCTATTCGCCCCAGGCGACAACGATGCCGCCGTATCCATCACAGGCGATGGAATTTGCCCCACCTGTCGCAAATAGCACTCCGTTGACCGGCCATAGCATATTGCCGGCGGCATCTATCTGCTGGGCGAGGACGAAGAATAGCCTGTGGAGATGGGGTAATACGACTCTTTCTCTAAATTGATTTCATGGAGTGTCTTTTTCCTCGCACTAATAAATTAAATTGGGCTATGCCTACTCCGAACGCTGCCAGCCCTAGTAGAGAAGTAAGAAAGGTGCATACCCTTGCACAGCCTAAGTCTAATATGGGGCCACCCTCTATGGCTACGATATAATCAAATGAATACCCACATATCAAAATAAAAGCGGATAAAGCAAATGTTAAGGCACCAGCAGCAATCTGAACAATGGCTTGTTTCGTTTTATTTTCAACTTTCTTCCATAAAACCCCATTGACCAGCACCACCAATCCAAGCCCCAATAACAGGCAGGAAGCATATCTAGCAATAGGGAAAAGAGCTTCATATTCGGGAGTATAATCTGCTACCATCGCACCGCTTTCGTTGAGTATTTTCAAGTTTAGTAGCTCCGTTACGCCGAATATCATCCACCAGACGATATAGCAGGCAGCTAGTACGATAAGAATTCCTAATACTATCTGAGTAACAGACAGCTTCACATCCGTTTTCTCCTCTTGTACATGTTGGATCAGGTGGCCGGGTACTTCAGATCATATGGCTGGCCAGCTTGGTGCAGACAGCTACAGCCAGCGATGAATATGGCACTCGTCGACAGGATGACGACTAGAACTATTACGTAGAATCTCAATTGCTGTTTCACTTCTCACATTCCAAAGTAAAACTAGAGGGAGTGTAAATAGTCATTCTTACTCAGGTATTTTTAATTGGTACCTGCCAGATAATTAACATGCTGAGTGATTGTGACTGACAACGGCAGGGATATGTAAATACAACACAGCATCAGTGGTCTTCTTGTAAAGATGACTCTATTCCCCAGGGACAGTATTACTGTAGTCCCAGGGAGGGCCAAAGCGAGTCCCTTCACCACCCCAAATCCCGCTGGGGTCATAATTTGGATTTAGAGGACTGAGGAGGTTATTCCCATCTAAGGTAAATGATTTCGGGTTTATGCCAGATGATTCATACCCTGGCGGTAAATCAATAGCTTCGACGAATCCATCAACATATATCACGCTCTCCTGCTCTGGGTTGACGGTGATATACATTGCCGCGTAGGCATAGTTTTCATATTGAGTACGGAATAGAAGAAAAACTCCGGGGTAGCATTTATCCCCCATGTATTCATCGAGCTTCTGGCTTATACCCCGTTTTTCCATATATGTATTACTAACATCTACAGCTTCCTCATTACCATATGACTTCCAGAAATAATCGCGTTCGTCCACACTTGATACATCTGTGTATCCCTGGGCTTCAAGTACCGGAGCAAAAGACATGGCTATCTGCAGGATTCTATTCTTTTCTTCGGCTGTCAATAGGCGCACCTTTTCTCCGCCTACCGGAGGCACGGGTGGTAGCCAGACCCTATTCTCGGGTATCAGGTTTATTATTTCTTCTGCTATTGCTCTTCCACTGGCAATCCGTACTTCAAGTTCTTCCCATGTCATCCCGCTTGTAGATGGCGCTGCGTTACCTGGAGATGTCTCAGTCGTTTCATCCTGCTTACTGCATCCACCCATGGGGAAGGCGAGTGTAGCTAATAATAGAAGGACCGACAAAGATAGCCATCTCATGCCCATCTCTTTATCCCGATTCAGCGATTCTCAGTCAAGGTATTGATTCGAGGCCTTTCTTTAAATTTCTTTACTGTAACGTATCCGTCCAGATTGTAGCAGTAGTTAGTCCATCTGTCAAAGAATATATTGGTATCTCCCTTAGAGTGTCTGCACCCCTATCTGGTATGCTCGTAATGCATCGATATACTAAAACCGAGGTTTGTGCAATTTGGATTAGCGTTTAACTGCAATTACACGCCCGAACGAGTGACTCTCTAGCTTAAAAGTAGTGCCGCACACTACGCTATTTCGTGTAATGAAATGTAGAGCAACACAGAGAACATCAGATTATTCGAGGTCTGAAAGCAAGAGTATATATTATAAATATACAGAGTATAATAGAGAACCAAGCCTAGGGGAAAACCATGAAGATTCTAAAGATTGTGTTCAACCATGATTCCTATGCTGTTGGTACTCACCACCGGGTGCACAACCTCTCAGGAAAAGCCTGTTTATTCTGGCCCTTCTTTGTCTGACCAGCTTGAGAGCGGCTGGCAGAAGACCACCATTCCAAAGCTTGGATTCTTATTAAGTACCAAATTACCAATGCCAGCTTATCTACCGCTGGGCTACGAGGTAAGAGAAGTGTATTACTATGAATCGCCGAACAGCAGTCCTCAGGTGACTCAAATTTGGTTGTTGATCTCCGACCAGGCGGTACGATGGCAAGGCAAACAGTTTACCTGCCGCCTCGTACTGAACATTGGCTGGCATGAGCTTGGCCTTGGCCTCAAGATGCCTTGGGCACAATCCGTCCCAGAGGTGGGCGGTCGGCTCGAAGATAAGGACGGTAAATACGTGCTGTGGTGGGAGTACGGTACTGACCAGTTCCCGAGTTCTACCTTGCGGCTCTATTCCAGCAATCAGTTCTCAAGGGATGAGTTGTTCAAGATCGCGGTTTCAACGTTACCGTAGGCTTTGTGTGAGGCGAGAGTCTAAAAGATGACTGGCAAAATGCCTGAATCCACGCGTATAAGTGCAATTATACGTATTAATGAGAACAGTTGGAGCGGATCTCGGGGCAACGTGACTATATGTTTAAAGAGTGATTTGGATAATGGCATGGCTTAACCATTCATACACTATCTAAGGGTGAATACCCTGTCTAAGCATTAGGGAAGCGTGGCTGCTTCTAGGCCCTCGCCTTGGCATATGGTATAACCTTGATGCCCCAATTTGGTTCGACGTCAAACGTGATTACGTTGCCTGTCTTCTGGGCAGCGCCGCGTATCTTGGCTACCTCCAGAATTTTTGCCAACTTAGTCCCCATGGTCTCAATGCGTAGCCTCAGGTGAGCGTCACACATGGCTCCTACTCTGATAAGTGTACTCTCATCAAAGGCATAGGGGTGAACGCTGCAAATGATACTCAGTCCTTTACTGGTTAGAGCTTTCATGTCCTCGAAAAAGGTAATCAGCTCAGTAATAGTGACATGAGTAGCATAGTAAGTAATAGAGTCAACAACCACCAAGTTAAAACCTTCCAAGGCACAATTTTGAATCATGGGAATTAGTCCGGTATTCATGCCGCCCGCTGATTTTTTAGCATCTATAGGATAGATATATAGTCTGGAGAGTAGGTAATAATCCAGGATGCTAAGATTCAGGCTCTTCATTTGTGTGATGAGGCTCCTCACAGAGTTCTCCGTGGTGAAGATGGCTACCTTGCATCCGTTTCTGAGAGAACCCCATATCATCTGCTGTGACAGGACAGATTTCCCCGAATCCGGCTGTCCCTCTATCAGACTGAGAGAGTTAGGTGGTATCCCTCCCCCCATTTTCTTGTCAAGCTCATCATTTCCAGTAGATATTAGACCGGTATACTTCGACAGTTTTGCCATATAAACTCTCCTAATGCTGAGGCTGTAATGAAGCAGTCACGCTTCCTAGTGCGCATGCCGTAATCTGGTACTCGCCTATCGCATATTCCTTGAACGTTGAATAATAGTTCATCTCAATTTGATCACTTTACGTTCAGCGATATCAATCAGTTGCTGCAGTAATAGTGACGATTCTTCCGATTTATTCATATCAAGTGGGGAAGAAGACTCCTGGTTTTTTCCCTCACGAATTCGTTTTAGCTTTCGTGATAGTTCGAAGCCCTGCTCAAGCCCTCTTGTATAAGCGGCATTGATATCGCTATGGTATTTCCCCCTACTTATCAACATTGTGGTATCTCATGTAGCACTACATAGATAACATCCAGTATCCGCATTGCTCTAAAAAATCGAGAGCTTCTCTTCAATAGACTCCATTTTGGCCAGTTGATATTTCGCGTCGAGCTTATGTCCTGTCCAGAATCCATCCTGATAACCCTGGCCGTAATCCGAGCCGATGGCATCAGCCTTATCAAACATCTCGTATATCTCCATAGCCTGGGATGCCATTGAAAGGTAGTCCTCCAGCTCTACCTGGGTTAAAACCCGGTCTAGTTCTTCATGAATTGCTACAGTGGATTTCATTCCGTCTCTTGTCACGATAATCTCTCCCTGTAAATAGAAATTCTCATTGTTTTGTATCAGAAGGTGTGTATATGAATCGTATTCAGATTAGTCCTAATCTTTAAAAGCAGTACTTACGTATATACCCTGTATGATAGTAAAGTAATGGTACTTTAGTAAGGTTAACTATCTGAGATTATCCCACGTGGCCAGAATGAAAAAAAGGGTATACTGACTTAGGTTTGGTGACTACGTGGTTAAATCTGACTTGCCTGAAATGCCTAAACATTTGAATCCGAGGGTCAGGAATGTTTCAAATTACACTTTGGTAACACCGAAAGTCGGGGTGAATGATAGTCCACATGATACTAAATTGTGACAATCAAGTGCATGTGAGGCTAGTTGATTATCCCAATGTCCTGCTTTTACCTTCCAAGACGATGAGGTAATCGTCCATCTCTGGAAGAAGTACGCGGTTGTGGTAATAATCCAGACTACAAAGCATCGGAATGTGTATTTACGAACCCAATTTCACACATTTGAGCTTCCAATTGTTGGCTAATAGGTAAAACCCGGTCGAGCTGTTGGTCTATTATTGCCGTTGATAGATTCAATGAACCTAATGTTTTACTAAGATTTTAGTTATACTATAGCTACTTAAGATAGTCTCTTCTGTATAAATAGCGATCCTAGCAAGAGTTGGCTTACCCATAATTGTCAGCGCACACCTGACCTTACCTCAACTCACCACGTATAATCCATGTTATACGCATATTCCCATATATCAAATAACCGACCTAATTCACCATAGGGGTCCATAACAATAAGTCATAAGGTCAAATTTCAAGGGCTAGCTAGTATGTGGGTAATCCGCCAAAAGAGAATGAAAGAAAAGGGTAATAAAAAGCATCCCAGCGGCAGGGATGCCTTTTATATATTGCCGGATAATTATTCGGGACTACTTAAACAATGTTTACTTAGTAGGAAAATGCTCCAAATTTCTATTAGCTTATACCACTGAAAAACTTGGTGTCCATTCTTTACACGTCTCGCCTATGGCGTACTAGCCACAGTCTGTGGTACAGTCTCCACAGGTAGACTTATATAGCTGTGTTTATGCAGTTAAGAACGGTTCTCGATCATGAAGAGGCTATTCGCAGTGCTTTTTCCACCGCTGCCAACAGGTCCTGAGGACGTACCGGTTTCTCAATATAATCTTCGGTCTCAAGAGTGTACCCCCGACTTCTTGGAATTGAAGTCTCCCCACCTTTGGCCGAAAAAGCCGTGAGCATTATTACGGGTATCTTGGAAAGTTCGGGGTCTTTCTTGAGCTGCTCGGCAGCTGTAAATCCGTCCTTCACTGGCATTATCACATCCAGTAGAATAAGGTCCGGATTCTCATTCCTTGCCTTTTGCAGTCCCTCGTCCCCCTGAGTGGCAACAATTACATTATAAGGCTTAGCCTCAAGGATAGTCTTAACGGATTCTGCGAAGTCAACATCATCGTCAACAATCAGTATTTTAGCCTTGTCTTGCATCCTCATTCTCCCTTCCGTACTGAAGCTTTAAAATAGACTCTAGGTACGCCCTTTCTTCTTTTTTCTAATAAGCTTCCCAACCCGCTCAAGTAAAACCTCCGGGAGCATCGGTTTTTCCACGTAATCATCAACACCCAACTCCAGGCCCGTTTCCAGTTCATAGCGGCGCCGGCTGGCTTCTTCTCTCACTGAGGTCAGAATTAGAATCGGTATGCTCTTATATTTGGACCATCTCGGATCCTGAAGTTCTTTTAAAACGCTAAAGCCGTCCATCTTCGGCATTAATAAGTCGAGTATCATGAGGTCAGGTTCTTCGGCTTTGAGGTTTGCCAGACCTTCAACACCGTCTCGTGCGGTTACAACTTCGTAGTTCTGCGATTCAAGAATCATTGTCAGGGCATCCAAGATGTCGGGGTCATCATCGACTATGAGAATCTTCTCCGCCATATCAAACCTCCTGCAGAATCATAACACAGGTCTCGGCAACAATCCAGCCTTTTCTACGATATCAGGGACAATTTCCTCCCAGCCTACTGCCATGATGTGTATGCCGTGGATGCCCGGAATCTCCTTGAGCTGTTCGATAATCTCCAGTGGAATTTTCACCCCTTCTTCCCGGGCATTTTCTGCCTTTTCTAACCTGGTAACAATCTCATCGGGCACTGACACACCAGCAACGTAATCTCGCATGTAGCGGGCCATACCTATCGACCTTATCGGTATAATCCCTGCTAAGATGTGCACCTGCCGGTCCAGCCCTCGCTCACAGACCATTTCCATCCAACGGCGAAACTTTGGAACATCGTACACCGCCTGAGTCTGAATGAAATCAGCCCCGGCCTTGACCTTCTTGGCAAGCCTTGTTACGCGGAACTCAAAGGGGTCGGCAAACGGGTTTGCCGCAGCGCCGATATAGATGGGTACCTCCCCGGTAATGTCCTCGTCACAGATGAATTTCTTCTCATCCCTCATATTTTTCAGCGTCTGGATCAGCTGCATAGAGTCAATATCAAATACGCCCTTCGCGCTCGGGTGGTTACCGAATTTCTGATGGTCGCCGGAAAGACAGAGTATGTTGCCGATACCTAGGGCAACAGCACCGAGCACATCACTTTGAATAGCTATTCTGTTCCTGTCCCGGCAGACAATCTGCATCACCGGGTCGACATCGAGTGTTTTCAGGATTACACAGCCAGCCAGGCTTGACATACGGACTACCGCAGTTTGATTGTCGGTGACATTAACGGCGTCAACATAGTCCCGGACAATTCCCCCCCTCCGGCGAATTACGGCTGCACTGGGCCCTTTCGGCGGGCCGACCTCGGCAGTGACGGCAAATCTACCGCTTTCTAAGACCTTCTCCAAGTTGGTACCTGCCTTCATCGCTTTTGCCTCCGTGAATGTTTCCTCATTTTGGGTAAGGTAAAAGTGAACCTGCTCCCCTGGTTGGTCTCTGGGCAGGGACTCTCACACCATATCTTGCCGTTGTGTGCCTCTACTATCCTCTTGGCAATAGAGAGTCCCAGACCAGTTCCCTTTACTTCCACATTACTCGCCCGGAAAAAGTCTTCGAATAATCGTGGCATATCATCTTCTGGAATACCAATCCCCGTATCTTTAATTTCAACCTGTATGTCGTCACCTAGATCTTTTACGCTAACGGTTATTGTGCCGTCATCAGTATACTGTATCGCATTTCCTATCAGGTTCGCGACTACCTGTTGTAAGCGAGGGCTTGAGCCGCGAATTCTATCGAGTTTGTCCGGTAGCTCAACCACGAGTCTCAACCCCTTTTCTTTAGCTACCTTGCGCTGTTCCTGAAGACAGTTCCTGAGTACCTGTCGCAGGGAAATGTCTTTCATCTCCGGGATGATTTGCCCGGTCTCAATGCGCGGGATATCCAGCAGGTCGCTGATTAGATTTAGCAGTTCGGTAATCCGCCTGCTACTTCTTTCAAGCATGTTTCTCTGTTTGTCTGTCAACTCGCCGGCATACCCGCCCACCATCACCCACAGAAATCCCTGGATAGCAGTAAGGGGTGCTTTCAGGTCATGAGCGGCGATACTGAGGAACTGGAGGAAGCGTTCTTTTTCCTCAGCAAGCTCGGCCTTCTCTCTGGAAACCTGTTCCAGTTCGTCCTTCTTCTCTTCGAGGAGCTGCTCGCCCAGTTGCACCACCTGCCGTTGCCTCTTCCTCAACTCACCGGAAATAGCAGTCGCCATGTAGGTAGTACCGTACAGAATTGCTGCCAGGGCAAGCAAAATGGCCCAGATATAAACTCCGTCCTGATAGAGCGTGGGGTCAGCAAATCCTTCCAAGTTAACATGAGGTATTACTTTGGCGTACTCCAGACCAACAAGAAGCCCCACCATCATTAGAGCACCCGTGGCTACTATATATACCACCCTGAAGTTTAGGGCGATACTTGCCAAGACTATGTGGAAAACGTAGAAAAATACCAGAGGATTCTCTATCCCGCCGGTGAAATGTAGGAGTACGGTTAGCGCAAGCAGGTCAAGAAAAATGTGCACATTGCCATATATCCGGGCTTTATGGACTATCGTACCCGGCTGCCCTCCACCTAGAGTCCGGAGTTGAAAATAGAACACAATATTATACAGGGCTATTAACAGACAGATGAGGTAAACCGGTAAAGTAGGGAATTTGATGTCAAGTATCAGGGATGTGACAAGAGTAGCAGCAAGCATCCCGAGAATAGCTATCCACCTCATGGTAACGAATACCCTGAGACGCATCAGCAGGGCTGCTTCTTCCGGACTGTAGCTTGATGCCACACTCTCTATCGAGAAATTACTGTTCATCTGAGTTAATCGCGTCAAATCGTCTTGGTACACTCGAAGAGCTGGTGCTCCAGTCTTTAATTGGCTCTATCTCGTCCAGCTCAGCAAGTCGCCCCTGGGCAGCTAGGCGGTCATAGATTGTCTGCCAGACACAGGGTATACTGGAATCAACTTCACACCTGCCTTCTACAGAACCCCCACACGGCCCATTGAGCAGGCTCTTTGAACACCGCACCAGGGGGCAGATACCGGCCGTACGCGCCAGGACACAGTTACCACATTGCATGCAGACGTCAACAAAGTGTCCCGGTGTCTCCTCCTTACCCACGAAGAGCGTATTAAGTGCCGGGAACACCGGCAAGTCCGCATAAAAACCTACAGTCTGCACACCAAAGGCACAGGACATTACCAGTATGACATCGGCGGCTCGAATTGCCTCTGCGGTCTCTGTAAGTGCAACCTCGGTGAGCTGGTCACAGACCGTAGGTATAACCATCCAGCCGGTGACCTTTTTCCCGGCTTCCTCCAGTTTCTCTTTCATGGCCAGGACTTCAGATTTTCCGCCGGTGTGTAGCATAGTGGCACAGGCGCCGCAGCCGATAATATATACGGACTTACTTCCCTCAAGCGACTGCAGTATCTCTTGTGACGGCTTCTGCTCGGTAATCGTTATCATTTCCTCATACCACCTCACTTTCCTCTGAACCGGCGCTCATACTCACCACGGAAGTACTGCAAACTGTCCAGTACCGGGTTGGGGGCTGCTTGCCCCAGGCCGCACAGTGCGGAAAGCATCATCGCTTGTGATAGCCTCTCCATGGCTGCGATGTCACGTGCACTGCCCTCGCCCCGAGTAAACCTCCCAAGAATTTCAACCATCACCTCAGTACCCTCCCGACACGGACTGCACTTGCCACAACTCTCCTCAGCGAGGAACTGCAAAGTCTTATGGACGATGTCTAACATATCCCGACTATCGTTATAAACGGTGATGGCACCAGCACCAAGAACAGTCTCAAAAGACAGTTCTGTGTCCATCATGTGATATGGTATGATTCTACCGGTGGCACCACCTACTTGTACCGCCTTTACTTTCTTCGCTGCCGCAAGACCCTCGACCAGCTCCGTCAGCTTGCTGCCCAGAACCATTTCATAAACGCCGGGCTTACTTACGTCTCCACTAACTGAGAATACCTTAGTACCCTTACTCCGCTCCGTACCTATCCCGCTGAACCAGTCCGCGCCATTGAGTAATATTCGGGGGATGTTCATCAGTGTTTCCACGTTGTTTATAACAGTCGGCTCTCCCCACAGCCCCCTAGTCGGGGGGAAAGGAGGCCGGTAGCGTACTTCTCCACGCTTGCCTTCAATCGAGTCCATCAGCGCTGATTCCTCACCGCATACGTAGGCACCTGCACCCTCACAGATAGTAATGCTAAAGCCGTCAAGGAATCCTGCCTCCCGGACCTTATTGACGGATTTCACTAGCAGGTCGTAGAGGTAGTGGTACTCGGCGCGCAGGTAGATATAGCCACTCCGGGCGCCAATGGCATAACCAGCGATAGCAATCCCTTCAATCAGAGTAAAAGGGTCATTGGCCAGGATGAACCTGTCCTTGAACGTCCCTATCTCGCCCTCGTCAGCGTTACATATCACGTATTTATCATCCCCAAGGGCATTCCTCGCCAGCTCCCACTTAAGGCCGCAGGGAAAACCAGCACCCCCCCGCCCCCGTAGTCCCGAATCCTTAACTTCCTGAATAACCTGTTCGGGCGTAATATTACGAGCTTTCTTCAGGGCTTCAAAACCATCCGATGCTAAATACGTAGCTATCTGTGTAGGGTCAATAATCCCACAGTTCTTCAGGACAACTCGTTGCTCAGGCATCTGCCATAGTCCTTATTCATCCTTGGTGGTGGCCTACTCGTACTCCTTCAAAATTTGAGAGATTTTGCGAGGGGTCAGGCCAGCGTGCAAATCATTATTCACCAGCATTGCGGGCGCACTATCACAGGCACCGATACAATTTACAAGCTCGAAAGAGAACCTGCCATCGAGAGTGGTCTCTCCGGGGCTTATGTCTATGACGTCTTCGATGGAGCTGACTATCAGGTGGTAGTCCTTGAGACAGCAGGGAAGCCCCTTACACACACGGATGATGTTCCTTCCCTTTGGTTGGGTGGAGAGGAACGAATAGAAGGTCGCGACACCATACACCTCACTGGTCGAGATGCCGAGTGACTCGGCTAGCTCGCACATGAGTTGTTTAGACAGGTAGCCATACCTACGCTGCGTCTCTTTCAGCAGCAAGAGCAGGTTCTGCCTGTCCTCACTTTGATTAGAAGGTCGCTGAGGATGATTGTTCATCTTCCTTCCCCCACCTCTCCTCAGTCAATCAACCTTTTATTATTAGTAGCTTACCTTCCTTCTCTTCCGCGATTCTTCGTGGTGTGCTCAATGCCCCAGTTGGGCAAAAGGGGATGCAGATACCACAATCCTTACAGACTTCTTTGTCAAGTGGCTGGTCAAAGTCGACCACAATCTTTGAGTCAAAACCCCGGTAGCCAATGGCGAATACATCCTTCTTGGCCACCTCTTTGCACGCCCATACACATCGACGACACAGGACACACTTGGTCAGGTCGCGGACAATATATGGGCTGCTGTCCTCAATCGAGTAATAGCGTTTTCTGACCTGAAACTGAGGAAGCCCAACGTCCAGGTCGGCGGCAATGGCACGCAACTCGCACACATTAGCCTTGTCACACATGTAGCAGGTGCCACTGTGACTGGCCAGCAATAGCTCCACTATTGTACGGCGAGTCTCCAGCACCTTGGGGGAGTGGGTATGAACTACCATCCCCTCGGTGATTGGTGTGTGGCAGGAGCCCACCAGAGTTCTGGAACCTTCCACTTCCACAACACATAAACGGCAAGCACCAATCGGGGTGAATTCTGGTCGGTAACATAGCGTGGGGATATCAATCCCGTTCTCCCGAGCGACCTCCAGAATAGTAGCTCCTTCCCGTCCGGTTACCGGAGCGCCGTTGATTGTGACAGCGATGTCGACCATGATGCACGGCATATTACGCCTCTTCACCATCATTGTCAAGTATCCCAGACGTGCCAATATCACACCTCAATGGCGGTATTGCCGACACACTGTATAAAGTAACTGGTTTGACTCCGAGGCACCACCGATGGATAATAGGATACGGGGTACAATACCTGTTGTGAGAAGAGCAGGGGGCCGTATCGCAGGAAAATAAGATATGGGAATTGAGACAACCCTAAAAAGGGCCGAGTTATTCCTCGGGCTGGACGACGCTGCCCTGTTGAAGATAGCTGAGTTACCCTCATCCCACAAAGAACTATTTTTGGCGGGCGAGATTATTTTTAAGTTTGGGGTGAGAGCAAAATACCTGTATGTGCTCGTCAGAGGACAAGTAGACCTGGTAGCAGATTTTCCTTCTGAATACCGGCCAGTGAGAGAAAACTTGTTGGTTGATACAGTCACCACTGGTGGTTGCTTTGGATGGTCTGCCTTGGTGAGGCCCCATTTCTATGTCATGTCAGCAATCTGTACAAAAACTACCGAGGTTGTGACTATCAATGGTGCCGAGCTTATGGGTCTCCTTGATGAGGACAACCGCATCGGCTATATTGTCTTTCAGAGCCTGTCACACATAATTGGGTCACGGCTAAGAGACGTCGAAAAGACACTAGCAAATTGCTTTACTGTCAAGAGTGAAAAATCCTCATCTGACTAAGGCAAATAAGCAGAAATAAATAAACGGATATACAATAGTCCCTAGCCTCTTTATTAGACTGTGTAACAACGTTCCTTGTAAGGCTCAGTCTTGCATATAGCCATTGAGCGTGAAATCAGGAGTAACTTTTTAGTATATTGTGGCACCGAAACGAGACGGCTTAAATAGTCTCGACTATTAGGTCATAAAAGTAAGTTCAACTCTTGCGCGTAAGTAGTGTTATACGTGAAGCTGTGCTAAGCAATTGACCTTTACAAGCAATTTTGACCTAGACAGCACATTCTGGACGATTGTTCAGGTACCTGGTTAATACCGTCAGTTTATGCTAGAGAGAGTGGCTGCAAGGCTGACTCTGTAACATAGGTGCTCACTCTTTATGTCCTACCAACAGCCATGAGATATGGTGATGAGTTCTACCGGTAGCACGAGGCTCATAATATTCGTGCTCTTTCAGTTCCTTGATGTTCAGAAAACTAAATTCCCGCTCTAGTTCTCCGCACGTGCATAAGTGCAGATACTTCTCATCCACGAATGAGTTAATATCACCCACAGCGGCGGTACCCTTACCATAATGCTCAGGATCACTCGTAGATAATGTACTCAGAAACAACAGTCCATTCGGACTTAGAACCCTTCTTGATATCTTCCTAAATGCAGCCCTCTCTTCTGGCCTCAGTAATTGATAGAGATTGGATGCGAAAACCACGTCGTATCTATCGTTTACAGGAAGCCGAGTAAAATCGAGGAACTTAAAGTCTATTCTGCCAATATATTCCTTGGGGCGAGTACCCCTGGCCATCTCAATGGCTCCTTGTGAATTGTCGATACCTACTATGGTGCAATCGGTATGTTGGCATAGATAAACCGCGTCACGGCCGTAACCGCATCCGATGTCCAAGATGCTAAGGGTCTTCTGGTATAACTGTAATTCCTGCAGGTAATCCACGGCAAAAGAGGCCAATGCGCTTGGTCCCTCTCCCCAAACGCGTTTATGATGTCTATACTCATTATCCCAAGACATAGTCTCTTCCATTATAAAACTATTAGATGGCGGTAGTCGTCATCAGTCCTCTTCCGGTACGGTTTAGCCATCAATCATATCAAAAATGGGGGCGCTCAACAAAACGCCCAAATGTTAAGCTTTCTTCCCTGAAACAATCAATATATACGGGTTATCGGCTCTATTTCGTTCTAAATTATAATCGCCAAATGACTCAACATCGCTAAAGCCGCAACTGGATAACAAAGTCTGAACTTCATCATCATAAAATATTCTCAAATCTTCTTCTGCAGATATCTTCTGAACTCTGCCGTCGTCATCAATAATCTCGTACGCGAAGTCTAAATGTTTCACTCCTCTTCTGTTATCCAAGGACCACCGGTCATGCTGTCTAATCGTTACGCTCTTGTGACGGTAGATAAATTCGTCTTTATTGAAATCTTTGATTAGTGAAGGTCCATTTATAAAATCAACTATAAATAGTCCCCTTGGCAATAAAGCGTTCTTTACAGCCTTAAGGAACCTCCTGACATCTGGGTATGTCGTCATATAAAGAAACGTGTAACCAAGACAGTAAGCAACCTCGAACTCCTCTTTAATTCCCAATTCAAATACATCCGCACAAATGAAATCAATCGAAAGACCTGACGCTACTACTTTATCCACAGCAATATCCAGCATATCTTGAGATTGGTCAACTCCTGTTACTTCATAGCCCAAATGAGCCATCCTAGTAGCGTGTTCACCAGTTCCGCAGCAGATATCCAAGACCCTTCTCGCTTCGGGAACCTTTCTTTTAATGAGATTATTGGCAAAGCTGCATTCCTTGTCGTAATTACGGTACTGATGCATGACATCGTAATACTTTGCCAGTTCTGCCTTGAACATATTAGGACTGAATTTGTCCATCTTTTCAAAATATAGGTTAATCAATATTGGAACTTGTGGCCTACCCCCGGTAGCGATACCACTCCTTAGGTCATTATCTTGGTTAAGACAGCCTCAGGAGCTCGAGGTTGGTATACGAGAGAATTCTACAGGCGTGCCTGATTATATTCCCTTCGCCATTGCTCTATCAAGACCCTTGCTTCTTCAAGAGTCGTGAAGTCCCCATTCTTCTTGTGTAGTCTGGTAACTTCATTGCCTTGCCGTTGTCTACAGCTTAACGGCTGATAGGCAGTAGTGATTGACCGTGTCAAGATGAATATCCGCTACATCAAAGTGACCAAATACCTCTCGTAACTCCTCTGGGCTGAAGTAATGGTGGGGTAACCCCTTTTCAGGTCCATCCAAAGGAATGAAGGTATTGGGTTCGAGTTGTTCAAAATGCACTCCTTGGTTCTTCAGCTTGGGCACAGTGACGAAAAGAAATCCGCCCTCTTTAAGAACTCGGGTTAGCTCTTGAACAATCTTCCTTATCGTCGCGCTATCTGCGTGATGGATCACCTGCACCGAGATAATGGCGTCAAAGAACGCGTCTTCATAGGGTAGCTTCTCAGCCATGCTCTGCAATCGCAAGTCAGCGGTCAAACCCTCATCGGCCAGCCATCGGCGAGTCAGTTCAATCCCCGCCGGGGAGTTGTCTAACCCGAAGACAGAAAAGCCGTTTCTGGCTAGATATATCACGTGTCGACCGGTGCCGCTTCCTAAGTCTAGGACAGTGCTTGCCCCTCCATCCTTCAACAATTGGACTATACTGGGCATGTCTTCGTGGGGTTCAGTGAAAACCCTCCCTTGTTGCTTGTAGACACTGTTCCATGCGTTTGGTGATTGTATCAACCCTTCCCGACCGAAAACCGTTGCGTACAACTGGGTCGGGGGTTCCTCTTTCATCAGACAGTTCTCAAGCCTAAGCTGGCGGCTCAACTCGTAGAGGTCTTTCTCAAATTGGCGCGCCTCTTCTTCAGTGCGTGCAATCTTCTCGAACTCGACCATGAGAGGCCACTCCAGAACGGGACAGCGCATCATCTTTATCTCGACGTTCAGCGGCTCATATTTCCCGTACCAGTCGTGCCCCTCAAATCCCATGAAGCGGTGATGTCCAAGCCGCTCCAATTCCTCTATCACCTGTTGGGCTGTCAGAAAACCAGACTGACCCCCTAGCCGGCGCAAGACAAGGCTATCCCTGATACCGTTAGTGATCTCGTCGCCGATCTCAATACGAATATTGGCAAATGTGCCGGTATCCCGACTCTTCCAACGGAGAAAGATTCTGGTTTCGCCACTGATATGAACCTCGCCTACTCGAAGTAACTCGCCTGATTTGAACAGTGACAGGCCATAGATCCCACTGCTCCACGTGGCTTCGCTATAGACGCTTTCGCGAAAGAATGGGAGCCTTTGGTACGCTTCATTTTGGTCTGCGAAATGACACCTTATTTCCACTTCATACTGCGGGTCAGAAATTTCCACGGCTTTTCGTTCCTCCGTACGGAGTATGCCGGCTAGGTTTTCCGTCCATAGATAATGCACGAACCGCCAACATTGTTCGTGACTTTCACCTCAGACTCTCGAACAACGTTCTCAACAGCACCAGAAGCAATGTCTTCCCGTATCTTCTCACAGCCTAATTCTATGTCTTCCTCACTAAGGAAGGCAAAAGTAGAAATGCTGTCACGGTAGTTCTTATCCAGATAGCGTTCTGGTGCCTCATTTGCAATAACAACATCGTGATAGCACGTCTCAACGCCAATGTTTGAGAATCCGGCTCTGGTAAGTAACAATACAATCTCTTTTGAGTCGGGCATTCGCGCCAAGTCTACCTGAAGCCCCTTTGGGAAGTAGTGATAGGACCAGAATACCCGCATTTGTCGGTGAGAACAGGAATGTATTGCAATGTATGCCCCTTTTCGCAGCACGCGACAGGCTTCCTTTAGAAACCGCTCCTTCTCTTTGACATGGTGCAGCACTTGAACGGCAAACGAAGCATCGAAGACCTCTGGCTTGAAGGGCATGCTCGTGATATCACCTGAGATGAGTAGTAAGTCAGTAAACTTGGCCCGTGCTTGCTCAAGCATGCCTACGGACGAGTCTATCCCTACAATGCTTTTAGCTACTCGCCTTAGTGTATCGGTATAGTTGCTGGTGCCACATCCCATGTCGAGAACTACTGAATCACCGGAGATTTGAAGCAGTCGGATGAATTTCCCAACTGTTTCGGCATTGGCCACCCTGCTAGTATCATAAACCTGGCTGACCTGGTCATAATCAATAGAACCATCGCCCGTTCTTGCGCTCATCTACGGTTTCCTTCGCCAAATGCCAGTTCGAGTGGTGAAAAGAAAAACCAGAAGCTGGGATGTGATCAGTCTTCTGGTTTCAGGTTTTTCACTTCCCTACGCTCGCATTACCGAGATCAGGTAATAAGGGTCGCCCCACACGGGACCTCTCAGCCTTTCAGCTCCCCTAGTACATATTCTAATTTGTTGAATAATACAGTAGTGAAAATGATAATGTCAATGGGCTTCCCGTGATGGCTGCTTAATGTAATAAAGCGCCCAATTGTAAAATCTCAATAAGAACGACTGTGGCCTTCTATTTCCAGTATTCTCGTTTCCTATCGCGATAGGGGGAATCGCGTACAATTACCTCTACCGGGACTCCTGTATGTTTCGTTACCGAGGCAGCGATCTGTTCGAGTCTTTCTGCGGGCACTTCCCTGATTGACGGTTCAGCAGGAGGCCTGTGGAGGGAATAGATTTGAACATTATCTGGCGATATTTCGCCTATACAGCTAGTCCATGCCCTTATTCCTTGGTCATCTATATTCTGTGTGTTTCCGTTTATGAACATGGTTTGGATAATGATATTCTCAAGCGTCTTTAACCTTTCCACTATCGCTTGGAATTCTACTCCTGGTTGAGGGCGGTTGACTTTGTTGAACGTTTCGACGTCACCGACATCAAGTTTCATCATCCTATAATCCAGTTTGGACAATCCCCGGAGCACGCCGTCAATTTCTAAGGTTGATGAGTTAGAGAGGATGCCTACCTTTGCTTGCGGAATGAATTTATTCCTTAGTCGCAATGCGATATCAACTATTTCCTCAAATTGTGGATGAAGTGTGGGTTCCCCGTTACCAGAGAATGTTAAGGCATCAATATGTTTGCTTTGTCGTAGTGCCGATTCTAATGCTCGCTCAAAATCATCCGGTGAGGGAAGATCTGCTTTTCTGTTTGCTAAGTCATCAGCGAATACCTTGGTACGACCACGCTCACAATAAACGCAGTTAAAGGAGCATATCTTGTACTCCTGTGGCAAAATATTTAGTCCTAAAGAGTTCCCGGGTACCCTTTTTGACCTTACGGTACCATAGACAATTGCGGGGTGTATTATGCCTTTTTCCATAATGCAATAATATAGCCACTCCCACTATTTCTTACAATATGCCAACATGTGACCTTGTTCTAGGTCTGTGGTTTACCATACTGGTTCGCTACGAAACCTTTGAACCAACTGGCGTTTCCTATCCTCCGGAAGCCAGGATGCCCCTATACCTTGGAGAATAATTGTCCGTGTCTCCTCACGAGAAAAGCCAAGTTTTGTTTCGAGTACATGATACTCTTCAGCCAATGAAGTACCGAACATCTTTGGGTCATCAGTGTTGATTGAGATAGGGATTCCTTTATCGAAGAAGTGCCGTACAGGATGATTCTCGATATTATCAACTGTGCCAGTCCTCAAATTGGATATAAGGCAGATTTCAATGGGAATTTGGTGCTCGGCAATATAGTCAACCAGGGACTGGTCTTCGATGGCCCTTGTACCATGCCCGATTCTTTCTACTTTGAGGCTCCTGATCGCTCCCCACACGCTCTCTGGGCCGGCAGCTTCCCCGGCATGCGCGCTGGTATGAAAGCCCATCTGCCTGGCTCTTTCGTAAATATCAGCGAAAGGTTCAGGAGGGTAATCCTGTTCCGAACCACCGATCGTGACACCGATGATTCCGAGTTCTCTTACCTCATTGATTTCTGCCAGGTTTTTAGCTGCATTATCCAATTCGCGGTCGCGAACCAGGTCAGCTATCAATGCAACTTCTATTTCTGGCACCTTAGAAAGACCAATGCGGATACCTTCGGCTAGTTTCTGCGTTTCCAATCCATGTACGGTGAATTCTGAAGGAGCAAAAATAGTCTCAGCATAAAGAACATTCTGGCTTGTGAGGTCTCTAGCTACTGCCTCAGCAATGAAAGTGAAATCTTCGTATTCCCGTAAGAACTGGTTTTTCCAAACCCAAGTCTCAATAAAGTGAGGAAAATCACGATACTGAAACCTGCTTCTAAGAACCTCGATACTGGGGACAGACGACTTTCCGCCATACTTCTGGATGAGCTCCCACAAGGCATAATGTGGAATAGCTCCTTCAAGGTGTATGTGTAGTTCCACCTTTGGCACTTTGTCAAACCAAGTCTCTCTGGTTTTTAATTCATCTAGTTTGTGATGTTCGTTCATCATAATCAGCTATTTGAAGTGTGAAGCAGTCTGAACAAAATGCCCTATTGTGCAAAGTCTGCCAGAAAAGGTTTGTCGATCACTTGAGGATACTGAGATACGCTTCTTCCAAAGTCGGGTCTCTCATCACGAGCGATTCAATATTGCTCTGACCAAGGACTTGCGTAATCTCATCTTTGACTTCTATGCCGGGCAAAACATGAATAGTCAGCTTTTGAAGCGGTCCATCTGAGCTCGAGATAACACGTTCAATGCCCTGGACAGGCTTCAGGTTCTCAGTAGCACCAGGCTGACTTTGCCGCATAATCACTTCAATTACGGAGACTTTACTGAACCGCCGCTTAATTTCTGAAGGTGTCCCCGATGCGACAATTTGCCCCTTATTGATGATAGCCACTTGGTTGCACAGCTCATCGGCCTCGAGCATATAGTGTGTCGTCAGCAGGATAGTCTTACCCTGATGTGCAAACTCTGGTATTAACTGGCGAAGCTCTTGCGCCCCAGCCGGATCAAGCCCAATAGTTGGCTCGTCCATAAATAATATTTCCGGGTCGGTCAGGAGGCCTCGGGCAACGTGAAGTCGCTGTCTCATGCCCCTCGAGTACTGCTCGACCGGTCTATCACTGGCCGTATCAAGCCCAACCATCTGGAGTAGCTCCTTCACACGTTCCTTGGCCAACTCACGGCTCATATGGTTAACGGCAGCGAAGTACCTCAGATTCTCGGCGCCAGTCAGCCGACCGTAAAGCCCCCGCTCCCCTCCAAGTATCAACCCGAACTGCTGTCTTACTTTGGAGGCTTCTCTGACAACATCAAAACCCTTCACCCGTGCCTGACCCGAAGTAGGTGTTAGCAGTGTCGTCAGTATCCTGATTGTAGTTGTCTTGCCTGCACCATTAGGACCAAGCAGGCCGAAAATAATACCACGGGGCACAGTAAAACTGAGCCCGTCGAGAGCAACTACTTCCCTCTTCTTCCCAGCCCCGGCAAGGGCACGCGAAATGAAGACTCTCACGACATCCTGACATTCAATGATAGCATCCATTTTTGGTCTTTCTCCGTATCGTAAAGTCGGCTACAATGCCTCCAGTTCCAGTGTCCCTCTTCGCTTGGCCACCCGCTCAAACATTACGAACCCCAGAAAGCCGAGGGTAAGATATCCCAGGCCAGTGAGAAATTCACGCAAAATGTTGCCAGAGACCTGCGATAGCGGGGCACCGGCAAAAGCCTCTCTCAAGGCGAACAGTCCATTTGTCATGGGTAGAATCTTGGCGAGTTCTCCGATATAAGCCGGGAATACTGTTATCGGAATAATCGCTCCACACAGTATGAATAAAACAGCGTTGCCTACTGACATCACACCGATCCAATTACGGGACACAATTGCGAATACGCCCATAAACTGGGCATATGCCATCAGTGAAAAAGCGATGACCAGGACAGCGATGGCAAAGCCCGTCCAGCTTACTGACCCAAAGTTCAGGTCTACGATGAGCCACGCCCCAAGCATAGCAAATCCAAAATTCAGCAGGGCATTCGGATAGTGTAGTACACCCCTGCTTAAGTAGTTCGCCAGCCTGTTGGCCGGAGAGGCAAAAAGAAACGAGATGGTCCCCAACTGCCTGTCACGCGTATATGACTGCGTGATACCACCGACGACGATGAAGGCCATCGCGTAGCCGGCTATGCCAAGTGCGTAGTACTGAGATGCTTCCGGGTCGCGAGAAAACCTGCCCAGGAATGAGTACATCAAAATGTAGGCAATCGGGTAGAGGACCACGTTAGAGACATAGCTCATCCACTGAAGCCAGTAGAATAGCCCCTTGTAGGTTGAATATGATTGCACCAAAAAGTTATACATGATACTTCTCGTCAATGGTTCCCTAGTAGATACCAAGAGTACCGGTAACGCGGATCCGCTTCTCAACGGCATTGCACATCAGATAATCTATGATGAGCCATACTACTGATAAAACGATTGAAACAGCCCAACCACGCATAGCTAGTTCCCAGAAGCCGGGGCCCTCAATGCCTGACCAGATACTCTCCATCGCCCACGATGTAGGGAAACAACGTGCCACAACCTCCAGTCCGAACGGCAGCCGGTCTACCGGCAATATGAACCCACCCAGTGCAGCACCTATAGGCATAATGGCATTAAAGAATCCTCCAGCTCCCCCAACAAGGACCACCAATGGGGCAAAGAACAAGCTGGTTGCAACGAGTCCAGCGATAACCAACAACAATGAGAGTGGTAATGTTTCGATATTAGCCATTTCGGGCAATTGACCGGACACCAGGAGCACCGTGATAAATGAGATGATTCCGGCCGGTATCCAGAATGCGACGTGCGTTAGTGTTTTGCCTAGCATCACGAAGATTACCGGCGTGCGAGAGATGATGTTGAAATCCAGCGTCCGGCCGACTAACTCGTTGGAAAGAGACCAACCAACCTGAAATACGACCCAGAACCAGATTGATATCAGGGGTATACCCACATAAACATAGGTCATCAATGCCCGGTCTCCACTCTGGTGTACAATCCAGGCAAGTGCGGCGCTCCTGACTAAAATTCCAGCTAGCTGAGCCATATAGTTAGCCAGGCCCGCCGTTGTCTTCCATTCCTGAAAAAAGGCAGCACTTATGGCAGTAAGTCGCTTCACTCAAACACTCTCGCTACCAATACTTTATCAGCGCATCAAGCATGTGGATTGAGGTGGTTCGCCTACTTCGAAACTTGTACCATACCTGGTGGCTACCATGAGGTACCTGGGCGTGCAAAAGTCGATGCGCTATTATAGTGCTGAACCCTCCTACTGTCAATATCTATAATCTTATTCCGCGCACGGTAGTGGAGGTAGTTGGTTGGTGAATCGCCCGTTGTTTTCACCTAGTAAATCACGTTACTTCATCTCGACGGAAAACGAAGCTGTAGCAGAATAGCGGAAAAGGTTGGAGAAATTCCGCCGTGGGTCGAATTAGATTACATGGTCACAAAACACCCAATTATGCGATGTATAGAAAGCTATCAGAAATATTATAGATTATATTCCCAATATGGTTTCCACACAAAAGGTACGCTTAGACACTCTTCTATCGTTCTTTTGTCAGTAAATGTGTCCAGTCCGAATTGAGTGGCGCGATGGCCAATAATGAGAATTGTCTTCTCTGGGTGATTCCTTTTTAATTGCAAGCAAAAATTCTGAATTCTTGCCAGAGCCTGTTGATAGTTCTCCCCATTGGAGAAAGATTCATCTATCCACTTTTTATTCGTTGGATCAACCAAATCAACTGGTTTACCGTTCAAGTCGCCGTAATTGATTTCCCTGGGCCTGCGGTCAGTGATAACAGATATTTTTTCATTAAATGCTATTCTGGCGGTATCAATAGCCCGGCGTAGGTCAGAGGAGTAAACCAGATCTATCTTAATGTCCCGAAAGGTCTCTCTTCGACCTTCCGCCTGCTGAATGCCCATCTGGGATAACCTTGTATCATTCCAGCCGGAGGCAATCCCGGCTTCATTGTCTTCAGTAGTTGCGTGAGTTACGAAATATACTTTCATTTTTACCTTATTGCCTCGGATGTCAAGATGGCGACTCTTGTTTTCCTGTTCTTGATTCGGTCATAGCCATCTTGATATTGAACAGCCTTTATACCAAGTTCACTGAGATGCTGAACGATGTTGTCGGTCGCATGCGCTCCCTCGGGAAGACATCCTTCTTGATTACTCATGCCTTCCCGTAATTAGCTACCAGCAATTTACCACCTGGATTGAGATGATTCGTGAGTATGAATTCAACATATTGTTTCTCGTATTCGGCAGGAACATAAACAAGCTCAGTTCGTACAAAGTCAAAATCAGTTCACAAGATATTCGTGAATTTGTTGGATCGGGTGTTCTAGCAAGATACAGGAGGTTTGTACCTGAGCGTGGAAGCAAGTAAATCCTAGTGCCTCTTTACATTCGATTTAGCTTTGATTTGTACCGCTAAGTAACTCTTGGTTTTTTATGGTGCTAAAAAGTTCGTTAGCAAAAATGTTAGCAAAAACTGAAGATTCCAGCAAAACAATGTTTAAGTCTAACTGTTATTGACAAAAATACGCGGTGGGGATAAAGTTTTTGCGTAATGAAAAAGCAAAAACGAAAGTTAGCCAAAAGTGAATGTGCAGTTTATGCTCTAGAATTATTTAACGAGAAG
>Ga0315554_1000335_pt1 | contig 27381 bp, 23 predicted proteins | sample SalMarSW160370MG_FD_202114 | JGI IMG/M metagenome (GOLD analysis project Ga0315554, IMG submission 202114) | Salt marsh sediment microbial communities from the Plum Island Ecosystem LTER, Massachusetts, United States - Salt Marsh Sediment SW1603-70 ...
CTCATATGATATGAATCAAAGGAAGATGCCACGTCATGCGCCCGAGCGAGGATGACATCCGGGCTGGGGCCGCTCCAGGGCTTCACGAACGCAAGCACCAGAACGGCGACAGCCACCAGGCCGATGATGGTCGGCCGCAGCCACTTACCCGGGACCTTTACAGCCATTATCTTGTCCTTAAGCGCGTAAATTACGATACCGGCGGCAACCACGGAAACGCCGGTTATTACGCCGGGACCCGTATCAGGTTCGCTAACGATGTTAATAATTTCCCAGACCAGTGCCAGCGAGCAGAGTAGTATCCCGGTGGCGGGGATCCAGCGTTTATCTGTCCTGCGCCGGATATCCGTTATCCCAATAGCCAGCCCCAGAGCAGGAACGGTCAAAGCAATAAACTGGTTCGTGTAGCCAATCGGCCAGGCATATAACCCGCCATATATAGTAAGAATGCCCAGCACGATTAAAAATACCCCGGCGACGGCGCCGGCTGGCTTATTTCTTAACCTCATGCCGACTATTATTATAATTGCGAGCAGCAGCATCACCGGATTGAGGATAGTGAATGTTGCCTGACTCCAGTCGGCAACGAGTGTTGCAGTCGACTGCCTGGCCAGGCCGAGTATCTTTTCATCGTCGATATCCACGGTGACAAACCACTCCCTACCGCCGGACTTAATCGGCACTTCTCCTATTATTTCAACTGTGCCCTCTTTAACGACCGTACCGTCCGGGGCGGTTACCTCTTTAATGCTGACGGCGTGGTCGAGCGAGGGCTGGCCGAGGACTCCTCCCTGAGCAAGAAGCTCCTGGACTCCGGGGTCGGCTCTGGCGATATCGATTGCCTTCTGTTCATCCATCGCCGTCAATTCGGGAACGTATACACGTACTATGTCGGTTACGATTCTCTTTTTCAGGTCGACCTCGGCGGCGGCTGTCCGGGTCTCGGTTTTAACGAGCACCACCAGCACGTCCCCTTCATTACCGATTACTTTAGTGGTTACTTCGACCTCTTCTACATTCTCACCGTTAAAAATCGCCTGGACCTCAGGGCTGCTTCGAACGATGGATGCGGCTATAGCCTCCGGTGAATTTATAGCCCATGGCTCGGTTACCAGCAAAATAGCGATGACCGCCATTATCGTAGCCGCAATCAAAGCCGGGCGTAGCCACTGTCTGTGCGGTTTTCGAGGCAACCTTCCGACTGCTTTAACTTTGGATATCGTGGCCCCACGGATATTGGGAGACTCCGGTAATTCCCTGAGCGACGATAGCCGACGGCCTACCTGCACAAACTCCGCCAGGGTTTCCCGGCAATCCGCGCAGACCGACAAGTGTTCCTCGATGAACTCCCTTTGCGTTCTGGAAAGCTCTCCATCGGCATAAGCCGAAAGCAATTCTTCCAAATCCCGGCAATTCATACCGTCCCTCCTCTTTCCCGGTCGTATAGCCCGATGAATAATTTTCTACCTCTGGCGACACGCTTGCGAACGGCCTCTTCCGAACATCCCAGTGTCTCGGCGATTTCCCTGTATTTGAATCCCTCGACGAAGTGCAGTACCAAGCAGGTGCGCTGTTCTTCGGGTATCTTCAACAGAGCCTCGTTGATGGCGAGCATCTCATCCGGACGGCCGGGCCGTTTGTCTGCTGCCGAAATGTCATGCTCGTTCGAAGTAAAAGGGATAAAGGAGAGCAGTTTCTTCCGGCGGCGGTGCTGCAATGCGTTGTTGGTGGCGATGCGGTAAAGCCATGCCCTGAACGAAAGCTCGGCTTCTGTTTTCAGGATTCCTTTGTAAGCTTGGATGAAAGTATCCTGAGCCAGGTCCCTGGCCATTTCGTAATCTCCTGTAAGCCGGTAGAGATAACGGACTATGGGAGCCTGGTAGTTTTCTATGATTTCGGCAAAGGCATCGACTTCACCGGCGCGGACCAGAGCGATCACCCTTGCTTCTTCCAATAACCCTGGCTCCCTTCATCCCTCTATTTGTTATAATGCACAAGCGAGCTAAAACCGGACAACGTTCGGGCGAAAATATGTCATTGCCGGTTACAACGCTACTTTATGGCAATGACGAGATACTGTCAAACACGTTTGTGTACTTATGATCCACAGGAGACGTGGTGTAAAAATAAGAGGAAGCTTCTTTAATTGAGGATAACCTTGCACAAGTAAAAGGTTCTCTTTAGTTTCGTTTCCTCTATGCCAAAGAGAAAAACGATCCTGAAATGCTTGTCTTGATATATCATATTTTGGACTTACGTTACTTCCCACGTATGTGAATGAGGTAACCAACATCCCACCAATCTAATTGTGGAAAATCTTTCACGATAGCAATCCATAATCCCGGATCGTAGCTTTTAAGTCTCCTAAAAGCTATTCTTGCTAGGAAGCAGTGACTTATTCGCTATTTTTCGTGTGCTGAATCACCGGCATATCCAACATGCTTAACGAAGATTGATTAATATGATATGTGAGTAAATATTACTGTTTCAACAGCTATCATCATTAGGGTTAAAAAGGTTAATTATTATTTGAACTCGATTACATCCATATAGTTTATCCCAGCTACATAGATATATTTCCCGATGACTTGCGGGCGTGCCCAACAGTAAGCATATGATGAACCACCGAATCCAAAAATCGATTCGGTTGCCAAAGAATCAATCACCTTCGGATTACTTGGCTCCGAGATGTCCACGATTACTAGCTGTAGCCTCTGACTTTCCACATCCGATTTCGTTATGTATAGGTAGTCATCTTCAAGTGTCAACGCAATGCCGAAACCGCTGAGGTCAATTTCAGCCACTTCTTTAGGAAACAAAGGATCAGAAACGTCGATAACACGTACCTGACCTGCTCCGAAGGTCACGTAAACATAGTTGCCGGACGCGTGCATATCGATGATACTGGCCCAGTTACCCCAATGTATCTCGCCAGTATAGAAAGGTAATTCTGTTACAAGTCCTTCGGGCACTTCCAGTTCGTAGGTACCAATGGTCTTGGGAGACGCCGGATTCGATATGTCAAAGATAGTCATGGTCTGTTTGATACCGATGTATAAACGCTCATGATCGACAGCTAGACAATGCTCTCGAGTGGGAAGGTCTATCCGGGCTATTTCCCTGATATCTTGTATATCGGAGACATCCACGATGGTCACCCCGTCATACATCTGCCCTGATGCATAAGCGTAATTACCATCAATAACCAGATTATTGGTAACCTCAACAGGTGATATTCCCAGGTCTACCGGATTCGCAGGATCAGATATATCCACCATCCAGATACCTTTATCACCAAAAAGACTGGCATAGAGGATATTTTTATAAATAGCGGTGCTCCGGACCAAGGACCATTCTCTCTCCTGTGACGCGTGGGCGATTGAGGAAACCATCTGTGGCGAAAAGGGGTCTTCAGTATCGAAGATAAATAGTCGGCTGTTATTCTCCCCTGGACTGGAAAGCGAATCAAAACTCAATACGAGGTATATTTTACCGTCGATTTCCGCGGTGTTGACGGTTATCGCATCGATAAGGCCCCCTTCGGGATCGTAGTGGACATCTGGAACGGTATCTAATCCAGGGGGGAAGGAATAGTCCCAGCGGCCGACCATTTCAAACTGAGGAGAAGTGTCTATGCATGATAGCAATCCGAAACTCGAGATAGCTACTATGAAGACTATAACAAAGATTTTACCCATTTTCAAAGCGCAAGCACTTCTTGAACTCATATAAGTACCTCCTTATGTGATTCAACTTTAATAATAACGGGTGCTGACTCTGTTATTATTTTAGCTAAATACTGAGGAAAAAGAACAACAAAGTCAAATTAAAAAGCTGACAACCGCTTCTATTTAAAGATAACGCCACTTTTTCAAAGCGAACATCACTTTACGCCTAGCAAACCACTCCTTTTTTAAACGTCAAAAGCCTATTGAAGTTGCACTTTAAATTCAAACGGCCCGTAATCCCCTACACGAGGTACGGATACTCTTGTAATTGAAAAGAATAGCATCTGAGCATCATTAGGTGCAGGATACAGGTCTCCCCAAACAAATTCCATGCCTTTCTCAAGCATACGGTAGCCCCATGAAACCGGACCGAACGTATTACCGTTATCAATTCTATATTTACACCGCATATCGGCAATACCTTGAACGTAGTTTGGGCTCATTAAGAAATATACTTTTATTTCTGTAGCAGATAGTTCCACCCTTTCTAGGGTCATCGTAACACCATCTACGGTTTGTGACAGGTTCACTTCGATGGTCTTTTGCATAGCCCCTTGCGGAAACTCAATAGTTACTTCCGTTAATTCATGGTAACTCTCCTGCCCTGCTGGCGAAGAACCTTTGGTGACGGTAACATATTCGGCAGCAACCTGATAGACAGCAGGATTTACTGGCTTTCCTCCATCGTCTAATTGATCCCAGATTATCGTGTATGTTGTAGACTCGCCTGGTGCTAAATTAATCTGTTGCTCCCCGCGATCGAATTTTCTGACTAGAACACCAAGTCGGGATATTTCGGTGTACGGTGGAAAGTTACTCAACGTTAGGGGTTCTTGAGTTATATTGGTAAGTGATAACTTTATCTCAACTTGCTCTCCAGGAAGATAAGACAGTTTATCGGTTACTGCCGTTACTGCCGTTACTCTCAACGACCTTGTTGTTGTGGGATTCGTGGTTGCTGGTACTGTTGTGATAGGTACAGGAATAGTATCTTTGCCACCTTGAAGTCCAGGTAATACACCTGTTCCCCAGAGCGTACCAACGACAATTAACACCAAAACTACCGGTATCGCCACCCTCCATGCTGGTTTACTCAGAATGCCGGTAAAATGCTCCCAGAAGGAACTCTTCGATTCGATATGCTGCCTTACATTATTCCACGCCTGAATAGATGGCTCAGCTCCGGCTGCCTTCGTGCTTAATGCTTGGCGTAATGCTTCTCTGGTAGAAGCAAACAGTCTTAATTCTTCCCGACATTTTTCGCACGTGGGGAGATGATCCTCAATAAGCTTCCGCTCCCTAGGATTTACTTCTTCGTCTAGGTAGGCTGATAGTAATTTGTTGATATCCTCACACTTCATAACTTCCTCACCCCAACTAACCGGGTGCCTCTCCACGTTGAGTGTCGAATTGCCCTCGCAATAGTTTAAGCGCCTGATTTATCCTTGACTTAACTGTTCCTAGGGGGACACCAGCCGTTTGCGCTATCTCTTCGTACGATAGGTCATTGAAATACCTCAAGACTAGTGCAGCCCTATGCTTGGTATCCAATGAGTTCATCGCCTCAATTAGTCTTTCGTATTCTTGCCTGTTCACCAGCACCTCGTCACTTGATTGTGTTTGGGGCAAATCAACCTGCTCCAAAGACACACAAGCCAATTTCTTCTTGCGTTGTTTTTCCAAGCATTTGTTGACAGTAATTCTATACAACCAGGTAGTGATCTTTCCCTTATTCGAATTAAAAGTCAAACGCGACCTCCAGACCGACACAAACACCTCCTGTAGAACATCCTCCGCCTCTTCCCTGCTACCAGTTATAAGATAGGCATTTTTATACACAAGGTTCTTATATTGCTGAAATAGAGCTTCAAAAGCAGCTGCATCACCCGACTGCCATTTATTACTGGCCAAGTCCTTCATCAGTATCACTATATAGTTATATGCAATTTCGTGCAAAAAAGTTCATTTTGTCACTTAAGAATGTCCCTAGGGAGGGGGTCGAGGATATAGCTATTTCTTCTCGTTTTACCTTATGACTTTTTGTTTTATATTGATAAAAAGGTCCGATAGATTTTACGCTTGATATCCATTCGTGGATTACTAGATTGAAAAAGGAACCATTATTATCCTCTGGGTAGCAACAAGCTAATGTTAAATGCAGAGTTGAACTCTATCTGAATGGTCTTCTGTCCCCTGAACAACAATAATTGATGAGTACTACTATCGGTCCGTATCTTGATGAGCCGCCTTAGCAACAGGTCCCATTGTTTTCCTCAACCAGTCAAGAGCTTCAGTGTCCTCCTGCCAGTATTGCCCCCAGCGTTGCCAGTAATAATAAGCCTCACCGGCACCGCCCATTGTGAAAACACCCGGCTTTACCGTCCCAGGCAGGCGATGCTTCGTCTTTAAAAGTTCTTTCGTCACCAGGGGTTGGTATTCGATAGCATCCCGCAGCGCTGCAGTTGCCTCTTTTCGTCGTACCAGCTTGAAAAGAGCCAAGGCTCGCCCATAAAGCGTCGCAGGCATCACATCATCAGGGTATCTCATGGTAATTACAAGGACACTTTCTAACTCGCCTAACCTGAATAGTGCTTCTACAGCCACAGCTCGAACTCCTTGATTGTCATTCGGATTCAGAGAGAGTAACTCTTGGAATAGTTGCAGAGCTTCCTCAATTTCGCCATCATCGTATTTGGTTAGAGCTAGTCCATGAAGGCATCGCAGGAATGGCCTGTTCTCTAGCCATCCCCATTCGAGTCGGTCTTTCCCTATCTCAAAGTCTTTGGGAAATGCTTTGCGGCCAATACGAACAGCTTGAACCCAAAGATCATGAGCTTCATCCGGTAGAATTCGTTCTGATAGAACTATAGCCAGATGATGAATAGCATCAAGGTGATCAGGCATTTCACTGAGTACCGTCCGAAAAATGCGCTCTGCTTCATCAATATTGCCTTCCTCATATGACTCACACCCTGCGTGGAACGTGTCCGTCAATTCACGGTATATATCCGGATAGACGAACTCCCACTCGTGTGGTGCTATTTGAGATAACTCTAACATAACTTCCTCCGTTCATTCGAAAGATGCTTGACAGTAACGGCGTACTCACCAAATTCCTGACTTAGCGTATCAGTTGTTTGGTTTTAATTCAATGCTCGCTTACAATGAAACTATGTACGAATAGGAAGAGCATGTTCTGTTTGATTGAGCGATTCGCTAGAGAGTGCTTAAGGTGAATCTAATTGCGCATAAGGCGCAACAGTTTGAGACTAAAAAAGCGATCAGCAGCAGCTATTGAATACTATTTGGTAATAATGATATCTTTCGGTTTCCCTAATAATATTAACACAGTTAAGCGGTTAGTTACATCATAAGTACAGTTACTTGCGAAATGTGTACATTAAAGGGCTAAAACAGCCGATAATTGGATGAAAATGGGCTTTTAAATTCCGTTATTTCAACGTGAAGGATAGAAAGTATATCATGTAGGATACTTTAGCTTTGAAATCAGACAATATTGCACATAAAAACAAGGTCAATTCCGCTTAAAGAGTATTAAATGGCACATTAAACGCTCTAGAATGCCGCTTAAGTGACTTAAAAAGTTGTTACCGGCAAGAATTTGCTGTAATTTTACCATAAATTGGTAAGAGCATTACCTTAAGCATTTGGCTCTCCCGGCTAGCCCCAAAGGTCATTTATTAAAGATGTAGAAAACAAGGGACTCATAAGCCCTTGGTCGGCTGTAAATGCTAGGATAAAAAGCACCCACCCCTGAAGGTAAAGTGACGGGTGAAAAGACACCCGCTGCCTTCTAACCGATTGGTCGTAGGTTCGATCCCAGCTGCTATAGATCTTACCTATTGACTTCACCTTATAAAGGCAATAAAATCAGGGTGTCGGTTGACCTAGTGTTTTGACACCCTGATTCGTAAAATATCTTATAAACCCGACGGTCTATTTAGCTTTGGTAGGCCGTACAGGTCTCGAACCTGTGACACCCTGATTAAAAGTCTGATGCTACTGAATTTCCCAGATCAATCCATTTTTCATGTGATGTTGAAACCTCAACAAAGCCCAGCAAATTATTTCTGTCCCGAGTGTATTTACAACTCGGTCAGAAATGGTATTATATGGGTCGGATTATCTGTTCCGCAGGGGGACCGAGGGGGTGGATTTAATAATAAATAATTCCCCCTCTCCAATCGAATTATTTAACGGCCAAATACATCGTTGCTGATTGGAGAGGGGGTAAGGGGGTGAGGTTAAGATATATCAGCTCTAAAAAACGCTTCGTTTTTGTACCCAGATTGATTTTTCCATTTTATATGGCTATATTTAATATTACACTCGGGTGCAAATCTAATGAGGAGGTAAAAATGCCTATTATTCACGTAGACTTCTGGGAGGGCGTTGGAGAGGGAAAAGTCAAAACGATGATACGTGGTATAACCAACGTTATGATGGATTTGGGCGTCCCGGAAAATGCTGTAGAAGTAATCGTTTATGAAATTCCCAAAACGCACTGGGGCGTTGGTGGCGAGCCAGCTTCAGAAAAACTCAAAGACATATCGCCACCGAAATAACGTCTGATTTTGCCTTTCCTGAACAAAGGTTTTCTTTCTATAAATACAAGTCTGAACCCGTGGGCCTAAGCCTCGAATCCCAGAAACGAAGACGTATCAAGACAGGTGAAAATACCGGGTAAATCCCTCGTGGGTAGCCTCATACCCCGCACTTCGGTAGAATCGGTGTGCGTCGGTACGCTTTTTATTTGAACCTAGCATGATCTTGTAACACCCGGCTTCCTGTGCCAATTCGGCGGCATGGTCCATCAGCGCCCGGCCGATACCCTGGCTGCGGTGAGCTTCATCAACCACCATAAACTCCACCACCCCCCAATGCGAGATACCGTGCGCCAGACCCGGCAGAATAACCAAAACGGCCGTTCCCACTACCTCGCCGTCAACCTCGGCTACCAGCAAATAATAACCCTCCAGCGAGGACATCTCCCGGAATGCCTTCTGGCTAAACTCCGGTTCTGGCTTGACCATTTCCACTTCCGAAGGGTCCAGGACAAGTTGGAGGTACAACTCCAGTATGCGGGGAATATCAGACTCCGTCGCCGTTCTTATTATCATCATGTTTTCCTCGGTGCTAGAAAACAGACTGCCTGACAATGGTCTGCTCGCGGCTTTTACCCACCGAGATAAGACTCACCGGACGCGAGAGAAGCTCCTCTAATCTCAGCAGGTATTTCCGTGCATTTACCGGCAGTCCGTCAAAATCACGGATGTCATTGATTCTACTTTCCCAGCCCGGCAGTTCCTCGTAAACCGGCTGGCATCTCTCCAGTTCCAAGATACTGGCCGGGAAGTGGTCTACAGTCTTCCCGTCGAGTTTATATTCGGTGCATATCCTTATCTGCGGCATATTGTCTAGGACATCCAGACGTGTAACGGCGAGAGAATTAAAACCGTTAATCCGGATACTGAAGCGGGCGGCTACCGCATCGAACCATCCGCAGCGACGGGGACGCTGGCTTACCGCGCCGTATTCATGGGCAAGTTCTCTAATGGCTTCTCCGGTTTCATTCTTTAGTTCGGTGGGCATCGGCCCGGCACCGACTCTTGTCTGGTAAGCCTTGAAAATACCGAGGATATGAGTCAGGAGATTAGGAGCGATACCGGAGCCCAGACAGGCTCCGGCTGCTGTAGGCGATGAAGAAGTGGCAAAGGGATACGTGCCGAAATCAGGGTCCAGCAGGAATCCCTGAGCGCCTTCCAGCATCACGGGTTCGTTCCGTTCGATGGCCGCCGCTATAACGCTGGTCGTATCGCAGATACGTGGTGCCCAGCGGTCGGCATAGGCGCAGTACTGTTCGTATATTTCATCCGCCGAGAGCGACTCTTTGCCGTAAACCTTGGTCAGTATCCTGTTCTTGAATTCCAGCACCGTAGTTAATCGTTCACGCAGGGTATTCTTATCAAGGAGGTCACCGGCTCTGATGCCGGTCCGGGCCACCTTATCGGCGAAGGCGGGGCCGATGCCCTTGCGCGTCGTGCCGATGGCTTTCTCGCCGAGGGTTTCCTCTTCCAGTCCGTCGAAAGCGATATGATAGGGCATGATAAGATTGGCGCGGTCGCTGATGAGCAGTCGTGCAGTATCGATACCGCGGGAATTCAGATGGTCTACCTCGCTGTTCAGCACCGCGGGATTAAGTACTACTCCGTTACCGATAATGGAGGTTGTCCCCGGGTAAAAAACGCCCGACGGTGTCAGACGCAGCACAAAATGTCCGTGGGGATTAACCACCGTATGCCCGGCGTTATCACCGCCGGAGAACCGTACCACGTACCTGGCTTGCGCCGCCAGCATATCAACGACTTTTCCTTTGCCTTCATCTCCCCATTGCCCCCCGATAGCAGCTACAACCGACATATTTTCCTCCAGTTATAAAAATCCAGCCTTTATTCTAATGTCAGGGACATAATTTATCTATATAACTTTTGATAATCTCCTCGGGAAATACTATTCGGGCATGTTTCTGGTCTGGCGCCAGGCGTAAAACAGCCTTTGCCCGGCGGTAAGGAAGCTGAAAAAAGTGATGATTGACAGGGCAATCACCAGGACGTACTGGAACTGACTCAGCATCAGCCCCAGCGCCAGGATGATAACTCTTTCGGGACGCGTAAACAGCCCCACGTTGCCTTCGATTCCCATTGCTTCTATTCTGGAGCGGAGGTAGCTGACCGTGAAGGAACTGACCATGGCCAGACCCACCAGGACACTTTCGCCGACCTGCTGTCCCCGTACGTAAATCACCAGAATCGCCAGTAGTAATGCGGCTTCGGACAAACGGTCGAGAGTGGAGTCGAGAACGCCCCCGAAACGGGTGACCTTATTCGTAGCACGCGCCAGGGCGCCGTCGAGCATGTCAAAGAGACCCGCTATCAGTACCACGAAACCCGCGGCTAAGAGATGATTGGTGCCGATTAAGGCGGCGGCGCCTAACGTTATCCAGAATCCAAGCCAGGATACCAGATTCGGCGTAAGCGGGGTTCTGGCTAGAAGATTAACTACTGGCTGAGCAACACAATTAGATATAGCTTTACGCGCACCAGCAAGTCCGGCCATTATTTACTACTTTCCTGAGGTTGTAGCAACCGTTCTGGCCTCCGGTTTCGGGTGGATTTTTGAAGAAGCAACCTTATCGATGGTTTCCTGATAAAAATCCAGTATTCTCCGGGCAATGAGTGACCAGTCATATATCTGTGCTTTCTCTCTCCCCTTTTCCCCCATCTGCTGACGAAGCGACTTGTTTTTTATCAGCTTAAGCAGTGATTCCGTTAATTTTTCCGCGTCTCTCGGCGGGACCGACAGGCCTTCGACGCCGTCGGTAAGGACGTTGTTAAAGCCGTCGATAGCCGTGGCGATAATCGGCTTGCCCACCGACATAGCCTCGAGCAGCACAATGCCGAAGCTTTCGCGTCCCGTAGCCGGAAAGCAGACAATGTCAGCCGTCTGGTAATACCGCGGCAAATCGCTATATGTGGAATACCCGGCGAAAACCACGTCTTTCAGGCCTTCTTTAGCTATCCGCTTTTCGTATTTTTTACGCAGCCGGGTTCCGGGACCCACGGCAATAAGACGGCAGTCAGGCACCTCCTGAATCACATGCTTGTAGGCTTTAAGCAGGTAGTCGAACCCCTTCCTTTTCTCCAGCCGCCCCACGAAGAGGATGTTACATTTCCCGTCCGTATATTTTTCGATTGGTGTGGCGTGGCTGTTAAAGTGCCCGGTATCAATCCCGTTGGGTATAATGGTGTACTCTCCGGGGTAATAGGCGTTGATGTAGTCCTGGGCGGTCGGCGAGACGGCGATACGCCCGTCCAGCTTGCGGTACCACCGGTCCAGGTAGAATTTTACTACCGGACCGAACAGCGTGTACCAGGGCTTGGCTCCCGAGGCGTGGAAAGTGCCGACCATAGGTGACAGATGCATCTGGAGGGTGGTGGTGTTCAGCGTCGGCATCAGGGGCTCGTGGAGGTGGCAGATATCGAATTTCTCTCTCTCGAAAGCCTCCCTTATCTGGGCTTCTATTTTCACGGCAACAGTGATACGGGCGATGGAACCGCTGACCGGGAAAGAACGCGGATTGCCGATGCGGATAAAGCGGTCGCCGAGGGTGTGCATCGCCTCCGAGGCGGGGGCGATAATCTTGACCTTATGACCCATCCGGGTAAATTGTCTTTCCAGGCATGAGATATGGTTGACTACGCCTCCGGGATAAGCAAAGTCATAAGGAGACACCAGGGCTATTTTCATGGGCAGCTACTTGGCTACCTCCTGCTTTTTCGTTGGCGATGGTAGAGCGGTAGCCTTAATAAAATCCTCGACCATTTTATGGGCTTCATCGTCCGTGTACTGCACCGGAGGTGATTTCATGAAGTAAGCGGAAGGAGCGCCGAGTTCGCCCTTCAAGCCGTTATTCAGTGCCAGTTTGCAGCACCTGATGGCATCGATTACCACTCCGGCCGAGTTAGGGCTGTCCCATACCTCCATCTTCATGTCGATTATCAGCGGAACATCGCCGAAAGTACGTCCCTCCATCTTGATATGGCAGTACTTGCGGTCTTTCAGCCACGGAACGTAATCGCTGGGTCCTACGTGTATATCATCGGGGTTCATCTCGTAATTCAGCTGAGAGGTAACTGCCGATGTCTTTGATATTTTCTTGGATTCCAGACGTTCTCGTTCCAGCATATTCAAAAAATCGGTATTACCGCCGAAGTTAAGCTGGTAGGTGTGTTCCAGCTTCACTCCCCGGTCCATGAAAAGCCGGGCCAGGAGGCGGTGCGTGATGGTGGCGCCTACCTGCGACTTTATATCGTCGCCGATAACCGGCAGTCCCTTGTCGGCGAATCTTTTCTGCCAGTATTTCTCCTTGGCAATAAACTGCGGAATACAGTTAATGAATCCACAACCGGCATCCAGCACCTGCTCGACGTACCATTTGGTGCCTTCCTCGCTGCCTACCGGCAGGTAGTTAAGAACGACGTCTGTCTTGGTGTCCTTGAGGATACCGACGATATCGGCGGTAGGTCCCGGCGCTTTCTGGATTATCTGGGATAGATATTTACCCAGCCCGTCGTGGGTCATACCTCTATCAACCTTTACCCCCATTGGCGGTACTTCGCAGAATACGTAGGTATTGTTCGGCTTGGTGTAAATGGCCTCGGCAAGGTCTTTGCCGACCTTGTTCTTATCGATATCGAAGGCGGCAACGAAGTTGATATCCCTGACGTGGTAGCCGCCGAGGTTGACGTGCATCAACCCGGGTACGAATTCACCTTCCTTGGCGTCTTTATAGTAGTGAATGCCCTGGACTAACGACGAGGCGCAGTTTCCCACGCCGATTATGGCAACGTTTATCTTTCCCATTATCTGATTTCTCCCCTTTCTCAACCGATGCTTTCACCCGGTCTTGATAATTTAAGCCAGCATCCGTTTGAATATACCCCCTTCAGGCGTGAATGTCAAGGCATGCTCGTAGTGGTATATCGTGATTTTATTTTCTTTTTATATGATTAATAAGTGTGATAAGTGCTAAACAAACACCTTCTTCGGCTCCCAGAACCCCCGGCTCTTGGACCGCCGCAGAATGCCCAGGAAACGCCCGTCCCGGGAATAAGCCCGGCAGTATCGGTAGCTCGAATCTTTACTATTACCTGTATCGTTATCCCCCTGAATTATTACCCTTCCCGTTTTGAAGGCTTTCTCGTTGTCTTTATCGATGACTATTGCCGGTAAGTCCTGAAGGACAATATCGATGGGGTGGAGAAGCTCTTGCCAGTTTCCATTCTGGCATGCCTCCTCAAACTGCGGTAGCGATATTGCGTCCTCGATATCGAAGATGCCGCACCGCGTACGCACCAGGCTCTTTAGAAATGCTCCGCAGCCCAGGTGTTCGCCGAGGTCGTAGGCCAGCGAGCGGATATAGGTGCCCTTACTGCATTCAACCTCTACCATGGCTACCGGCTTGCGCCACGAGATGAGTTCCAGGCGGTGAATTACCGCTACCCGCTTTTTCCGCTCTACCGTGATACCGACACGCGCCAGTTTGTAGAGCGGCTGGCCCCGGTGCTTGACGGCGCTGTACATCGGCGGGGTCTGCTCGATGCGTCCCCGGAAAACATCCAGCGCGGCTTCTACCCGCCGCTTCTTAATTTCGGTGATGTCACCCTCGTGTGTAATCCGTCCGCTGCCGTCATAGGTATCGGTAGCTCTTCCGAATTCAATCCGGGCGCGGTAGGTCTTGGTGGTATTGACCAGAAACTCGATGACCCGCGTGCCCTGTCCCAGGCACACCGGGAGGACGCCCGTAGCTTCCGGGTCGAGGGTGCCGGCATGTCCCACCCGTCGCTCTCCGCTCAGTTTCCTTATCCTGGCGACGATGCTGAAGGATGTCTTGCCCTTCGGCTTGTTGATATTTATTATTCCGTCCAAAGTATGTCCTTGTCTCAGGAATATTTATCTGGATGAGAGGGCTGGGTTGGAAAAACTACGTAATATATCCCGGGAACGTAACCGGCAGCTATTGCTCCCGTTCCGTGCTTACTTCGTCGATAAGCCGCAATATCCGGTCACCGTGTTCTATGGAATCATCCCAGGTAAAACTCAGTTCCGGAATGCGTCGCAGCCTTACCTTCTGGGCGAGTTCCGTGCGCAGGAAACCGGCCGCGGCATTCAGCACCCCCAGTATCTTCTCCTCGTCCTGCTTGCCGCTCAGGCTGCTGATGAAAATTTTGGCGTGCCGCAGGTCGGGTGATGTGGAAACCTCGGTCACCGCGATGAAACTATCGAGTCGGGGGTCTCTAAGCTGACGCTGGATTAATTCGCTGATTTCTTTGCGAATGAGGGTATTAACTCTTTCTATACGATGTGCCATGATTTGAAATCCGGTGGGTGTAAGTTAACTGGACTTTTCCATTTTATAAAATTCCAGCGTATCACCGACGGCGAAATCCCCGAAGTCCTTGATGCCCACACCGCACTCGTAACCCGCCGCCACCTCTCTGGCATCGTCCTTAAAGCGTTTCAGACTGCTTACCGTAGATTCGATGATTACTTCTTTACCCCGGTATACTCTCACCGATGAATTACGGACAATTTTACCGTCCGTGACATAAACCCCGGCCGCCTTGGCCCCCTTACCCGCGGAGAAGACGGCTCTGACTTCCGCCCGCCCCTCGATTACTTCGACGAACTTGGGCTCCAGCATGCCCTTGAGGGCTTTGGCCACGTCATCCGATAGGGTATAAATCACGTTGTAGTAACGTATATCTACCCTCTGGATGGAGGCTACCTGACGGGCGCCCTCTTCGGCGCTGACATTGAAACCGATAATCAGTCCGTTGGATGCCATCGCCAGCATAACATCGCTCTCGGTAATGTTGCCGGTGCCGCTGTGGATAATTCTCACCTGGACTTCATCACTGCCCAGTTGTTCCAGCGAATGCCTTATCGGCTCGATGCTGCCCTGGACGTCGGTCTTGAGAACGACATTCAGTTCCTTCACCTTACCGGCGCTTATCTGGTCGTATAAATTATCAAGATTGATAGATTTCGCCGTAGTAGAGGTATTACGCTCCATTTCTTCTTTTTGCTTCTCTAACATGGTCTGGGCATGGCGCTCATCGGCTACCGCTGTGAGCGTATCACCGGCATGAGGTACGATATTCAATCCCAGAATCACTACCGGGGTTGACGGTTCGGCTTTTTTTATCCGCTTGCCCAAATCGTTGAACATGGCTTTAATCCTGCCCCAGGTATTACCGACTACTATCGTGTCGCCCAGTTTCAGGGTTCCCGCCTGCACCAGCACCGTCGCCAGGGGTCCCTGTGTCTTGTCTACTTCGGCTTCGATAACCACTCCGGCCGCCGGTTGGTTCGGTGATGCTTTCAGCTCCTCCATTTCCGCAACGAGTAGCAGACTCTCCAGCAAAGCGGGAATGCCCGTCTTTTCTTTAGCCGATATTTCAACGCAGACGGTATTACCCCCGTACTCTTCAATAACCAGACCGGCTTCGGCAAGCTGCTGTTTCACCAGGTCTATATTGGCGTTTTCCCGGTCAATCTTGTTAATCGCCACCACGATAGGTACCTCGGCAGCCTTGGCGTGATTTATCGCCTCTATCGTCTGGGGCATAACCCCGTCGTCGGCGGCTACTACCAGAATGGTGACATCGGTTATATTGGCGCCGTGGGCGCGCATGGCGGTAAAGGCTTCGTGACCCGGTGTGTCCAGGAAGGTTATTTTCTGGCCGTTAACCGTCGCCTGGTAGGCACCGATATGCTGGGTGATACCCCCTGCTTCGGAATCTACCACGTTCGTCTGCCGGATAGCATCGAGTAGCTTGGTCTTGCCGTGGTTGACATGCCCCATGACGGTAACTACCGGGGGACGGGGCTGCAGGTCTTTTGAGTCTTTGCCGTAGCGCTTTTTAAGTTTCTTGCTCTTTTCGGCGGCACTGGCAAGACGCTGTTCTTTCAGGGGTTTCAGCTTCGGTTTAAAGCCGAAGGAGCTTATGATAGCAGCGGCCGTTTCATAATCTATTATCTGGTTGATGTTGGCCATGATGCCGTTTCTCATCAACTGTTTGATGATTTGAATGGAATCCACGTCCAGAAGGTCAGCCAGCTGCCTGATTCCCACCGAGTTAGGGATATTGATAACCGGTACCTTGACCGCTGCGGTCTTTTTTTCTGCTTTCTCGGCAACAGGTTCGGCTACATTATCCGGTTGGCTGGTCTTCGGCACTAGTTTTCTCCTTTAAAAAGGGTTTCGCCGCTTATTTTCAGCTCCTCGCGGTTTTCCTCGCTGAGAGTACTGCGCAACGTACGCTCCAGCTGTTTTCCCGTCAATGCTTTCTCCCAGCAGTCACGGGTCGGGCATACGTAGGCACCCCGCCCGTTCTTCTTCCCGGTACTATCGAGCTCGATATTACCATCGGGTGTACGCACCACGCGCACGAGCTCCCGTTTGGTTTTCACTTCCCTGCAGCCAACACAGGTGCGCTGCGGGATGTGTTTTAAGCCAGCAGCATTTGTATTAGAAGTATTCTTCATCATCTTCGACAGTGTAATCCTTCTGTCCCTTCCTCACTTTAACACCGTCTTCGCTGGTGTCTTTAACGTAAGAACCCTTCCTCTTTTTCTTAGTTTTGTCTGATTTAGTACTCGACCTGCCGCGTCGGGCGGGCATTATATCTTCGGCAAAACGCAGTTGAGGTTTTCCACGCGCTTCTGCAGTCTGCGCGAACATCTGCGACGGCATAATCATTTCCTCGGCGACCGGCTCCTCTTCTTCCTCTTCAGCTTCCTCCTCAACAGCCTCTTCTGAAATCTCCAGCGACTCCAGTGTCGCCGTTATCTCCTCCGGTATCTCCTCGGTTATGACCTGCTCTTCTTCGGGCTCGATTGTTTCGGCTTCGACCGCTTCGGCTTCTATCATCTCGGCTTCGACTTCTTCTACAGCCGCTGCCTTGGGTTCTTTCTTGGTTTCCGCTACTTTCTCGGCTTCGGCGGTGGAGGAGCTCTTAATGTCGATTCGCCACCCGGTAAGCTTGGCGGCTAGTCTGGCGTTTTGTCCCTCTTTCCCTATCGCCAGGGATAGCTGCTTGTCAGGTACGATAACCGTAGCTGCCTGCTCCTCTTCATTTAGTTCCACGCGCATTATATGGGCGGGGCTGAGAGCGTTGGCAATAAAGCCGGTAAGGTCGGCATTCCACATGACAACGTCTATCTTTTCGCCGTTCAGTTCGCTGACGATGTTCTGTATCCGTATGCCCCGTAGACCGACGCAGCAGCCCACCGGGTCGATGCCCTCCTGCTTGGCAGCCACGGCGATTTTACTTCGGTATCCTGCCTCGCGGGCAATGCCTTTTATCTCGACTGTCCCGTTATATACCTCCGGGACTTCCAGTTCGAAAAGTCGGCGGAGCAGGTCGGGGTGAGAACGCGATACGATTACGCGGGGACCTTTACTGGTTCGGGCTACCTGCAGCAGGACGACTTTAAGTCGCTGTCCCACGCGGTAGCGTTCCGTGCGTACCTGTTCGGAAGGCGGTAATATGGCTTCGGTTCGGCCCAGGTCGATGTTGACCTGCCCGAGTTCGAAGCGCTGCACGACGCCGCTGACAACCTCCCCTTCCCGGTCGGCGTACTCCTCGAAGATGGCGCTGTGCTCGGCTTCATGGAGTCTCTGTAAAATTACCTGCTTGGCGGTTTGCGCCGCGATACGTCCGGCGTTAGAGGGGGTGGACTCCACCATCAGGGTTTCGCCGACTTCTACATCCTCTTTAATTTTTTTGGCTTCTCGCAGCGCTATCTCGGTGTTCCTGTCTTTTACCAGCCTGACTACTTCTTTTTCCGCCCACACTTCTACTTTACCGCTATTGGGGTCTATTTTTACCGCGATATTCTGGTTAGTACCGAAATTGTCCTTCTTGTAGGCTGAAACCAGCGCCGCCTCAACAGCGGTAAGAACCACGTCTTTCGGCAGGTTCTTCTCAGCCGACAACTGAGTTATAGCGAGCAAAAATTCGCTCTTCATCTCGGATTTAACCTCCGGACTATAATAAATTGTTAATAAAAAAGTGGGAATCAAACCCACTTCACTACTAAAACATCTTAACTTATCAGGTGAATTATAACATAGCAAATGCCATGATGCAAGTCAAGTATCGCTGTTTTCAAACAGAATATCCCTTCTTTCTATGAATATTTCTATTTCAATGTGTTATCGAAAAAGGCGGTTACCTTATCGATATACTCCGTCGGACTGGTTACATAGGCTTTAACATGGTCGGCGCCCGGGACAATCCACAGCGTATCATCGGGATTCTGAGATGCCTCGTATAGTCTGTAGGCGTGGTCCAGCGGTACGAAGTCGTCCTCTTTGCCGTGGATGAACAGGATAGGCCGCGGCGCAATCTCGGGGACGTTCTCGACCGGTTTTACGGCGTTGAAGTCTACGCCGTACATGATATTGACCATAAACAGCACGGGGGTGAGGAAGAACCCGGGAAACCTGGTACGCTTTGTGAATTCCCGTTCCATGATGCCCGTCATATCGGCGAAGCTGCTGTCGGCGACGACACAATCGATGTTGGTCTCCTCGGCCGCTCCCATGAGAGCGGTGGCGGCGCCCATGGAAAAGCCCAGCACGCCGATACTTTCGAAGCCCCGCTCCCTCACGAAATCAACGGCGCCCAGCAGGTCCTTTCTTTCATGATAGCCCGCCGATAGCCGGTCGCCTTCGGACTCTCCGTGACCGCGGAAGTCGAACATCAGGACATTATAATCGTTGGCTATTAACTCGGCGGCAATGCCCATCATGTTCACACCCGGGTCGGACCGGTTGGACCCGGCCCCGTGGAGCATAATTATAACCTGCTCGCTATCCGGTGAGGGAAGGAACCAGCCGTGCAGTATCAGGTGGTCTTCACGACTGGGAAACGTAATATCTTCGTAGTCCAGGCCCAGGTCGGCCGGGTTTATCGTGACGGGTATTCTTTCCACTCTGGTTGCCGAGGCGCCCAGGTAAACCGACAGGCCCAGGAAGGCTACTATCACCAGGACGACTACACCTATTATTGCTTTCAGCCACCATTTCATTACCGTTTCCTCCGGTTGCCGCGGCGGATTAAACCGAGCCTGGCCAATTTATTATAGCCGTATTCGTACTTTTGTCAAAGCTAAATAATATCTTTTCCCACCCGACCGCCCTCGCAGCATCAGTCTGTTAGCCCGTAAAATCACCCCCACCCTTTTGTCCCCCTTTCGTAAAGGGGGATTTAAACCTTTCTACACAACACCCCCAAACGGGGAGTAGCTCCTCTTATTTATAATTCTCCCTCTCCAAACAGAATATTCAGGATTTTCTCCTGTGCCCCGTTTGGAGAGGGGGTCAGGGGGTGAGGTATAAAATAACCTTGGATACCCGGCAATCTTAATTTATCTTTTACCGCCCACAACCCTTTTTCATCGTGCCAGTGTCCGGAAGATAGTACCCACCCCACCAAATCTCTTTTGGCTTTAGTGGCAAGGAATGTGTATAATATTTACGGTATATTAAATAGATTACCACTCAGGGCAGGAGTGTTTCGTTTGAATATCGGCGAATTAAAAAATTCGGTCATTAAGGACATAGAAAGCCGCTCACAGCAGCTTGAGGAACTGAGCCGGAAGATACATGATAATCCGGAAACAGCCTTAGAGGAGCATCAGGCGGCTGAATGGCTGTCCGGGTATCTGGAAGACAACGGCTTTGCTCTGGAGCGTGGTATCTGTAAGCTACCCACCGCTTTCTGGGGGAGGTACGGTAAAGGCAAGCCGACTATCGCCATACTGGCTGAATACGATGCTCTTCCTAAGCTGGGGCACGCCTGCGGTCATAACCTAATCGCCACCTCTGCTGTGGCGGCTGGCGTAGCTTCCAGGATAGCCGTCGATGCGCTGGGCGGATGTGTTGCCGTTATCGGTACGCCCGGTGAGGAGTTGACTGGTGGTAAAGCTATCATGGCCGACCGGGGAGCTTTCGATGATATCGATGCGGCGATGATTGTTCATCCGGGTGGTGGCAACCGCGTCGTCATGAATACCCTCGCCTGCCAGACGCTGGTCGTTGAATTTCTCGGCAAGGCAGCCCACTCCTCCGCAGAACCGGAACTGGGTATCAATGCCCTGGAAGCCATGATTCAATCTTATAATGCCATTAACTCGTTGCGACAGCACATTAAAGACGGGGCCCGTATTCACGGTGTTATTACCGACGGCGGCGAGGCGGCCAATATCGTTCCCGCCCATACCGCCGCCAGCTTTTTCGTGCGGGCTGAGGATGACGACTATCTCGATGTGCTCAAAGAAAAGGTCATCGACTGCTTCAACGGTGCCGCGATAGCCACCGGCGCCGAGTTGAAGTATAAATGGGACGATGTACGCTATGCGGCGATGATTAATAATATGACCCTGGCGCGTCTGTTTCAGGATAATATGAAAACGCTGGGATATGATATCCCGCTGAGAGGCGATAAAATCTGGGGAGGCAGCAGCGATGTCGGCAATGTTTCCCGGCTGGTACCTACCATTCAGCCGCTGGTATCTATCGCTGCCGGCGATGTGTTGATACATACCCCGGAGTTCGCTGTGGCGGCAAAGTCTAAAGATAGCCTCCAGTCCATGCTTGGTGCCGCTAAAGCTATGACGATGACGCTTATCGACCTTCTGTCAGACCCTGATAATTTAAATAGAGCCCGGGAAGAGTTCGGTAAAAGAAAATAATTGCTAAGGGGTGTTCAAGAGGGGCCAAGCCCCTCTTCACTCGCGTTATCGCTTGGTGGGGAGGCCAGTGTGATATGTGGGATGAAAATCTTGTCGGTCAGGGAGTAAAATAGATATATGATAATTGCCGTTGATGCTGCCGGTGGTGATTACGCCCCTCATGAGGTAGTCAAGGGTGCGGTTACCGCCGCTCAGGAGTTTGGTATAGAAATCGCTCTGGTAGGCAGAAGGAACGTGCTCCACGTGCTTACCGGACGTTCCTCGCGTAAGGAAACCATTAGTATTGTCGATGCCAGCCAGGTTATCGACTATGATGAACCGCCCATAAAAGCGCTCCAGAGCAAGCCGAACTCGTCGATAGTCGTCGGCATTAACCTGCTGAAAAGCGGAAACGCTGCGGCATTTGTGTCAGCGGGAAATACCGGGGCGGTCGTCGCCGCGTCGCTACTCACCCTGGGCAAGGCTAAAGGCGTCAGCCGACCGGCCATCGGTTGTTTCCTGGATACCATATCGTCGATGCCGCCGCTGCTGGTTGATGCCGGAGCCAACTCCGATTGCCGTGCCAAGCACCTGCTCGAGTTTGCTAGGTTGGGCTCTCTTTATAGTATGAATATCCTGAAAATCCCCTCACCGCGTGTCGGATTACTCAGCAACGGCATTGAGGATGGTAAGGGAAATCGCCTTGTCCACGAGACTTATAAATTGCTGAAAAAAGACAAAGACATTAATTTCGTCGGCAATATAGAAGGACATGATATCACCAACAGGACCGTTGACGTTATTGTCACTGACGGATTTACCGGTAATATCGTCCTCAAGACCGTCGAAGGCTATAGCGATAACTTCCTGACCTCGGTAAGGCAGATAGGGCATGTCTTTTCCAGCGCCTCAAGCGTACGCGGTCGTGATTTGTTGCGTGATATCGGCCTGGACTCATGGATTGAGAAACTGGACTATACCGAATACGGGGGGGCATGTCTCCTCGGTATCAACGGTAATGTCATTATTGCCCACGGACGCAGTAAAGCCAGGGCTATTAAAAACGCCATCGGTCTGGCTAAGGAAACGGTAGAACGAAGTATTACGGAAATAGTTCAGGAGGAAAATGATGAGCAAACCAGTGGAGATTGAAGAAGCTAAATTTGAAGAAGTGGTTTTAAAGGCGGAAACACCGGTGCTGGTCGATTTCTGGGCGCCATGGTGCGGACCCTGCCGGATGGTGGCGCCAGTGGTTGAAGAGCTGGCGGAGGATTACGACGGTAAAGTGGGTTTTTTCAAGATAAACGTCGATAATAGTCCCAAGATTGCCAGTCAGTACGGCGTCATGAGTATTCCCACTCTGATGCTCTTCAAAGACGGCCAGCCAGTGGCTAATATTATCGGCTTCAGGCCCAAGGGCGAATTGAAAAAGAGCCTGGATGAAGCACTGTAATCCGGAATATAAAACATTCAGGCTATCAGTGGGGTGAGTTTGATGGATAAATCCCCGAAGAAATACAATGTCATCATTATCGGTGGCGGACCGGCCGGGCTTAGTGCTGGCATTTACACCGCCAGAGCCAGGCTGAAAAGTCTCCTCATTGAAAGGGGAGCTATCGGCGGTCAGATTCTGAATACGGAGTGGGTAGAAAATTACCCCGGCTTTCCCGATGGCGTCAGCGGTATCGACTTGACCGAAGCGATGCATAAGCAGGCGGAGAAATTCGGACTGGAAACTCTACTCGCTGATGTTACCGGTGTGAAGCTTACCGACGTACAAAAAACGGTTGAGACATCCGAGGATAGCTATGCCGCTCAAGCTGTCATCATCGCCAGTGGCTCGGAAAGACAGAAACTCGGTATCCCCGGCGAAGCCGAATACACCGGCAAGGGTGTGTCTTACTGCGCCACCTGCGACGGTGCTTTCTTTAGAGACAAACCGGTGGCGGTGGTGGGAGGCGGCAACGCCGCCATTACCGAGGCTCTCGAACTTACCAAATTCGCCTCGGATATCACGGTTATCCACCGTCGCGATGAGCTCCGCGCTACTAAAATATTGCAGGAGAAAGCCTTCACGGAACCCAAGATTAAAATCCTCTGGGATAGCGTCGTCGATGAAATTACCGGTGATACTTTCGTCAAGAAGGTAAAGGTCAGCAATGTCAAGACCAAGAAAAAATCAACTCTTAATGTAGCCGGGGTTTTCATGGCGGTAGGTTTCAAACCCAATACGGAGTATCTCAAAGGCGCCATAAAGCTTGATAAAAACAACGCCATAATCACGGATGATAAAATGGCAACGAACGTTCCCGGTGTTTTTGCCGTGGGTGATATCCGCAGCGGTTCCATCCGCCAGGTAATATCGGCTACCGGTGACGGCGCCGTCGCTGCCGTTAACGCTGAGAAATATATTACCGGTCTATAAATTTTCAAGAAGTTTTCAAAAAAAATCCATTGACGTAACGTGGGTATTGGTGGTTTTGTTTCCATTACTTGAAGTATAATAGGCAGTAATCATCTAAAGGAGTACTCGTAGTGAAAGTTGTATTTATTGAAGATGTTCCTGATGTAGCCCTGGCCGGACAGACCAAGGAGGTGGCCGATGGCTACGGCAGGAATTATCTGCTGCCGAAAAAGCTGGCGGTGCTGGCGGATTCGGCGGCTTCAAATATTCTTAAATCGCAAATGAAACAGGTCCTGGTCAAGCGGGCGCAGGCCGAATCGGAAATGAAGGAAATCGCCGGGAAACTCGACGGTGCGGAAATCACCATCAAAGCTAAAGCTGGCGAAAAAGAACGTCTCTATGGTTCGGTAACCAGCGCCGACATTGCCGCTGAGCTCGGTAATATCGCCGGACAGGCTGTAGATAAGAGGAAGATTGACCTCGAGGAGCCGATTCGTCAGCTGGGTGTTTATGAAGTAGCTCTGAAATTTACCCATGATATCACGGCCGCCATCATGGTTACGGTTGAGTCGGAAGAAGCAGTCGCGGAAGCCGAGGTAAAAGAGGAGAAAGAAGAAAAGAAACCCAGGGCCAGAAAGGCTAAAAAAGCCGGGGAAGCTGAAGCCGTAGCGGAGGAGACTGTCGTTGCCGAGGAAGAAGGGGAGGCAAAGGCTGAAGAAACTGAGGCAAAGGTAGAAGAGTTAGAAATAAGGCTTGAGGAAGCTGAAGTAACCGGGGTAAAAGCGGAGGAGGCAGAGGCGAAGGCGGAAGAGACTGTAACCAAAACTAAAAAACCTAAAGCTAAGAAAAAGACCACGAAAAAGGCTGAGGCCAAGGTAGAGGAGAAAGAATCGAGTGAATGAAGCCAGGTTACCACCCAACGATTCCGATGCCGAAGAAGCGGTCATCGGGTCGCTGCTGATTGACGGAGCCGCTATCTTCCAGATTAGTGATTTCCTGCAGCCCGGTGATTTTTACTTTGAGCCGAGCCGCTGGCTCTATGAAGGCTGCATGGCGCTATACCAGCGTGATGAGGCTATCAATCAGATTACCCTGGCGCAGGAGATGTCGCGGCGGGGAAGGCTGGATTCATGCGGCGGTGCGGCTCACCTGAGCTATCTGATATCTATCTGTCCCACCTCTATGGATATCGAGCACTACGCCCGCATCGTCTATCGCCTGTCGGTAATGCGCCAGATGATTTCCGCGGGCGATAATATCACCGCTATCGGCTATCAGGCCAGTCCCGACGTTGAAGAAAGTCTCGCTAAAGCGGAAAGCATCCTGTTCAGTCTGCGTCGTACCCAGGGCGCCAACGAATTAACGCATATCCGTCAGGTGCTTGATAAGTATTTCGAGGAGACCCCCGCGCCAACCGAAGGACGCGCCGAGCAGTTGCCGTACGTGCTTTCCAGCTTTCCCGGTCTGGACGAATTCCTCGGCGGCTTCCAGCGTGCCGACCTGATTATCATTGCCGGACGACCCAGCATGGGCAAGACCAGCCTGGCGCTGAATATTGCCCGGAATGCGGCGGTGGAACACCGCGCCTGTGTCGCCCTGTTCAGCCTAGAAATGGCCCGCGATTCGCTGGTGATGCGTCTCCTTTCCAGCGAGTCCGGGGTCAATTCCCGGCGCGTGCGTTTCGGTTCACATACCGAGGATGAGGAAAGACAGGTAATGGAGGCTACCGGTATTCTCTCGGAGTCTCCTATTTATGTTGATGATACCCCGATGATTCGCATCGCGGAGATGCGCAGCAAGGCTCTCCGCCTCAACTACGAGCGTGGTATCGACATGGTGATTCTTGATTACCTCCAGCTGATGCAGGGGGAGGGGAGAAACGAGAACCGGGTCAACGAAATCAGTTATATCTCGCGCTCCCTCAAGGCGTTAGCCCGTGAGATTAACGCCCCCGTAATAGCGGTCTCGCAACTCAGCCGCGCCGTGGAATGGCGCGCTTCCCACGAGCCCCAGCTCTCCGACCTTCGTGAGAGCGGCAGTATCGAGCAGGACGCCGACGTTGTCCTTTTTATCTATCGCGATGAGTATTACTATAAGACTGAAGAAGAATGGCTCGTCGTCCATCCCGACCGTGAATACCCCCGCGAGGAAGCCGATGTCATCATTGCCAAGCACCGCAACGGACCCACCGGCCGGATAAAACTGCGTTTCCGGCACAGTCTGGCCAGGTTTGAAAGCATCAGCAGCGAGGAGCCGAGTATGCTATGAAGAAATTCGAAGGTTTCCCCGCCAGAATGGAATATACTCCTCTGCCCAATGTCTTTATCAGCGGCTTGTTGCCGCATATCAATGATATAGCTGAACTCAAGACTACCCTGCACGTCCTGACCAGGCTATACCGGAAAAAGGGCTACCCCCGCTATGTCTCCTTCCAGGAGCTGCTGACGGATGAAAGCCTCATGAGCGGACTTAAGGCGGAGGGCGAGTCACCGGAAATAGTATTACAAAATGCTCTGGAGAAGGCGGTCGGGCGGGGAACGCTGTTGCCGCTAGCGATGGAAAAGGACGGCACATCTGGAAACGTTTATTTCCTGAATAGCATCGCCAATCGTCAGGTGATAGAGAAAATTCAGAATGGGGAACTTGAGCTTACCGGACTAAAGACTGCGGGCAAGAAATATGTCCCGCCTGAGGAATTGCCGGATATATTTACCCTCTATGAGGAGAATATCGGTATCCTGACCCCCATGATTGCCGACGAGCTTCGTGAAGCCGAGAAGCTGTATCCCAGGGAATGGATAAGCGATTCCATTAAAGAAGCGGTTTTATATAACAAGCGAAATATTAAATATATCCTCAAGATACTGGAAAACTGGGCGGCGGAAGGTAAAAACGATGGAACATATCAGCGACATCCTGAAAAGACAGACCCGGACAAGTACATCAAGGGAAAATACGGACACATGGTCCGACGATGATGTAGAGTCTCCGGCCAGCCCGGACTGTACTATCTGCAAGGGCGCGGGCATCATCCACCCGCTGCTGCCCTCCGGGAAGCCGGACTACAGTCGCGTCGTGCGCTGCCCCTGCACCCGGAGGGAACTCGCTGACGAACGACGTTCTCGTCTGGTACAGTACAGCAACCTGGGCTCGCTGACGCGCCTAACCTTCGAAAATCTGGAGCCCCTGGGAAAGAGCGGCAATCCCTCCAGCCAGGCGAAGTTTAAAGCCGCTTATCAGGCGGCTCAAGAATTCGCCACCGACCCCGTGGGCTGGCTGGTCCTGGGTGGTCCCAGCGGCGGTGGTAAGACCCATCTGGTCGCGGCTATCGCCAACGAACGGATAGCTCAGGGACATCCGGCTTATTATATCTCCGTACCCGACCTTCTCGACAGGCTGAGAACATCCTTTATGCCTGATAGCGAAATTCCCTACGATGAGTTCTTCGAACAGGTACGCAACGCCCCGTTGCTGGTTCTCGACGACCTCGGCGCGCAGAGCGCTACCGCCTGGGCTAAAGAGAAACTCGACCAGCTGCTGACCGCCCGCTATAACAGCGAGCTGCCCACGGTTGTGGTTATTATTACCCCCCTGGAGCAGATGGACGAAAGACTTCATACGCGCTTGACAGACTCTCGTTTGTGCCGGGTGTTTATCCTCGAAGAGGAACACCAGGCGTCGGAGTACGGCTGGGGACCGGAGTTCAAGCTCCAGCAGAACATGACTTTTATCAATTTTAAGCGACGTAACAATCTAACCCTGGAGCAGCAGGACAATCTCGACGAAGCTTACCGGGTCGCCTTCGATTTCGCCAAAAACCCCGAAGGCTGGCTGGTCTTGATGGGAGAGACCGGCTGCGGCAAGACCCACCTGGCGGCGGCTATCGTCAACTACCGCTACGAAGCGGGCAAACCGGCCCTGTTC
>Ga0315554_1000338_pt1 | contig 27196 bp, 23 predicted proteins | sample SalMarSW160370MG_FD_202114 | JGI IMG/M metagenome (GOLD analysis project Ga0315554, IMG submission 202114) | Salt marsh sediment microbial communities from the Plum Island Ecosystem LTER, Massachusetts, United States - Salt Marsh Sediment SW1603-70 ...
TGGGGGTCCATCTCTTATGTCATGGTGTGCCAAATTAGAGAAAAAGCCGACGAAGATCAACTCTGACGACATTTGATGCCATCGCGTGAGCGCGTGCTTTTGGCCTTGATTCTCCCACTTTCACACTCTACCTTTTGAAGGTTTCGTTCATCTACACCGTGAAGGTTTCCTTCTTCAGGGTAATCACAATGGCGAAAACCTTCGCCCAGACTGGAGACCCTTATGCCTCTGACATTTCTCACTCATCTCGAATGCAGCGTGTGCGGCGACCGCCATTCTCCGCACGAGCTTCAAACCGTCTGCCGGTCGTGTGGCAAATCTCTTCTGGCGCGGTACGATCTTCAAGCAGCGAAGAAAGCGTTGGCGAGGGATTCCCTGAAAGATGCGCTGCCCTCGCTCTGGAAGTATTCCGCTCTGTTGCCTATCGAGCGGAGAGAGAACGTTGTGTCGCTCGGCGAACGCATGACACCCCTCACGCCGCTGCCGGAGTTCGGGAACGATCTCGGTCTTAAGAACCTTTGGATGAAAGATGAGGGACAGCTTCCCACGGGGTCCTTCAAGGCGCGCGGCCTGGACATGGCGATCTCCAAAGCCAAAGAGTTGGGGGTGAAGGCGCTTTGCATCCCGTCCGCCGGAAATGCCGCGGGCGCTTTGGCGGCGTACGCAGCGCGGGCTGGGATGGAGTCGTACATCTATCTTCCGGAGGATACGCCTGAGATCAACATCAAGGAGTGCGTTGTGTGCGGCGCGCACGTTGAGCTCGTCAAAGGGAACATCAGCGACGCGGCGAAGGCGATGAGCGAACGCCGGAAGTCCAACCCCGGCTGGTTCGACGTCTCGACGCTCAAAGAGCCTTACCGGCTCGAGGGAAAAAAGACGATGGGATACGAACTCGCGGAGCAGCTCGATTGGCAGCTTCCGGATGTCATCGTCTATCCTACGGGTGGGGGAACAGGTCTGATCGGCATGTGGAAGGCGTTTGACGAGATGGAGCAGCTCGGCTGGATCGGCAGCAAACGGCCGAAGATGGTCTCGGCACAGTCCAGCGGCTGCGCGCCGATTGTCAAGGCATATCAGGAGCAGAAGGGCGTTTCTCAGTTCTGGGAAAACGCTGCTACACTTGCATCAGGACTGCGCGTTCCCAAGGCGTTTGCCGATCATTTGATTCTTGATGCCATCTACAAGAGCGGTGGGGCTGCCGTTGCGGTGAGCGATGAGGAGATCGTTACCACTGTGCATGACATTGCGCGCAGGGAGGGACTTTTCATCTGTCCGGAAGGCGCCGCGGCGTTTGCAGCTTTGCGATATCTCCTGAAGGACCGGAAGATCTCTGCCGCTGATTCTATCCTTGTCTTCAATACGGCGGCCGGAATCAAGTACCCCGAGGTCGTAAGAAACTAGGATCGATCCATTAAGGACGAGTTTCTCTTCGGCCTTCAGGCGGTCGACAAGGAGGGGAATGCGAGCCTCGTCGTGCTGCCGATGCCGAGCAGTCGGTAGCGAGCGTTAGATGTAGATTCATCACACCGTAGAATCAAGAACGCGCAAAAAGGGGAGGATGACAATGAAACTTCGATTTCTCGCGCTGCCGTTTCTCGTCTGTTTCGCATCAGGCGTCGTGCTGGCGCAGTCGAAAGATGCGATGAAGGCAGAATCCTCGAAAAAGGAGAAATTTGATCCGAAGAGAGACGCGGCGAAGGATATTCAGAATGCCGTTGCTTTAGCCGAAAAAACCGGCAAGCGCATCCTCCTTGATGTCGGCGGGGAATGGTGCAGCTGGTGCCACAAGCTCGACAAATTCTTCGAGGACAACAAAGACGTTGCCGACTTTCTCCACAAGAAGTACATTGTCGTCAAAGTCAATTTCAGTCCGGAAAACAAGAACGAGAAGGTCCTCTCCAAATACCCCCAAATCAGCGGCTACCCGCACCTCTTCGTTCTGGAAAAGAACGGAAAGCTTCTCCACTCGCAGGACACTGGCCTGCTCGAATCCGGCGATCACCACGACAGGGACAAGGTCTTCGCGTTTTTGAAGAAGTGGGCTCGCTAAACGAGAGGTCCGACTTCTTAGATGAAGGTCCTTCTTCTGTGCTCAAACCGACCGCTGCAGGACGCCGGCCTTCTTCCCTCTATACTGAAAGTCCAGCACCTCGTTCACGGTTCTCAACCCCTCCCGCTTTTTCAGGTAGGAGAGGAATTTGACCAGGATGAGGGCTGTCGCGTAGGCATCGCCGGATGCACGATGGCGGTCGGGGATCTTTACATCGAGGAATTCCGCGACGGGTCCCAACGATTTGCTCGGGAGCTGCGGAAGGATGCGGTTCGCGAGCCGCACGGTGCAGAGTTGAGGGTTCGAAAGCTGAAGGCCCCGCTCGCGCTGAGCGGTGTGCGTGAGGAACCCCCAGTCGAACGGCGCGTTGTGCGCGACGAAGACGGCATCACGCAAAAACTCCGCGACGAACGGCACAACCTCCCGGGCGGTGGGTGCATCTCGCACCATCACGTTGTCGATGCCGGTCATCGATGTGATATAGGCCGGAATGGTCACGAGGGGATTCACAAGGGTTGAAAACTCCTTGGTGAGCGTGCCGTCCTCCACTCTCATCATCGCAACCTCGGTGATCCGATCGTCGACGGGGCTCATCCCTGTGGTCTCGACGTCGACCACGACGAACGCCGCTTTATGGATGAGCTGATCGGTTTTCATGGTGGGACGACCCTAGTGATCTCGTCTTCCTTCAATGAACTCCAGGGCGATGCCGACATCTTCCTCACTGCCGAGGAAGAGAGGGGTGCGCTCGTGAAGCTTTTCGGGGTGGACATCGAGGATGCGTCGGGAACCGTTGCTCGCGCGCCCGCCTGCCTGCTCCATGAGAAAGGCCATAGGATTCCCCTCGTACATCAAACGCAGCTTTCCGCGCGGATTCTTTGAGTCGGCGGGATACATGAAGATGCCGCCGTAGAGAAGCGTACGGTGGACGTCGCCGACAAGGGAGCCGATATATCGACTTGAGTACGGACGGCCGGTGGATTTGTCCTCGTCCTGAAGATACTTGACGTAGTTCTTCATCCCGTCCGACCACCGGTGGGAATTTCCCTCGTTGACGCTGTAGATCGTTCCTCGTCTCGGAATCCGTATGTTCTCGTGCGAGAGCAAGAACTCACCGATGCTCGGGTCGAGCGTAAAACCGTGGACGCCGTCACCCGTTGTGTACACCAGCATCGTCGACGAACCGTAGATGACGTACCCCGCCGCGATCTGCTTATAGCCCGGCTGGAGACAGTCCTCCATAGAGCCGTTCCCGGAGGGAGTAACCCTGCGGTAGATGGAGAAGATCGTCCCGATGGTGACGTTGGCATCGATGTTGGACGAGCCGTCGAGGGGATCATAGATCATCACGTATTTCCCCGTGGGATAGTGCTCCGGGATGAGCAGGACATCCTCATTTTCCTCGGATGCCATGACGCACAGATGCCCTCCGTGGTCCATGGCCCTGTAAATGGTTTCGTCCGAGAAGACGTCGAGCTTCTTCACCTGCTCGCCGTGAATGTTCTCACGGCCGATTGTCCCCAGGATGTTGACGAGTCCCGCTTTGCTGACCTCGCGCCAGATGACCTTGAACGCCAGCGTCAGGTCGCGGAGGAGGCTGGAGAAGTCGCCGGTCGCGCCGGGGTGTGCCCGCTCACCCTCGATGATGTGCCGCTCAATGGTGATGACTTTGGGTTGTGACATTGATCGTTGAATGATATTCCTGAAATCTCAAGGAGTTGGGGGTACCGCTCTGCTTATTTCTTGGTCCTTGTACTGCAGCCGATAGAGCTTTCGGTAGATGCCGTCGTGGCTGAGAAGTTCCTGGTGCGACCCCATCTCACGGATCTCCCCCTTATGCAGAACGATGATCTTGTCGGCACTTTGAATTGTCGACAGGCGATGTGCGATAACGATCGACGTCCGGCCTTTCAGCAGTTTCTTGATAGCGGCCTGGATGAGCAGCTCGGTCTCCGTATCGACGCTTGAGGTTGCTTCGTCCAGAATGAGAATCCGGGGATTGAACGCCAGCGCGCGCGCGAACGAGAGAAGCTGTTTCTGGCCCACGGAGAGGGTCGCGCCGCGCTCTTTCACTTCGGCGTCATACTGTGCGGGGAGCTGCTCGATAAAACGGTGGGCGCCGACGACGCGAGCTGCCGCCTTCACGCGGTCGAGCGTGATCGCATCGTTGCCGAGGTTGATGTTCCCTTTGATGTCGCCGGAAAACAGGAAGACGTCCTGCAGAACCACCGCGATATGCTTCCGCACGTCCTCCGGTGGGATGGTCTCGATGTTCACGCCGTCGATCAGGATCTCTCCCTTCTGGATCTCATAGAATCGGCTCAGCAAGCTGATGATGGAGGTCTTCCCGGCACCTGTGTGACCGACGAGGGCCACGGTCTCCCCCTCGTTGACGTGGAAGGAAATGTTCTTCAGCACCCACTCCGGCGAGTGCGCGCCGTCCGACGGCGTGTTGTAGGCGAACCACACGCTGCGGAACTCGATCTCTCCTCTGAAGTGCTCCAACGGTTGTGCCGACGGAGGAACCGCAGGGAGGGTGTTGTCGTCCAGCAGCTGGAAGATTCGCTCGGAGGAGGCCATCGCGGTCTGAAGGATGTTGTACTTGTCCGAGAGATCGCGAATAGGGCGCCAGAACATCTCGTTGAATTGAATGAACGCCATCACCGTCCCCAGCGTGACGACCCCGTTCAGGATGTTGCCGCCGGCGAACCATATGATCAGACCCACGGAGAGCGCGCCGATCAGGTCGACGCCGGGGTAGAACACCGCGTAGTAGAAGATGGATTTGATGTTTGCGTCGCGGTGCGCGGCATTGATGTGCGAGAACCTGTCGAACGATTTCTTCTCTCGGTTGAAGATCTGGTCGACCATCATGCCGGTGATATGCTCCTGCATGAAGGCATTGATGCGGGCGATCTGGAGCCGGACTTCCCGGTAAGCCTCGCGAGCCTTCTTCCGGAACAGGAACGTGCCGTAGAAGAGCAGCGGCAAGACGCTGAGCGAGACCAGCGCCAGCTCCCAGCTCATCGTGAACATGAAGTAGAAGATGCCGATGATCGTGAAGACGTCGCTGAACACCATCACGATGCCGGAGGAGAACATCTCGTTCAGGACTTCAACGTCGTTCGTCACGCGCGTGATGAGCCGGCCGATCGGGTTCTTGTCGTAGAACTGCAGCGAGAGGTGCTGCAGGTGTTGGAAGATCTGCATCCGAAGATCGTAGATCGTCCGCTGGCCGATCCACTGCGTCAGGTAGGCACTGGCATACTGGATGAATCCGCGGGCCACGAGCACCGCCAGGAAGATCAGCACCGTCGAGAGCAGTCCCATCTTGTCTTTGTGGGCGATGTCGACGTCGACGGCGATCTTCGTGAAGTACGGGCGCACCGCCTCCATGGCGCTGATGACGATGCTCATGAAGATCCCCAGCGCGACGTACCAGCGGTACGGGCGCAGGTACTTCAGCAGCCGCCGCATCAGGCGGGCATCATAAGCTTTGCCGAGTACTTCTTCTTCGTGCATGAATCAATGAAAAGTTAAGAACTTTGACCGTACGGTGCGTCGCCCTTCAGGGCGACGATCTAGAACCGTTCGAACCGAATTGAGCATTCCCATCAGCGCGAAATCATCAAAGCCCTGAGTGACCAGGGACGGACTCCCGAAGTGCTTCAGATAGAATTGTGAACTTGAGTACGGGTACTCTTCAGGCTTTTGAACAAGCTTCCAGGCAACGGGATTGTTGTGGACGTAATTGACTTTGACAGCGAACTCCTGAGCCGTTCGAATGACAACGTCGTGAAAGCCGCCTTGCCAGACATGCGAGTATTTCTTCTTGACGACATCGTTCACTGCGCGCGAACTAGCACCATTGATGTAGTTCATCAACTTCCAGATGGTAACTTCCTCAGGCAGCTGCAGAATCATATGGTAGTGGTTGGGCATAAGGACGTATGCGTAGAGTCCGAAGCCAAGCACTGTTTGCTTCTGTCCGAGGACTGTAATGAAAGCGTCGCAAGCGGCTCCACCTCTAAACGGTTTGACACCTTCTGCGCAATGTGTCGTGATAAAGTATAATGCATTCTCAATGTTGTGGTGTTTTGGTCGCACGAAATCTCTTCGATGAAACACCTTCTCGCGGAGTCGGCGTGAACGCCGACCCGCCGGACGAGGGTAGACCGGTACGTCGCCCTTCAGGGCCACTTCCTACAGCTCTTCCAGCTCCCGCTCCAACAACTGCTTTTCGTTCAGGTCGGCGTAGATGCCGCCTGCCGCCACCAGTTCTTCGTGAGTCCCCCGCTCGACAATCCGGCCCTTGTCGATGACGACAATGAGATCGGCGTCCTTGACGGTGGAAATTCTGTGACTGATGATGATGCTCGTTCGCCCTTTCATGTACGTCCGCAGACGCCTGAGGATCTCCTCCTCCGTATACGTGTCGACAGCGGAGAGGCAGTCGTCGAGGATGAGGATGCTCGGCTGCCGGATGAGGGCGCGAGCGATGCCGGTTCGCTGCTTCTGACCCCCCGAAAGCGTGATGCCGCGCTCTCCGATCATGGTTTCATACTGTTTCGGAAACTCGAGCACATCCTGAGCGATTTGTGAGATTTCCGCCGCGTCCCGCACGTGCTCGAGCGTCCCGTCATCCGTACCGTAACGGATGTTCTCCGTCAGCGTGTCGGAGAACAGGAAGGTCTCCTGCGGGACGTACCCGATGTGAGATCGCAGGACCTCCAGCGGTATGGTCCTGATGTCGTGCCCGTCGATCAAAACCTCTCCGCTCGTTACATCATAGAGGCGGAGGATCTGGTTGACGAGCGTCGTTTTGCCTGAGCCTGTGTAGCCGACAACGGCGACCGTCATCCCCTGCTCAATCGTAAGATTGATGTTGCTGAGCGTCGGCTGGGACGCACTCTTGTGGGTGAAGTTCACCTCGCGGAACTCGACGGTTCCCTTGATGTCGCGAATGGTTCTATCCGTCGCTTCCGTGTCTTTGATTTCCGGCTCGGTGTCGAAGATCTTGCACAGACGCGCCATCGATGCCGCACCTTGCTGAAGCAGATTGATCACCCAGCCGAACGCGATGACGGGCCAGATAAGCATCACCAGGTAGGCCAGGAACGCGGAGAGCGACCCGATCGAGAGCTGGCCGTTCATCACCTGCGTTCCACCGATGTAGAGCGTCACGACGATCGAGAGGCCGATGAGCGTGAACATCAGCGGCCAGAGGATCGATTGGAGGCGGGCTAGCACAAGGTTCTTCTTCAGGTAGTCCCAGCTGAGTTTGCCGAACTCCTTGATCTCGTACGGCTCGCGTACATACGACTTGATCACCCGGATGCCGGAGAGATTCTCCTGAGCTTTCGTCGTGAGTCCGGAGAACTGTGCCTGGCGCTCCATCGATCGAAGATGGATGCTCTTGCCAAGACGGTACACGATCAACGAAACGAGCGGCAGCGGGATAAGGGCGAGCAAGGTCAGCTGCCAATCCTTCACGAGCATCAGCGCGAGGACCATGGTGAAGGTCATCAGCGTATCGGTGGGATACATGATGCCCGGGCCGAGCACGTTCCGGACCGCGCCGATGTCGTTCGTGGCATGCGCCATCAGATCGCCGGTCGGGGTGTTCTGAAAGTACGAGTACGAGAGCTTCTGGAGATGGGCGAGCAGATCGTTGCGAAGGTCAAACTCGATGTGCCGCGACACGACGATGATGGTCTGCCGCGTCAGAAACGTAAAGAATCCTGCAATTAACGAGAAGCCCACAATCAGGAGGGCCCAACGGAGGATGTCGCCGGCAGCCAGGGTGTGTGCGTCCATGGTCGCCTTCAGGTCGTCGATCGCCCGCCCCAGAAACAAAGGCTGCACGACGGTAAAGAGATTGCTCCCGACGACGGTCAGGATTCCGAAGAAGAGCGTCTTCTTGTAACGAATTAAATACGGTCGAAGGCGGAGAAGGGACTTCATGTGCCAGATCAAGAATCAAAATGAAAAATGGCCGGATATCCGTCAGCCGATCAATTCAAACTTGGTGTAGGCGTGCAGAACCTTGGGGATGACAACCTTCCCTTCGGGCGTCTGGTAGTGTTCGATCAATGCCGCCACAACTCTCGGTAGCGCCAGCCCGGACCCGTTCAGAGTATGAACAAATTCCGGCTTCGATCCGTTCGCAGGCCGAAAGCGAAGGTTCATCCGCCTGGCCTGAAATGCCTCAAAATTGCTGCATGACGAAACCTCAAGCCACTTTTCCTGCCCCGGCGCCCAAACTTCCAGGTCGTACTTCTTTGTCTGGGTGAACCCCATATCGCCGGTGCACATCAGGAGCGTCCGATAAGGAAGTCCGAGAAGCTGCAGGAGATGTTCCGCATCCTGCCGGAGCGATTCCAGCTCGTCATACGAAGCGGAGGGATGGACGAACTTCACAAGCTCCACCTTGTCGAACTGGTGGATCCGGTTCAGGCCGCGGACGTCTTTTCCGTACGAACCCGCCTCCCGGCGAAAGCATGGCGTGTACGCTGCGTAGCGGATCGGCAGGTCCTTCTCGGCCAGCAGCTCGTCCCGGTGAAAGTTCGTGACGGGCACCTCTGCGGTAGGGATCATGTAGAGCTGATCTCGCTCGACGATGTACATGAGATCTTCCTTGTCCGGGATCTGGCCGGTACCCCGGGCGCTCTCTTCGTTGACGACGATGGGAGGGGAGATCTCTCTGTATCCCCTCTGCCCCGCCTGTTCCAGAAAGAAATTGATGAGCGCCCGCTCGAGCGTCGCGCCTTTCCCTACATAGAACGGGAAGCCGCCGCCCGTGACCTTCGCCCCTCGCGCGAAATCAATGATGGAGAGTTTCTCCGCGAGCTCCCAATGGGGCTTCAGCTGGAAATCGACCTTCGGGAGTTCGCCCCAGCGGAAAATCTCTTTGTTGTCCGCAGGAGTACGCCCGTAGGGGACGGAAGGATGAGGGACGTTGGGCACGGTGAGCAGCAGCTCGTCGAGTTTCCCTCCGATTTCCCGCAGCTCCCGGTCGATTGCCTGGATGCGGTCCTTCACAGACTCCATCTCGGCGATCGCGGGCGTGCTGTCTTCCCCCGCCTTTTTGAGTTTTCCGATCTGGGCCGAGACCTCGTTCCGCTTTGCCTTGAGCGCGTCCCCCTCTTGAATCAACTTACGGCGTTTCTCATCGAGGGAGAGGAGCTCACCGAGGTTGACCGTGAGCCCTTTCGCCTCGGCTCCTTTTCGAACGAGTTCGAAGTTTTCGCGTATGAATCTAAGTTCCAGCATAAAGCCCTGTTTCGTCCTTTCTACTTCTCAGTGCTGAACTCAAACTCCGTGAGAAGTGGTAGATGATCGGATGCGCGCGAGGGGAGAACCCGCGCCGAGATCGGCATCAGTGCCCTCCGATATGTCGTATCGCTTTTCCCGTAGGGTTTTGAAACGAACACGTAGTCGATGCGCGTTGTAGGAGAATCGGCCGGAAAGGTCGCGCCCGCGCTGCTCCCAGCGACCTCCCAGACATCACTGAAGCTCTCCTTCATCATCATGATGTCTCTGCCTTCGGGCGCTTCGTTGAAATCCCCGCACACGATGATAGGTCGGGGTGCGTACCGCTGCGCAGCTGCTCTCAACTCTCGAATGCAGGAGGCCCGCCCGGAATCATCACTCCGGTTATCGAGCTGTGTGTTCATTACGACAAACTCTTCACCCCTCGTACCGAGGACGAGCTGGAGCAACCCCCGTCGTTCCTCCAAGCTGTCGGCGGCATAGAGAAGGTTGCGTTCCTCAAAGATGGGGAAGCGCGTCAGGAAGCCGTTGCCGTACCGCCCGCCTTGGAAGTCCGCGGTCCGGCCGAAGGCATACGTCATCCCCGTTCGATCGGACAACTCCGTCATGATGTCGATCTTCCTCGTTCGCTCGACTCCTCGGTCCACTTCTTGAAGGGCAGCGATATCGGCCTTGGAATCCAGGATCAGCTTCGCGATCCGTTCGATATCGACCTTTCCATCCAGTCCCTCGCCGTGATGGATATTGTACGTCATCACCCGGATCGTCCTGGCACCGGCTGCTGGCCTGCTGGATGAACACCCGGACGCTCCGAAGAGCAGGCAAAGAAGAGCGACCAGACAGAAGGGAAAAAGGAAGCGGGCCCTGATCGGCCTTCTTTGGAGTCCGCTAACCCCCCGCGAATCCACTTTAGTTCCTTTCGGGTGACTGGAGCTCGCGCTTCAACAGCGTGAGGCCCTGGCTGGTGTCCATCGATTTCAAGCCGAGCTCCGTTTCCGCTTTCAGCGTGATGAAGCCGGTCGCGAGAGGGCGCTGGGCAACCTGGTGAAGGTCGGAAGACCGTACCTTCTGAATCAAGGTCGTGTCGAGCCCGAAGGCTTCGGCGGTCCTGACGGCGAAATCGTACCGGCTGATGCGCTCGCTGCCGCACACGTGGTACACGCCGTTCCGGTTCAGTTCATAGGCCTTGATGACGGCATAGGCGAGATCGTTCGTGTGCGTCGGATTGCTGATCTGGTCTTCGGCGCAGCTGATCGTCGCTTGTCCTCGCAGGCTCTTGATCACCCAGAGCGGGAAATTGTCCTTAACGCCGATGCCGTTCCCGTAGAGAACGATTGTGCGGAAGATCGTATACGGGATGTTTGCGATCCGGAGGGAGTTCTCGCTGGCGAGTTTCGACTTGCCGTAATAGCTCAGCGGGTTCGGAGTGTCTTCCTCGCTGTACGGTCCGTGCTTGCCGTCGAAAACATAGTCCGTTGAGATATGGATGAGGCGCGCGCCGACCCGCCGCGCGGCCTCGATAAGGTTCTCGACTCCCACGACATTGACCTTCCACGCCTCTTCGCGATGCAGCTCGCACCAATCGACGTTCGTCGCTCCCGCGGCGTTGATGATCACCGTAGGATGGAAGCTTGAGAGCAAGCTCTTGACGTCGCTCTTCTTCGTGATGTCAAGCTGCGTATAGTCAAAGAGCTGATGGTCGAAGACAAATGTACGGTGATGTGATGTGCTCAGCACCTCGTATTCCGTTTGTGAGCCGAGGAGCAGCGTGAGCCGCTGCCCCAGAAGGCCGTTCGCTCCGCAGATCAAGATGCGCTTCATCGCAGACTTTCTTCGAGTGCCGTGCCGGCATCCGTCTTCTCGTCTCGATACTTGACGATGACGGGGGTGTACAGGGCAATATGGTGCTGCTGCGCGAACGTACCGTCGATGTGGCGGCTTCCCTGCACAACGACTGCTCCCTCAGGGATGACGAGCGGATGGCCGGCCGAGCGTCGATAGATCTCCGATCTCACAAGGTCGTAGACGGGCGTCGAGCCGGTGAGAACGACGCCGGCGCCGATGACGGCGCGGCGCTTCACGATCGCTCCTTCGTAGATGCCGCAGTTTCCGCCGATCATCACATCGTCTTCGATGATCACGGGCATGGCGCCGATCGGCTCCAGCACGCCGCCGATCTGCGTCCCCGCACTGAGGTGAACGCGTTTCCCCACCTGGGCGCACGAGCCCACCAGGGCGTGTGAATCGACCATCGTCCCCTCGTCGACGTAGGCGCCGACGTTGATGTAGGCCGGAGGCATGACAACAACGTTCTGCCCGACGTAGGCTCCGTCGCGGATGGACGAGCCTCCAGGGACAACCCGGACGAGGTGGTCCAGCGAGAGCCGCTTCAGAGGAAATGTCTTCTTGTCGAAGAACCGGAACTGATCGTTGATGGAAACGTCAGTGATCTCTCCGAGCCGAAATCCCAGCAGGATGCCTTTCTTCACCCAGTCGTTCACGATCCAACCTGCGGCATTCCCGCTTGCCCCGGAGGGCTGGGCTGCCCGGATCTCACCGCTGTTCAGAAAGAACTTCAGCTCGCTGAATGCCCGCAGGGCTGCGCTTCGATCCAGCGTCCCCGCGTCCTGCTCGAAGAATTGATCGATTTGTTCTCTGAGTGTTTTCACGTCGTCGGATGCAATTGACTTTCTGATGCCTCGAACAGCGCTCTATGACTTGATCAGCTTCAAATCCCGAAGGATCTTTTTCAGATTGTCCCGGTTCTTTTCACTCAGCGGGACGAGAGGAAGGCGGTAGATCTCTTCGATCATACCCATCATCGCCAATGCTGCCTTCACCGGGATGGGATTTGACTCGACGAAGTTGGCATTCATCAATGGGAGGAGTCTGTCGTGAAGATCGAGCGCTTTCTCCCATTTCCCTTTCAGACAGAATCGGACCATCGTGGAGAACTCTTTCGGCACCTCGTTCGCCACGACGGAGATGCAGCCGTCGCCGCCCAGAGACATCATCGGCAGCGTGAGCGCGTCGTCGCCGGAGAGGAGCGAAAAGCCCTTCGGCTTGTTCCGCGCAACTTCCATGATCTGCGCGATGTTGCCGGAGGCCTCTTTCACTGCCATCACGTTTGGAATTTCCTCCGCCATCCGCAGCGTCGTCGCAGCCTCGATGTTTCCGCCTGTCCGGCCCGGGACGTTGTAGACAATCAGGGGGATATCGACGGCCTCTGCGACCGCACGGTAGTGTTGAAAATACCCCTCCTGGGTCGGCTTGTTGTAGTAGGGCGCGACCACGAGCGCCGCGTCGGCGCCTGCCTTCTCGGTGTGCTTCGTTTTTTCGATCGCGTCGGCCGTATTGTTGCTCCCGGTTCCCGCGAAGACCTTGGCGCGCCCGTTCACCTGCTCGAGGACGATGTCGATAACTCGATATTGTTCGTCGCGGCTCAGCGTTGGACTTTCGCCCGTCGTGCCGACGGGGATCAGCGCCTCAACGCCTCCCTTCAACTCGAAGTCGACGAGTCGACGCAGCGCTTTCTCATCCAGCGACCCCTCCTTCGTGAACGGTGTGACAAGTGCGGTCCCGGTCCCCTGGAACTGTCGATGCTTTGCCATCTGTCTGACCCTAACCCTGTTGTTTGATGATATCTTCAAGAACGTCGTCCATCGTGAAGAATCCCTTTTTTCCCCTGATCCATTCCGCGGCGAGAAGCGCGCCGAGCGCGAACCCCGTCCGATTCTTCGCCGTGTGCACGACCTCAATATTGTCCGCAGGCGAGTCGAACATCACCCGGTGGATCCCCACGACGGCGCCGGTGCGTGTGGACGTCACCTGGAGCTGTTCGGGCCGGATCTTCCCCTCCGAAGAGCCTGCAAGGATTTCCTTTTTCCGTCCGATGCCACTCAGGAGTATGTTGGCGATGGTCAGCGCCGTGCCGCTCGGGCTGTCGAGCTTCTCCTTGTGGTGGACTTCGTGAACCGACACGTCATACTCCTCGAAGCGGTCGAAGAGCAGGCCGGCCTCTCTGAAGAGATGGTAGACGATGTTCATCCCGAGCGAGAAGTTGGAGGCATGGACCAGTCCGATTCCTTTGCGCTCGACGTGCGCTTGGATCTTTGCCCTGTCGTTCTGCCAGCCGGTGGTTCCGAGGACTACGTCTTTTCCGAGATCGACGAGTTGCTCAACCTGGCTCAGGACGGTAGCGGGGATCGCGAAGTGAATTGCCACGTCGGCGCTCTTTACCCCGTCGATGAGGAGGGAAGGGGACTCGATGTCGACCCGCGCCGTGATCTGCATCCCGCGTTCAAGTGCCAGGCGCTCAATTTCCTTCCCCATCTTGCCGTAACCGATCAATGCAAGCTTGACGGGATGGTCTTGTGTGCTCATTCGATCCTCTCCCTCCGGTCCTTCCGAAGTAAGTATCAGTGGTTCACCGGCCCATCACTCCTCGATGGCCTCGAAGATCTCGAGTTCGGGAACGGGCTCAAAGAATTCCCGATGCAGGCGCCGCACTGATTCAGTGACGTCCGCTTCGTCGATGACGAGGCTCATGTTGATTTCTGAAGCTCCCTGAGAGATCATCGTCACGTTGATGTCGTTCAGCGCCCGGAACACGCGATCCGCGACGCCGGAGGTCGATCGCATCTGCTCGCCGACGACGCAGACGATCGCTTTCTTGTCCAGCGCAGTGACCTCGGCGACCTCCTTCAGATCTGCAACGATCTGCTCGAGCCGAGAGGGATTGTCGATCGTCAGGGAAACGGCAACCTCCGACGTGCTGACCAGGTCGACGGCCGTCTGATGCTTCTGGAAGATAGAGAAGATCGACGAGAGGAAACCATACGCCATCAGCATCCTGGAGGACTGAATGTTGATGACGGTGATTCCTCCCTTGGAGGCGATCGATTTCACTGCTGCGTTCGATCTGGGCGGATCAGCAACGATCCGGGTCCCCGTCGCCAGCGGGCGCCGGGAGTTCAGCACGATGACCGGGATGTTCTTCTCAACGGCCGGCAGGATCGTGCTCGGATGGAGGACCTTCGCTCCGAAGTACGCAAGCTCGGAGGCTTCGCGGAATGAGATGACCTTCAGCTTCTTGGCGGCTGGGGCGATCCGCGGGTCCGCCGTCATCACACCGTCGACGTCCGTCCAAATCTGTATTTCCTCGGCTGCCAGCGCCGCGCCGATGATGGATGCAGAGAAGTCAGATCCGCCTCGACCGAGCGTCGTCGTGACGCCGGCCGCCGTCGCCCCGATATACCCCTGCGTCACGATGATCTTCCCTGTATTGACATGAGGAAGCAGGAGAGTGCGAGCTTTCTCCCCAGTAGGACGCACCAAGGGCGCCGCGCGGGTGAAGTGGTCATCCGTGACCATGAAGCTGCGAGCGTCCACCAGCTCGGCGGGCAGTTTCCGTTCAGCCATCGCGCGGGCGATGATGAGCGATGAGAGTCGCTCGCCGACGGAGGCTATGGCATCGAGGGAGCGGGGAGTGAGCTCGCCGAGGACCGCAATGGCCTGGCAAAGGTTCTTGATCTCGTCGAATCTGCGGCGGAATTCAAGGATCAGCTGCTGGACCGTCGGGCGGTCATCGACGACGTTCTCCAGGATCAGAACATGCCGCTCGAGAAGGGCATTCAGCTCCGCGGTGGCTTTCCCGAGGTCCCCCTCCAGAGCAAGCCGCGCAGCGCTCACCAGCGTGTTCGTCGCCCCTGCGATGGCGGAGACTACAACGACCGGTTGACGGCTTCTCTGCCGTGAAATGATCTCAACGGCGTTCGAGATGGCCTTGGCATCTTCAACCGACGTGCCGCCAAACTTGATAATGATCATACAGAACTCCCGGGATCAATCGGCCGGCTTACGAAGATGCAGGAAGCGGTTGAGTGGCGATCCGTGCCCTCAAGGTGTCGAGCTCGTCTGCGCCAAGAAATGTGGATTTGATTGTGGCGGCCCGGACAGCGGAACCCGCGCTCTTCAGAAAATCGTGATTCATCAAGTACTCAGAAAGGAACGCAGCTCCGAAGACATCGCCGCATCCCGTCGTGTCGACCGGCGTCAGCGTTGCCGGAGCCGGGATCTCGTGGCGAAAGAGCTTCTTGTGTTCCTGGCGGATGAGGGTCGCTCCACGCTCTCCCCTGGTGATCACCAAAGCGTTGACCATCAGCGGCATCAGCTGGTTGATGAGGGTCGGCTCATCATAGCGCTCGGCGCTCAGCCCGGCGGCCTCCTCCTCGCTCATCTGCACGGAACTGATCATGAAGCACCAGCGTCGCCAGTCCGTCAGAGGCCGGGGGAATCGATTATGATTTTGGTCGACACCGCGCGTGAGCATGTGAAAATCAAAATGAATCGGGATCTTTTCCTCGCGGATCTGCATCCGGATCTCATCAAGCGTTTCCAAAGTGATGTCAAAACCGGAGGCCATGTTGATCAGCACGCCGTCGACGTCCAGGAACGGCTTGATTCGTGAAAAGGGAATGGCGGGGGCAATATCCTTCGAGCATTCGTTTCGGGTGCCGGAAGGACCCTTGAAATAGTGAACCTGGTTCGTCTGCCCTCTGAGCTTGAAGATCCCTTTCGTCTCGACGTTCTCGTAACGCTGCAGGCGCTCCAGGCAGGAATCATACTCTTTTTCGGCAACGCCGAAAACAGGGTGGATCTTGTCACCGGGAGACAGCAAGTTTGCCAGCGTCGCGACGGAATTGAAGATGCCGCCGTAACTTTCGACGGTTCTCTCCGATTCCCCGCCGTCGCTCCCGCCAAGGTGGAAGATATCACGCGCCAGATGTCCGATGACTACCAGCTTCACGCTTGTGAATCCGTTAATTGGTTAATGGTCAATTGGTTAATTGGTGAATTCGTTGATAGCGTCAGCGTGCTTCTTGTTGGCCATCCTCTTCCTTGCGCTTGCGCAAGTAGGCTATGTAGCCATTGATCCGATGGAGCAAATCAGATCCCTCGTCCTTGAGCAACTTGAGCTCTTCTTCCGGAAAGTATTGCTCGTCAAAGCAAATGTTGAGATCATCCAGCAATTCCTCGAGCGAACCTCTGGCCTGTCGGAGAAACTGAATGTTTTCTTGGTAATGAAATCGTCCGTGTCCTTCAGCAATATTGTTCGTGAGTGAAGTTGCCGCACGTCTCATCTGACCAGCAAGATTGTGCTTTTCGTCGGCAGGAAGCTTTTTGACGAGACCATAGATCTTCTTTCTGAATTCCCTTGCCGCTTTGTAGACCTCCAGATCTTCGAAACTGTAGCTACTCATTACTCTTTGCCAATTGGCCACTCACCAATTGACCGCTCACCAATTAACCACTCCCTATCCTCTTCTCGTCGGTCCCAGGTCGGTCAGTTCCTTTTCATTCAATCTCCAAAGCCCCTGGCAGGGGAACCTGTTCTCATACAGTGCCTTGCCCATGATGACCGAGTCCACACCGTACTTCTCCAGCTCCTGGAGCCGGATCAGGTCCTGGTACCCCGTGATTCCGCCCTGGGCGGTGATGCGGATCCCGGTGCGGATCGCCAGTTCTTTCAAAGCCTCGAAATTCAAGACCTTTGTCACGCCATCCTTTCCGATTTCGGAGTAGACGAAGCGGGAGACGCCGAGCTGCCTCATCTGCAACGCGAATGTGAGAGGGGCTACATCATGCTGGCGGGCACCTCCCTCGGTACAGATCTTTCCGTCCTTGGCGAAGATTGCGATAGCGATCTTCCGAGCCCCGAACTCCCTGATCAGCCGTTCGATGAGATCCCTATTGTGAAATGCCGCTGTTCCAAGCACCACCCGATAGACGCCGGCTTCAAAGAGCGACTGGATGCTCTCGAAGTCACGAATCCCTCCGCCGACTTGGACCGGGATTTCGACCGCCTGGACAATCTTCTGAATGATATCGCGGTTCACGACGGTTCCGCTCTCTACACCGTCGACGTCTACGATGTGGAGCGTTTTGGCGTTTTCACCGCGCCAGATGACTGCCATCTGAACGGGGTCAATGGAATAGATGTGCTCGGAGCCCGGTTCACCTTGGACCAGTTGGACGCATTCGCCACGTCTGATTTCTATGGAAGGGAAGATAAGCAGCATGTACCCTCGGACTCCGGATGATCAGCAATCAGAAAGCTCAGCCTCGCAATCACCGCCCGTCGTGTGGCGGTTCGTTAGCCGGCTGAGCCAAAGATGAGAAGTTGCACTTCCAGTCCGAAAATGCGGAAAATTCCGCTGAGATTCAAGGTAAGAGGGCTGGTCAGGAGGTCGAAGCGAGAGAGGCGGTGTGGACATGCGCCGGAAACATGGCGTGGGGACGCCAGGCAGGCAAGTCGGTTCGTTCTAAGCAGTGGCGAGATGCGTGTCGACCGCACCCGGATCGGTGCCGACACCGACGGGATGTGAATCAGGAAGGTGCTCGAATGAAAGGCGTCGAGATCAACGGCAGCTCCACCAGCCGACTAGAAACCATCTCAAAAATGCTCACGCAAAGACGCTAAGCCACAAAGGGCATAAACAATTACATATTTTTGGCGACTTTGCGGCTTGGTGTGAGATTTTCTTTTCTTATGACGTTGTTTTTGAGATAGGTTCTAGTGAGACTTGTGCTCTCTTCCCCGGAGACGATGCTGAACGAGTCTCACCAGTTTATCGCGATCGACGGGCTTGGTGAGGTACTCAGGCTCTGCTAGAGGGGTCGCGGGCTCCAAGCCGTTCGGCACCGGATTCTCCGTGAGGAAGATGATCGGTATGCGGTTCGTTCGCGCATCTTCCCGGATCGCAGTGCGCAGCTCGAGACCGTTGATCTTCGGGGAGTCAAGATCGCAGATAATCAGGTCGGGCTTGCTTTTCCTTGCTTGCTCCAATCCTTTTTGCCCGTCCTTCGCATGAAAGACGCGATAATCGTCTCGCAGGAGGGTCTGCGCGAGCGATGCGCGTGTCAGGAGGTCATCATCGATAATCAATATCTTCTTCATACCTCGCTCATCGGATCATAGTCTGGACCTTGCCGGTCCTCGTGGAACGGGCGAGCTCCTTCGCGAATCAATCTGTGAAAAGCCGGAAGTCAGGGAACGCAACTATCCCTCCGGCGCTGCGCGTTCCCAAAGATCGACTCAAGGCTGTGCTTGAGGGATGACTTCACTACAATGCCGTCTACATTGACCTCCCGAGCTTTCGCTCTGTAGAGCGGATCGTCAAAGAGTGTCGATACGATGACGCGTGTGTGCGCGTGACGTTGCTTGATCATCCTTGTAGCCTCCAGTCCGTTTCGGAGGGGTAACTCGAGATCGAGCAGCACGAGATCGGGTTTCAGTCGGTCCACTTCGTCGACGGCCTGGATGCCGTTGGATGCCTCTCCAACCACAAGATACCCCCTTTGCGCCTCGAAGAATTCGCGAACGACCCTCCGGATCTCCCGGTGCCCATCTGCCACGAGAACCCTGGTTCTGGCCATCGGACGCTCCTTTTTGAACGGCATGCTTTTCATCATACACCTTTCCCCCCGGGGAAAGCTACCCGTTTTGCGGTGCGTGAGATCTTTCCTCGGGAGGCACTGTGGATCTCGAAACGGGTAGCCCCGGGCCATTTCTATGGTGAAGAAGGGAAGGGATGGCGGGAAAATCAATGGGGTAAAGTACTGATTCTTGCTTGTAGGGTTTTTCCCTACGGTTGTAGGGTTTTCCCCTACGGTGTATCCCTTATCTCCAAAGGGGGGTGGGGAGCTGTCGAGAGGCACAGGAAGGCGTGCGACCGCAGAAAGTGTGGGGTGAGGACAGGGGTAGCCGGCCCAAGGGTCTATTTGGCCTCCACAAGGCCCTTTGCCAATGCGTATTTCGTGAGGTCCGCGACGGAGTGAACGTTCAGCTTTACCATGATTCGGTGCCGGTACGTCTCGATGGTCTTGTGATTCAAGGACAGCCGTTCAGCGATTTCTTTCGTCATATACCCTTCCGCGATCAGTCTCAGAACGTGCCGTTCCCGATCCGAGAGGTCCGATGGCAGCGTCCTTCCAGACCTGCCGGCAGTCTCCGCATACTCGGTGAGAATGTGCCGCGACGCTTTAGGAGCGAAGGCAATTTCGTTGGCATCGACCGCCTCGATCGCACGGAGAAGCTCGGAAGGCGATGCATCTTTGAAGACATACCCTCTCGCCCCCAGCTGGGTCATCTTCAAGACATACTCCTTAGTGTCGTGCATGGTAAGGACGAGGATCTTCGCGTCCGGTGCGCTCTTCTGGAGACGCTTTGCCGCTTCGATGCCGCTCATACGGGGCATGCTGATATCCATCAGGATCACGTTGGGTTCAAGCTTGCGCGTCAAAGCGATTGCCTCCTCTCCGTCCGACGCCTCACCCACGATGCGGATGTGTCTCTTTGTCTTCAGCGATGCCTTGATCCCCTCGCGCACAACCGGGTGGTCGTCGACGAGCAGGAGGGTGATCACTTTCTTGCGACGAGTTTTCATGGGCTCTGTCCTGTGTTTGATTCGTTCAACGGTATCCGGACGGTGACCGACGTCCCCATGCGGGGGGCTGACGAAACCTGGAGATCGCCGTTCAGAAAGGAGACCCGTTCCTTGATATCGACGAGGCCCATGCCGGCGTTCTTGGCCCGCCCCTTGCCCGATCGCTGCTTCGCGAAGCCTCTTCCGTTGTCATGGAGTGTCGCAATGATGGCGGCGTTATCCTCTGAGACTCTGAGCGTCACGCGGGTGGCCTTAGAGTGTCTCTCCACATTCGTTAGCCCCTCCTGAATGATCCGGTACAGCGTCAGCTCGACCTCCGGACGGAGCGTTCCCTTGAGTTCCGGGAAATCCAGGTCGATCCGCAGCCCGGTCCGTTCCGCAAACTCGTCGACGAGAATGGAGACGGCCGACAAAAGCCCGAGGTCATCGAGCTCGGACGGCCGGAGGTTTCTCGAGATCCTTCGGACCTCCAGCATAACCCTGTCCACTAGGTGCCGCGTTTGTCGCACGCCGGTTCTCACCAGTTTGAGCCGGGCCGGTATCCGCTCCTCGAAGGACTCCATGCGGAACTTGACCGATGCGAGGATCTGGATGACGCTGTCGTGCAGCTCTCGGGAGACACGCCGTCTCTCGTTCTCCTGCGCCTGGAGAATTCGTTGTGAGACCTGCCGCACGGCTTCCTCGGCCCGCTTGCGCTCTGTAATGTCCATTGCGGAGCCGATCATCCGGATGGGTTCTCGCCTCTCATCGTAGATCACGTACGCTCTGTCGTAGACGTGTGCGTAGGAGTTGTCAGCTTTCCGGAAACGATAGTCCGATTGCCAGAACGAGCTCTTGCTGCGCAGCGCCTCATGCAAGCTCAGGTTCACCCTTTGCCGATCGTCGGGATGCACGTGTTCCAGCCACCACTTGATATCATAGCTTCCTCCCCCGAGAGGGTAGCCGAATATCCTCTGAACGCCCTCGTTCACCCATTGATCACCGGTGGCAATGTCCCGGTCGTAGATGGTGTCGTTCGTTGCTCGGGCAGCCAGCTGGAATCGCTCCTGGTTCTCTCGAAGATCGGCCTCGTATTTCCGTTTCTTGTCAATGTAGGCAGCCGCGAGGAAGAGAAAGGTCAGGGCCAGGATACCGAACGGTAGAATGAAGACCGGGTGATAGTAGAAAGGGGATTGGATGGTGAAGGCGACGTGTGGCTGTTCCTGGTTGATGTTCCCAAAGAGACTTTTTGCCTCCAGGGAAACGGTGTGCTCGCCTTCGCGCAGATTCGAAAGAGCAAGCTCCCGTTTGGTACTCCATGTTGACCATGGGCCACCGTCGACACGAGAGCGAACCTCGACGTCTTCCTGGGACATCTCACCGAGATAGGGGTACACCTGCCACCGGACCAGTGCGGCGTCCCCCTCAAGCGAAGGGCGTCCCATGACCACGCGGGGGGGAGGGCTGAGTTCGGCGCGATTGAGGATGTTTACGCCGCTGCCCGGACTCCCCACATACACCTTGTCGGCCAGCGGAAGTACTTCCCACAAGTGCAGCGCGCTGAGTCCGGAATGCGTGTCGAATCGCGTCCACACTCCGTTCCTGTAACTGCAGAGGCCTCTGTTCGTTGATATCCACAGCGTGCCATCTTGGTCGACTCGAAGGGCCCAGATTTCGTCGTTGATCAGTCCGTCGGAAGTCGTGAGATAGTGCACTTCATCATTGGTGTCGACATACGCGAGGCCGCTGTGCTGGTCCGAGAACCACACCGTACCCGTAGAGTCGATCGCCAGCGTGAAGATCCGATCGAGATGACCGAGCAGCCCGGAGTCCCTGGTCCACAGTTTCCAGGTGCCTCTCCGGAAGCGGGCGAGCCCCCCTTTCGTCGCAAACCAGTAGGACCCATCGGCTCCCTCTGCAAAGCCGTACACCCGCCCGTTGATGAGGCCCTCGTTCGTTCCCCAATGTTCGAAATGACCGTTCGTGTAGAGGAAAGCTCCGGGTTGTTCCGGGTCTTCATAGATGGTCCCCAGTCCCAGGAACCAGAGCCGCCCTTCACGATCCTTCTTGATTTCGTGGACCCTCGGGGCTTTCAGTCCTTCGCGTGCGCCGAAGTGTTTCCAGTTCTTGCCGTCCCATCGGTATGCTCCGGGGAACGAGGCACCGCTGCAGATCCAGACGTTGTGCTCCGCGTCCTCCATGATGCCGGTGACGATGTTCAAAGCAACACCGTTGATACTCTGGATCCACCTTATGGTCCCGTTCGGACGATGGATTTCCAGTCCGCTCATCGTCGCGAGCCAGACCGATCCATCATTCGTGCGGCAGATGTCGTGAACGGAATTGCGCAGATCCGGAAAAGGATGCCGCCAGTAGGTCCATCGTTGAGACGACGACCGGTGCAGGTACAGCCCCCGTTCTGTTCCGACCCAGAGTTCGCCGTTGGGGCGGAATTTGAGGATGATCGTGTTGGTAAGTTCCGATGGAACAGGATCGAGGGATTGCCATGTGCCGCGGTGTCGGAACCGTGTGTCGCCCGGTTCATAGATGGCCAGCGCGTCCCCACCCGTACCAATATCTATCGTCTGTATGAAAGGGGAATGTTCGGTCGCGCTCCTTCGAGGTTCGCCTCCTCGCCGCCACTCCCACAGGCCCTCGCTGTTTTGTTGTCGAACGACGGCGGCCATGCCGTCGCCGTGGATGTCTTCAACAACCGACTTGACACCGAGCACAGAATTCTCCGACGGGATCATTCGCTTCCATTTCCTCTTCTCCCATTTGTAGAGGCCGTCCACGGTGTTGACCCAAATCCCCCCGGATCGCGTCCGCCACAGGTTTGGATAGCCGTCTCCCATGACGTCCGCCGGCAGGTTCGCCAGCTCGGTCTTGCCTTTCCGGTAGATATACAGCTTTTTTGCAGCGACGAGAATGTCGGTTCCCTCGAAAGGGACAGCAGACTGGACATTGACCGTGTCGCGGCCGAGGGAGAGGAAGACCTGAGCGAAACCATGTTGATCGCCGAGGTAGAGCCTCCGATCAATAACGACAAGAAGCTTGTCGCTGGAATATGTTGCGATGGAGGAGGGAGGCTTCGAGGGAAGGCCCTTCGAAGAAGTGATTGGGGTCCATTGGTATCCGTCATACCAGGCAAGGCCGGCCTGCGTGCCGGCCCACATGCTCCCGTTCTGGGTCTCGGCCAATGCCGCAATGTGATTTGAGGGAAGGCCCGACTCGGTGGTAAATTCTACCCACCGCCATGACTGACGGAATGATTCGAACTGCGCGAGGGCGCCTTGGGGTGAAACGAACAGTGTGTTGACAACGAGGAGGAGGAGCGCGGTCTGGAAACGGCGAAGAGATCCGATCGCCGCGGATCGCGACCCGGGGGCTCTCTTTTGACAATGTGCGCGCATCGAGAGCGACACTGTGCAGCCTTTCAACCCCGTTAACGGGGTAAGAAGTGGGATCGAACTCTCCTCTGAGGCTTTCCGAAAAGTCGTTCTCCCAAAGGGATCGCTTCGCGATGAGTCCCTGCGACTCTCGGCTGGGACGAATCCGCCTGACTCAACGAGCAGAATCTCTGATCGCTTTTTGGCCGACGAAGTCGGTCAGGCAGGCGCTGTTCCGGAACGGCTTCCGATTGAAGGTGCGGAGCCTCAAAGAGGGTTGTCGATACGGAGCGTCTCGGGCAAAGATTAAGGAACTAAACGGACAACAGCAAGAGCCGAGAGACTGCCGGTGTTAGCGGGAGGAGTGAAAACGCTTGCGGCGGTTCCGGAGATAGTCAACGAAGATGTACTCGCCGAGCTTGTTGAGGGTAGAGTAGTATGCCCGACCCTGGTTTGCTTTCGTGAACTCTTCGACGAAATTGATCAGGTAGGGATCGTGGGCGACCATAAAGGTGGTGACGGCGATCTTCTCCCGTCGGCACTGGACGGCTTCGTCGAGGGTTTTGTTGACGATGCGTGGGTCGAGCCCGAACGAGTTCTTATAGAGCCTTCCCGCATCGTCAAAGATGGCCGAGGGCTTCCCGTCGGTCACCATGAAAATCTGCTTGTTCACGTTGCTGCAGCGGCGCAGCAGGCTTCGGGCAAGCTGCAGGCCGGCCCGTGTGTTGGTATGATAGGGGCCGACGTTGAGGAAGGGGAGCTCGTTGAGGCTCACGAGCTTCGCCTCATCGCCGAAGACGACCAGGGCAAGGTAGTCCTTCGGAAACCGGGTCCGGATCAATTCGGCGAGGGCGAGGGCAACCTGCTTCGCAGGTGTGATCCGATCTTCGCCATAGAGGATCATGCTGTGGCTGATGTCGAGCATCAGCACGGTTGCGCATGTCGTCGTGTGCTCGGTCTCGTAGACTTCCAGGTCCTCTTCCTGGAGATGGAAGTCCTCGATCCCGTCCCGTTTGAGAGCGTTCGTCAGCGTGGACGTCAGGTCGATGTTCGTCGGCTGATCGCCGAACGTCCATTTCTTCGTCTCGCTCAGACGGTCGGTTCCCTTGCCGGTGTGCGGCGTTTCGTGGGATCCCTCAGGCGCTTTCTTGAGCGTCGTGAAGATCTCCCTCAGCGCGTCCTGTCGGATGCGTTGAATGCCCTTCGTCGTGAGCACCATGACGTCTTTCGCATCTTCGATGATGCCTTGTTCCTTCAACTTGTCGATGAGATCATCGATGGTCAGAGAGGAATCGAAGATGCCGTACTGTTCCGCCAGCTGCCTCAGCCAATCGAGCGCTTCTTCGACATCGCCGCTCGTCTGGATGAGCAAATAGCTGAAGAGGGACATCAGCGACTGCAGCCGCTGTTCGTCCGTCATCGACTGGGCGGTCCATTTGCTGTAACGGAAACGCATACGATCCTTCGGTTGTGAAATCAGGAATTCGGAGCGCTGAGCTCGGAGATTCGCGACTCTTGGCTCAGCTCTCCATCCTCGATCAGTCCTCCTCCTCGATCCCCTTCCCCTTGACCGTGAAGATACTGCCGACGAGGTCTTTGTACGATGTCATCCGATCGACCTCGTCCTTTGCGATCTTCGATGACTGATGCAGGCCGTCGAGCACAAACTCCATGGCGGAGGCGAGCTGGTACTTGTTCGACTCAGAAAGCTTCAAGTGGTTTTTCGTCAACTCCCGCAAACCCTTCACTTTGTCCAGCTCGTTGAAGTACCGGTCGATCGGCATCTCATCGGCGACCTCCACCTTGTTCCCCGACTCGAACCATGAGATGATCTTCCCGTACTCCCCGTCCTCCACCTGCCGTGACTCACCCTGGTGCTTGATCCGGCGTTCGAGCGGATCGGGAAAATATCGTTTGAACACCTCCCGCACAGCCTTTCCGACGAGTGCTTTGCTGACCTTCATCGGGCCTTCCTGCTCTCCTTCGAACACGAGCTCAACCTTGCCCGTCATTCCCGGCAGCGCGTGTGCCAGATCGCAGATGCGCGGCACGACGCACCGGTCTCCCACCAGAATCGCTCGCCGTTCCGCGTTGCTGATAAGACTCTCCATGGCGGAGATCGTCAACCGGGCGCTCACCCCCGACTTCTGATCGACATACTCGCTCTTACGGGCTTCGAACGCCGCTTGCTCGATGATCTCGCGGAAGTAGTGCGGAATCATTATTTCGTTCTCACCGCGCTGGACCCAGGCTTCCTGCTCGGTGATCTTGATGGCATCCTCAAGCGTGCGGGGGTAGTGCGTCAGGATCTGGGAGTCGATCCGATCCTTGAGCGGCGTGATGATGTTGCCGCGGTTGGTGTAGTCCTCGGGATTCGCCGTGAAGACGATCATCAGATCGAGTGGAATGCGGATGTTGAAGCCGCGGATCTGGATGTCTTTCTCCTCCATAATATTGAAGAGGCCGACCTGAATGCGCGGTTGGAGATCCGGCAGCTCGTTGATGGCGAAGATGCCCCGGTTGGTGCGCGGGATGATGCCGAAGTGGATTGCCCCCTCGTGAGAATAGTGGAGCCGTTGCGAAGCCGCCTTGATGGGATCGATGTCGCCGATCAGATCGGCGATGGTCACATCGGGCGTTGCCAGTTTCTCCCCGAACCTTCGGTCACGGTGAAGCCAGTCGATCTCGACGTCGTCGCCCCGCTCCTTCACAAGGTCCGTGCACCGTTTGCAGACGGGCTTGTAGGGGTTGTCATTGATCTCGCACCCCTTGATGAACGGGATGTGCTCATCCAAGAGCGTCGGAAGCATGCGCACGATGCGGGACTTCGCCTGGCCGCGCAGGCCGAGGAGCAGGATATCGTGCCGTGCAAGGATGGCGTTGACGATGGACGGAACGACGGTCTGATCGTACCCGATAATGCCGGGCAGGAGCGTTTCCTTGGCCTCTAACTTCCGGATGAGGTTCAGACGCATCTCATCCTTTACCGGTCGAACCTTGTAGCCGCTCCGGCGCAGCTCGCCAAGAGTGGAAGGAAATTCCATGCTAAAGCTTTCTCCTCTTCAATGGAAAGAAATGGTCGATGTGTGATGAAGATGCGGCCGAGGACTTACATCCTCTGCCGATCGGAACGCAGGAAGAGGGGAACGGCGGCTTCATCCTTGGCTCTCCATGCAACGCTGCTTCGTTGAATCTCCCTCAATTATATGCTACCTTCTTCCTGAATGGACTCAATCAATAAAACACTCGTCATACGATTTAGTTCCATCGGCGACATCGTCCTCTCCTCTCCATTGCTCCGTGTTCTGCGGGCAAGATTCCCGAATGGACAGATCGATTACGTGACGCGCAGAGAATATGCCGAGCTTGTCAAATCGAACCAGAACCTCAACTACACCCATGAGTTTGACGCGGCCCAGGGCTTCGAGGGCCTGCGGGTCCTCAAGCGCAAGATCAAGGCAGAGGGCTACGACCTGATCATCGATATCCACGATAGCCTTCGCAGCAAGTATCTGCGAAGCATTCGGGGACCGAAGCGCGTCGTGGTGGTGAACAAGCGGGTCGTCGAACGGACAACGCTTGTGAAACTCAAGAAGAACATCTACAAAGGGGTCGTTTCCGTTGCTGATCGGTACATCGAGCCCCTGCATCGGCTTGGGATCGTCAATGACGGCAAGGGGTTGGAGCTCCACGTTCCCGACGAAATCCTCTTTGGCGTCTCGAGCAAGGTGGCGAAGCTCGAGCTGAACCGCTTTGAGAAGGTCATCGGCCTCTGCCCGGGCGCCCGGCATTTCACAAAACGATGGCCCGTCGAGCGATTTGCTGATCTGGGAGTGCAGTGCGCGCGTGACCTGGACGCCATGCTGCTGGTCTTCGGCGGGCCGGATGAAACGGACCTGTGTACGACTCTGGTCGGCCGGATCAACGAACAGGCGGGACCCGGGAGGGCGACCCACTTTTGCGGGCAGACGGGTCTGCTTGGGACCGCCGCGACGATGGGTTTCTGCGACCTCATCGTAACAAACGATTCCGGGCTGATGCACATCGCGACGGCTATG
>Ga0315554_1000340_pt1 | contig 27151 bp, 23 predicted proteins | sample SalMarSW160370MG_FD_202114 | JGI IMG/M metagenome (GOLD analysis project Ga0315554, IMG submission 202114) | Salt marsh sediment microbial communities from the Plum Island Ecosystem LTER, Massachusetts, United States - Salt Marsh Sediment SW1603-70 ...
CGGGCGCGTTCGGGAGGTATCTGGGCCGGCTCCGGATCGACGTCGATCCCGACACGGGCCGACATCGGCTGATTTCCAACGAGCTCCTGCCAACAGAGAAGGCCCCGGCCGACATCGATCGGGGCCTTCGTCAGTTGCTCAACGTCGTGTTGGCCGTCGTGGCCACGACCCTCCTCGTCCTCCTCTAGGAGACGGCATCTTCTTCACCGCGCAGAGCGGCTCAGAAGCTGTAGGAGAAGGCGAAGCCGTTCTCGACCACGCCGAGCGTAAACCCCTGTTCCTTGGCCACGTTGTACGCGTCGAATCCGCTGTACAGCCCCCACGCGAGGTGCACGAGCCCGACGATCGGGTAGCTGTAGTAGCTGAACGGGAGGAGCGCCGCAGCGTAGTACGCGCCGATGTCGAGGGCGATCGCGATTCCCAGGTGCAGGAACGCCTTGTCGACTTGACCGTTGAGGAACTGCCCCAATCCCGGAAGGACCAGCGAGGCGACACCCGGAATCCATGCCTGGCTCGGCTGCGCCGCAGCGCCGAGCGTCAGCACCAACAGACTGAGTACCACACACACAACCCCCACACGCTTCTTCATTGGTTCCTCCTTCCCAATCGCTTCTGGCCCGTCCTCTTGCGCCTACGCGTTGAGCCTCTCCAAGACCTCGTCGTCGACGTCGAAGTTGGCGAAGACTTCCTGGACGTCCTCGTTCTCGTCGAGGGCGTCGATCAGCCTGAGCACCTTCTCGGCGGAGCCTCCGTCCACGTGGATCGTGTTCTTGGGGATCATCGTCACCTCGGCCCGGATCGGGGTTACGCCCCGCCCGCGAGACGCGTCGCTCAGCTTCGAGAGGAGCGACGGATCGCATATCGCCTCGATCGCGTCCCCCTGATCGTCGATGTCGTCGGCGCCGGCCTCGATCAACGCCATCTCCAGCTCGTCCCGATCGACGTCCTCGGGCAGATCGGCGAAGACCACGATCCCCTTTCGGTCGAACAGCCAAGCGACGCTCCCGGCCGATGCCATGCTTCCGCCGTGCTTGCTGAAGATGTGGCGCACGCCGGCGGAGGCACGATTCCGGTTGTCGGTCACGACACGGACAAGAACGGCGACGCCGTCGGAGGCGTAGCCCTCGTAGGTCGCCTCTTCGTAGTGGACGCCGTCGAGCTCACCGGTCGCCCGCTTGATCGCTCGTTCGATGTTGTCCTTCGGCAGGTTCGCCGCCTTGGCGCGCTCGAGCGCCTGGGCGAGGCCGGGGTTGTTCTCCGGATTTGGGTCCCCATTCCGGGCTTGAAGTGTGATCTCCTTGATCAGCTTGCCGAACAGGTTGGAACGTTTCTTGTCCTGACGCTCCTTCCGATACTTGATGTTCGCCCACTTGGAATGTCCAGACATCCGCCTCCCCCGTCACTCGATTGAAATCCACACATCATAGCCCCCGCCTGCCGATCGGACAAACGAAGACCCGTTCTCCCGTCGCCGGCCCGCCCGAGTGTCTCGGCGCTATGCTTGACATTCCCCGTCCCGTTGCGGCAGAGTCTCACAGGCTTGTCACGCGCGGTGGAGGGGGACATGCATATGCGGAAGCGGTTTCGTTGGATCCTGTGCGTCGGGCTGATCCCCGCCGCGCTCCTTCTGAGCGGCTGTCTGTTCAACGTCTTCCAGACGGCGAGGACCCTGGGCGCGGGAAACGTTGCCCTGACGATCGGCAGCGGGCTGTTCGATCTCGATCTGGCCGGTACCGACAGCGACTACTACCTCACGCCTCAGACACGGCTTGCGATCGGCCTTGTCGATGGTGTCGATCTGGGATTCCAAACGGGGTTCATGGTCCCCCTCGCGGGAGGGGACGTCGGCTGGTTCGGGGCGACGGGCGACCTGAAGTTCGCGTTGTTCGACGAGCCGGACTCGTTCGCTCTGGCGCTCGGGTTCGGCGGCGGCTACAGTCTGGAGGTTCTCGGATGGGAAGCCTTCGGCGAGGTTTTCTTCGATAGCAATGTGAAGTTCCTTCCGATCTTCGTCGCGTATCAGCCTCACTTCGCGTTGGTCGGGGGATTGGGGTTGGTGCACCACTTCACGGGCGGATTGAAGCTTCGCCTGTCCGATCGCGCGCGGCTCCTCGTTGAGGTGGATTACAACTCGTACACGTACGTGAGCTACGGGCTCGCCCTCGAGATCGCCTTCTAGCCCCGCCGGGACTCGGCTTCGCGGCGTAGCGCGGTCAGGATCCGCCGATCGGCAGTCGGGAACGCGTACGATTCGAGCTCGTCCGGCTGGGCCCACGTCCAGTCGGCGCACTCGATCGCCCTCGGGGCCCCTCCGGTGTGCCGGCAGTGATAGACGTACAGGGTGATCCGGAAGTGGGTGTAGGCGTGATCGAGCTGCATGAACGGGCCGATCACGTCGACATCGATCCCCAGCTCCTCGCGCAGCTCGCGGGCCAACGCCTCTTCGCGCGATTCCCCCTCCTCGACCCGTCCGCCGGGGAATTCCCAGAGCCCCCCGAGCATGTCGTCCTCGTTCCGCTTGGCAATCAAGTGTCTCGCCCCCGGCGCGAGCGGATCGCCGTCCCAGACGATCCCGCCGACGACGTCGACATGCGGAACGGCCTTCCGAGCGCGCTTCTGCGGGTAGAGGACTTCCTGACCGGTGTGATGTGCACCACAGTCGGACGCGATCGGGCACGCGCGGCAGCGGGGCGATCGCGGCAAACAGATCCGCGCACCGAGGTCCATCAAGCCCTGGTTGAAGCGCGAAGCCTCACCCGGAGGGACCAGCGCGACCGCCTCCCGAAGGAGGGCTCTCCTCGTCGCCGAACGGGCCGGGTCCCCGCCGATGCGCCGAAGCCGGCTGAGGACGCGGACGGAGTTTCCATCGAGAGCCGGCTCGTCGAGCCCGAACGCGATGCTGGCGATCGCTCCGGCGGTGTACGGGCCGATCCCGGGCAGGGCTCGCAGCGCCGCGACCGCCGACGGGAGTCTGCCGTCATGCTCGGCAACGACCACGCGCGCCGCCTTGAGCAGGTCGTGCGCGCGGCGGTAGTAGCCGAGCCCCTCCCACGCCTTCAGCACGTCGTCGATCGCGGCGGAGGCGAGGGCGGCGACCGTCGGAAAGCGCTCGAGGAACCGCGCGTAGTGGGACAGGACGGTTTCGACCCGCGTCTGCTGAAGCATGATCTCGGAGACCCAGATCGCGTAGGGATCGTCCGTCTGACGCCAGGGGAGATCGCGCGCTTCGACCTCGTACCAGGCGAGAAGGTCCCGTCGAATCCGGTCGATCCGTGGCTTGGCGAATCCCATCGGCCCGTGAATCCGCTACCGGACGGACGTGAGAAGGGCTCTCACGTCCGCCCGCCCCGGTCGCGCACCAGCAGCTTCATGTATTCGCCGACGGTCGAGGCCTCCTCGAGGGCGAGCGTCGCCTCGACGACCCGGTCCATCGCGCCGTCGGTCATCGCGCCCGACGCGTTGGCGCGGAACTTGGCGATCAGCTCCTCGTCGGTCAGCGGGTTTTCGGCCTGTCCCTTCGCGTGATCCTCCTGGACCGTGTACGCCTCCCCGTCTTCGGTCGTGATCGTGACGATCGCCCGCTTCACCTTCGGGAAGAGCCGATCGATCTCCGGATCGGCGACGACCTTGATCTTCGTGAGCATCTCACGGACGAACGGATCGGTCAGCGCCTCCTCTTCGAAGTCGGACGGGAGGACGTTCCCCTTGGTGACGGCGACGGCGATGCAGTACGGGAGGCTGTGGTCGGCCGTCTCCTTCGTGCGCGGTTCGTACTTTGACGGGTCGGACAGGATGTCGGCCCCGCGCGTCGTCGTCCGGACGAGGACCTCGCCGACCTTGTGCGGGTCGACGTTGTGGGCGCTCATCAGCTCGAGGGCCGCGGTGATCGGCTGGTGGGTCAGCGCCTCGGTCGGGAACGCCTTGTATCCGCACTCGGTGATCAGGAACTCGTCCCCCAGACCGGAGAGGATCTTCTCCGGATCCCACGCGACGTTGCGGACGACCTCGAAGACGCCCTCCTTCCCCTCGAACAGCTCGACCGGCCCGGAGTAGCCGGTCGCGGCGAGCATCGCGGCGCGGACGCCGGCCTCGGTCGCCATCGGGTCGGCGGTGTTTTTCATGTTCGTCAGGTGCCCCGCGACGACGACGCCGAGGGTGAAATGGCTCGAGCCGGAGATCCCGCACGCGGCGACCGCTTGGTCCTCGGTCAAGCCGAGCATCCGCGCGGCGACGAGCGGGCTGACGAACTGAGTCAGGCTGGCGTGGTGCCAGCCGACCTCGCGGACGCCCGGGTCGGCGGCAAGGCAGAGACGCATCTCGAGTTCGTAGCCGATCAGGATCCCGACGAGCAGATCCTTCCCGCTGAGCCCCTTGAACTCGGCCGGGGCGAGCGCGGCGGGGAGGACGTCCGACGGATGCGACGGGTCCTGCTTCCAGTAGATGTCGTTGTAGTCCATCGCCCGGATCAGAAGCGCGTTCATCAGGGCGGCGTTGCCCAGGTTCGTCCTCGTCCCGTGGCCGATCACGGTTGCCTGCTCGCGGCCTCCCAACGCCTGGACGTGCTCGTACGCCTGCCGCATGTCCTCGTGGTCGAGCGCGGCGAGCGCGCAGCCGACCGAGTCGAGGAGGAAGCGCTTCGCCTCTTTGCGGGCCGGCTCGGGGATCCGGTCGTAGGTGAGCGACAGCGCGAACTGCGCCATCTTTCGGCTGATCGAGTCTCCCATCCTAGACCTCCTCGGCGGCCCGGGCGATCGCCTCGGCCATCCCGGTCGTCGTCGTGCTCCCGCCCATGTCGTAGGTCCGTAGACGCCCTTCGGCGATCGTCCTCGCGACGGCGGTCTCGATCCTGTTCGCGGGGGCGGTCTCGCCGAGGTAGTCGAGCATCATCTTCGCCGAGCGGATCGTGGCGATCGGGTTCACCTTGTTCTGTCCGACGTACTTCGGCGCCGAGCCGTGCGTCGGCTCGAAGACGGCGTAGTCGTCGCCGATGTTCCCGGCGCAGGCGAAGCCGAGCCCGCCGACGATCTGCGCCGCCAGGTCGGACAGGATGTCGCCGAACATGTTCGAGCTGACCAGCACGCCGTAGTCCTGCGGGTTCTTGACGAGCCACATGCACATCGCGTCGATGTTCGTCTCCCGGAGTTCGATTCCGGGGTAGTCCCGTGCCATCGCGCGCGCCTCGCGGATCATCAGCCCGGAGGTCTCGCGGATGACGTTCGGCTTCTCTGCGACGGTCACGGTCGGGTAGCCGTGCTGCTTCGCGTACTCGAACGCGTCGCGGAGGATCGCCCGGCAGCCCTTACGGGTGAAGATCCGCGTCGAGATCGCCAGGTCCTCGTTGGCGACGCCGGCGAACATCGCCATCTTCCTGTGCGTGTCGAACGCCGCGCGCACGGTCTCGGGAACCGGATGCCACTCGATCCCCGAGTAGAGCCCCTCCGTGTTCTCCCGGAAGACGACGAGGTCGATGTCGTCGCGGAGGTTGAGCGGGTTCCCCGGGTAGGCCTTGCACGGGCGCAGGTTGGTGTGCAGGTTGAACAGCTGCCGGAGGCCGACGATCGGGCTCGAGTAGACGAAGCCTTTGTCTTTGAGCCTCGGGTCGAGCTCGGCCGCCGCCTCGTCCTTCGGCTTCGACGTGATCGCCCCGAACAGGCAGCAGTCGGTCCGCTTCAGCAGGTCGATCGTCCGGTCGGGGAGCGGGTTCCCCTCGCTCCGCCAGAACTCCCACCCGATGTCCCCGTACTCGTACTCCGCCTCGAACCCGACGGCGTCGAGCACGCCCTTGGCCGCCTCCAGAACGTCGCCCCCGACGCCGTCGCCGGGGAGCATCGCGATCTTGTAGCTCATGGACGCCTCCCACCCCTTTGGCGTGATGCGCGGATGATACCGGGCCGAGTCGGGCCGTTCACCCCGGCTTCGTCGCCCGTCCAGTCCTTGCGAATCGCTGATTCGTACGGCGGCGCGTAGTATAGTCGTCAGGATACGGAATCGCCGGAGGCACAGCGATGAGAAGGTCCGAGATCAACCGGATCATCGGCGAAGCGATGGACTTCTTCGCCGGACGCCAGTTCGCCCTTCCCCCGTTCGCCCACTGGTCGATCGACGATTGGCGCGAACGGGCCGAGCGGGCCCGCGGGATCGTCGAGCGGCGGCTCGGCTGGGACGTGACGGAGTTCGGCCGCGGAGAATTCCGGCGCGTCGGCCTCGTCCTGTTCACCCTGCGGAACGGCCTCCCGGAGGAGCCCAGGGGAAAGGACGGGGTCTCCTACGCGGAGAAGGCGATGATCGTCCGCGTCGAGCAAGTGACCCCGATGCATCGTCACGATTCGAAGGTCGAGGACATCATCAATCGAGGCGGAGGGCGACTGATCGTGAGGATGTATCCTGCGGATGCGGGCGGCGGTTTGGGGGACGGGGCCGTGAGGCTCGTCTCCGACGGGATTCCGCTCGAGGTCCCCGCCGGTCACGAGCTCGCGCTCGAACCCGGGCAGAGCGTCACGATCACGCCGAACGTCTACCACTCGTTCTGGGCCGTCGATCGGGACGTCCTCGTCGGGGAGATCTCGACGGTCAACGACGACCGCCTGGACAACCAGTTCCTGGAAGGGATGGCTCGGTTCCCGGCGATCGACGAGGACGAGCCCCCTAGCCGCCTCCTCGTCTCGGACTACGAGGCGTACGTCTAGCGCCGTCGCCGGAAGGTCGGCGAGATCCCCACCGACTCTCCCGCATTCGCCTCCCCCGTTTGCCTGTTGACATACAAGCCGATCCGTGTTATAAGCAAACGATTGCGCAACGGTTTGCGCAAAGGTTTGCACGACCAGCTCAGAGGACGGAGGCTTCCGGGTGGCGACGATGCGTGAGGTTGCGGAACACGCCGGCGTATCGCTCACCACAGTTTCCCACGTTATCAACGGCACCCGCTTCGTCAGCGAGGATCTTGTCGCTCGCGTTCGCGACGCCGTGGCCGAACTCAACTACCAGCCCGATCGCCGCGCGAGAAGCCTCCGCCGCGGTCGCAGCGAGACGATCGCCGTCATCATCTCGGATGTCGGGAACATGTTCTTCTCCGAGATCATCCGTGGCGTGGAGGATCGGGTCCTCGAGAGCGGATACGACGTGTTGCTGTGCAACACGGGCGAGGACCCGTCGGTCGAGGAGCGAAACATCGCGATGATGACCGAGCAGCGCGTCGACGGACTCGTCGTCGCGCCGACGTTGGAGGGAGACCGCACCCTCCAGCCGCTCGTTCGTCAGGGTACCCCCTTGGTCGTTGTCGATCGCCCCGTGGCGCTTCCGATCGATCAAGTCTTCTCGGACAACGAGCGTGGAGGCTACGAGGCGGCGAGGCATCTCGTCCAGCTCGGACACCGCCGAATCGGGGCGATCGTCGAGATCTCGGGGATCCGCAGCTTTGACGACCGGATCCGCGGCTGGCGGCGAGGCCTGGCCGACGCCGGGATCGAGATCCGCAACGGCGACGTGCGCCAGGCCGGCCTCGAGATCGAGGGCGCCGAGATGGCAACCAAGGCGCTCCTCAGCGCGGCCGATCGGGTGACGGCCATCTTCAGCTCGAACAACCTGATGACGCTCGGCATTCTCAGACATCTGAAGGCCGCGGGGCTGCGCTATCCGGAGGACGTTTCGCTCGTCGGTTTCGACGACCCTCCGTGGGCGTCGTCCTTCTACCCGGGGATCACGTCGGTGGCGCAGCGGCCGTTCGAGATGGGGTACCAAGCAGCGGGGATGCTCGTCCGGCGAATCGAAGGGAATCCCAATCCGCCGGAGCAGGTCTGTCTGGAGTGCACGCTGGAGGTGCGCGAGTCGTCGGCGCGGGTGCCCCAATGAGCGGACGATCGACGGCAACAAGCAGTACCTCTCCATCTAGATCGCGAGGAGGTGGTCGACGCAAGGCACGCGGTGGAACGAGAACAAACAAGAGGTGAAGAACGAGGATGGAGACGAAGGATGACGAACAGACCGAGGAGTGAAGAACTGGCCGCGACAACGCCGATCCGCATCGTGAACCTGTGTGTCCCGCAAACGCGAGACGTGCGCACACGAGTGTTGGACCGAAACCGCGGCCAGCTCCTCAGTCCTTGAGGATAACCGATTAGCACGCTGGAGGTGGACTGTATGTGGCGTAAGCACTGGTGCTTGGCGCTAGCGGTTGCCGTGGCGATGTTCCTGCCCCTGGTCGGTGTCGGCCAGCTCGCGGATCTTCCACGCGAAGAGACGCTGATCGCGAGCATACTCACCGGCCGCGTCGGAACGCCCGGCAATTTCAACGAGTGGGTCGGATGGAAGTCACGGGATCGAGGGATGCAGAACCTGGCGAACGAGCCGCTCTGGTCCGTCGATTTCGCCACCGGCGAGATCATCAACGGGCTTGCGGCCGGCGATCCCGTCTACAGCAGCAACTTCTACCACGTGGAGATCCCTCTCCGCGAGGGCGTCACGTGGTCCGATGGGACTCCGTTCACCGCGGACGACGTGGTGTTCACCGTCGAACTCCTGATGGACACACCGGGGTTCAACAACCACGCGTTCTTCGCGGAGAACGTCGAGCTCGTCTACAAGATCGGCGATCACCGAGTCGGCTTCGATCTCAAGCAGCCGAACTCGCGATTCCACACCACGTTCCTCGATCGCTGGGGCTGCACGTGGATCATGCCGAAGCACATCTTCGAGGGAGTCGACGACCCCATCACGTTCGAGTTCAATCCGTTCGTCGGCTGCGGACCGTACAAGCTGCATTCGTACGACCCGGCTGGATACTGGACGGTATGGGAGAAGCGTGAGGACTGGGCGAACAGCCCGACCGGGATCCTCTACGGCGAACCGGAACCGACGTACATCGTCTTCCAGGCGTTCGCCAACGAGGGGGCGAAGATCATCGCCCAACTGACGCATCAGCTCGACGCGGTGGACCTCTCGGCGGAGGGGCTCAAGGCGGCGCTGGTGCAGGGCGACACGATCCGCGCCTACCAACCGGGCTTCCCGTGGGTTGTGAACAACGATCCGGCGATCACCGGATTCATCTTCAACACGGCGAAGGCACCGTACGACAACCCCGACGTCCGCTGGGCGCTGACGTTGGCGATCGACATCGTCGAGTACGTCGGACAGGCCGTTGACGGGACGGGCACGCTCAGCCCGGTTCACATCCCGTCGCTCGGCTCCTATCCCGCGAACTTCATCGAGCCGATGGAGGACTGGCTGATGGCGTTCACGCTCGACTTGGGCAACGGCGAGACGTTCCAGCCGTACGATCCCGATGCGCCGTCCCGCGTCGTCGAGTACGCGCGAGGCAGAGGGTACATCGTCTCGGACGACCCGGCGGCTCAGGAGGCGGCGTTCGGCCTCGGCTGGTTCAAGTACGCGCCGGAGGCGGCGGCGAAGCTGCTCGAGAAGAACGGCTTCTCGCGGGACACCGACGGCAACTGGCTCCTGCCCGACGGCACGCCGTGGCGGATCGAAGTCGTCAGCCGATCGGACACGTCGCATCTGGAGTTCAAGAACGCTTCGGCCGCGGTCCAGCAGTGGAAGCAGTTCGGGATCGACGCGGTGCACGTCCCGTCGGACGCCGCCGCGACGATCACGCAGAACGGCGACTTCGACGTTGCCGGGAACTGGCCGGCTCAGGAGCCCTGGGGCGCCGGCGTCGACCTGTACCGGACGCTCGACGCGTGGAACTCCGGGTACGTCAGACCGATCGGTGAATTGACGAACGGGAACCACTCGCGGTGGTCGAGCCCCGAGATGGATGCGGTTCTCGCCCAGATGCGAGCGACCGATCCGGCCGACACCGCGGCGACGAACGCCCTCGGCATCGAGGGTCTGAAGATCGCGTTCACGGAGATGCCGGGGACCCCGACCTTCGGGTACATCGGTTTCGTCACGTGGGACGAGTACTATTGGACCAATTGGCCCGGTTCGGAGAACCCCTACATGGGACCGTATACGCATTGGGGGACGTTCAAGTACGTGACTCCGTTCCTCGAGCCAACGGGTGAGTAGACGCTGAGACGAATGCCCCCGGGTACGGCTAGGCCCTGCCCGGGGGCCTGTTCATCGGAGCGTGCAGGGAAGATCCTGAGGAGAAGAAGATGCGGTTCGTGAGGCGGTATCTGCTTCCGCGATTCATCCAGTACGTGTTGGTCATCTTCATCGGGATCACGGCCGTCTTCTTCATTCCCCGGTTCACGCCGAGCGATCCGGTCCAGCGCACGATCGCCCAGCTCCAGTCGTTCGGCTCCTATCTGGACCCCGGATCGATCGAAGCGATGGTGGACGACCTGCGGGAGATGTACGGGCTCGAGGGGTCGATGCTCGAGCAGTACGGCGCGTTCTGGAAGCGGGTCTTCACCGGCGACTTCGGCGTCTCCTTCTTCCAGTTCCCGACGCCGGTCATGGCGTTGATCCGGACGTCGCTCCCGTGGACCGCTGGCCTTCTCCTCTGGGCGACGCTCCTGTCGTGGACCCTCGGAAACGTGATCGGCGGATTGGCCGGCTACTACTCCCGCCGCCGGTGGTCGAGGACCCTCGACACGGTGGCGATGATCGTTCGACCGATGCCGTACTACATCTTCGCGCTGACGCTCCTCATCCTGTTCGGGTACGTCGTCCGGCTGTTCCCGATCGCCGGAGGGACAGACATCGCGCGAAGGGCGGCGTTCAGCTGGGCCTTCGTCTCGGACGTGCTGCGACACGCGTTCCTTCCCGCGCTCTCGATGGTCATCCTCGGAACCGCGACCACCTTCCAGACGATGAAGCTGATCGTGCAGAACGTGAACGCGGAGGACTTTGTCCAGTACGCGAAGCTCGGCGGCGTCAAGGAGCGCCGAATCGTGTCGAGGTACGTGATCCGCAACGCGATGCTCCCGCAGATCACGAACCTCGCGTTGGCCCTTGGACAGATCCTCAGCGGGGCGCTGATCACGGAGATCGTCTTCTCCTACCCCGGCCTGGGGACGCTGCTGTACAACGCCATCGTGACGGGGGACTACAACCTGATCATGGGGATCACGGCGATCTCGATTCTGGCCATCACGACGGCGATCCTGGTGATCGACCTGGTGTACCCGCTGTTCGATCCGCGGGTGCGGCTGATGTAGGGGGCGAAGATCGTGAGAGTGCTCAGGGATCTCTTCAGGGACTACCGGTTTGCCCTCAGCTTCACCGTGCTTTCGCTCCTGCTGATTCTCGCCCTCCTGTCGGCGTTTTCCCCGTACGATCCGACGTTCTGGTGGCACGCGACCAGGGACCTTCGGCCCTCCTGGGCACACTTCCTCGGGACGAATTCGAAGGGCCAGGACGTCTTCTGGCAGGCGACGTTCGCCGTGCGAAACTCGTTGATCATCTCCGTCATCGCGGGGACGGTGTCGAGGGTCATCGCGGTCGTTGTCGGGATGGTCGCCGGGTACCGCGGGAGGCTGACCGACCGCGTCCTGATGTTCGTCAGCGACAGCTTCCTCGTGATGCCGCTGTTCCTGATCATCGTCCTGCTGGCGATGCTGGTCCGAGAGCGGATGAACCTCGTGAACCTGGGGCTCCTGCTGGCGTTCTTCGGGTGGGCGTGGGACGCGCGGGTGATCCGCTCGCAGATTCTGAGCCTGAGGGAGCGCGAATTCACGCAGACCGCCGTCCTATCGGGAACGAAGACGATGCGCCTGGTGATGAAGGAGTACCTGCCGTTCGCGACGCCGCTCGTCTTCTCCACCCTCATCAACAACATGGCGTGGGCGATCGGAATGGAGATCACGCTGGCGATCCTCGGGCTGTCGAACTTGGACATCCCGACGCTGGGGACGATGCTCCAGTGGGCGATCAGCTATCAGGCCCTCCTCCTCGGCTTGTGGTGGTGGCTGCTGACGCCGATTGTCCTGGCGATCCTGCTGTTCGTCGCGCTCTACTGGCTCTCGGTCAGCATCAGCGAGTACCTCGATCCGAGGACGCGGATTCAGAGGGTCGGTGCGGGATGACGGGCGGACCCGGCGGACTCGTGCTCAGGACGGAGGAGCTGAAGGCGTTCTACGTCCTCGACGCGTTCGGGACCGAGAAGGTCGTCAAGGCGGTCAACGGCGTCGACCTCGAGATCCGCGAGAACGAGGTCTACGGCATCGCGGGCGAGAGCGGCTGCGGCAAGACGACGCTCCTTAAGGCGCTCTACTCAGCGATCGAGCCGCCGCTGCGCCTGATCGGCGGGAAGGTGCTCTACGTTCGGGACGGCGAGGAGATCGACGTCTATTCCCTCGGCAGGGAGGAGAAGCGGAGGCTGCGGTGGGAATACGTCTCCTACGTCCCGCAGGGCTCGATGAGCGTGCTCAATCCCGTGAAGCGGCTGAAGGACTCCTACGGCGACTTCCTCGAGAGCCACGTGGCGGGAAAGACGAAACGCGACACGCTGGCGATCGCCAGGGATCATCTGCATCAGCTCGGGCTGCCGCCGAAGGTCCTGAACGCGTATCCGCACCAGCTGTCCGGTGGCATGCGGCAGCGGGTCACGATTGCGCTCGCGGCACTGCTCGGGCCGAGGATCATGATCGGAGACGAGCCGACGACGGCCCTCGACGTGGTCGTGCAGCGTGGCGTCATCCAGCTCCTCAAGAGTATCCAGGAAAGGCTCAAGAACACGATCGTGCTCGTCACGCACGACATGGGCGTTCACGCCAACGTGGCCGACCGGATCGGCATCATGTACGCCGGGGTGATGATCGAAGAAGCGACCGTCGAGCAGGTCTTCGGAAAGCCGCTCCACCCGTACACACAGTACCTGATCGACTCGTTGCCCAAGTTCGGCGACAAGACGCTGAGGCGGAGCGCTCCCGGGAGCCCTCCGTCCTTGGCGGAGCTGCCGAGCGGTTGCCCGTTCCATCCGCGGTGTCCTCACGCCATGGACGCGTGCGTCGCGCGGATGCCCCGCGTCCTCGACGTCGGGGGGGCACATCGGGTGGCCTGCTGGTTGGTCGAGGGAGGTCGCGATGGGCGCGCTGCTTGAGATCAGAAATCTGTGCAAGGATTTCGCGTTCGGCAGTCCGCTGTCGCGCCTGCGCATCACGGCGGTCGACGACATCTCCTTCCGCGTGATGCCGGCGGAGATCTTCGCGCTGGCCGGAGAGAGCGGGTGCGGCAAGACGACGACCTCGAGGCTGATCCTCGGGTTCGAGGAGCCGACCTCCGGCTCCATCCTGCACGGGGCGGACAGGAAACGCAGGCCGAGGAAGCGGGAGAAGGTCTGGTTCACGCAAGGGGTGCAGGCGATCTTTCAGAACCCGTTCGAGACGTTCAATCCGCTGCGCCGCGTCGAGCGGTACTTCTTCGAGACGGTCCGCAACTACGGGCTCTCGAGCGGCGGCAAGGGGGCGGAGACGCTGGTCGACGAGACGCTGAAGGCGGTCGGGTTGAGCTTCAGGGAGGTCTCGGGCAGGTATCCGAGCGAGTTCTCGGGCGGCCAGCTGCAGCGCATCTCGATCGCCAGGGCGCTCTTGACCAAACCGGCGCTCCTCCTCGCCGACGAGCCGGTTTCCATGGTCGATGCGTCGCTTCGGATGTCGATCGTGAACCTGTTCAAGCAGCTTCGGGACGAGTTCGACGTGAGCGTGATCTACATCACGCACGATCTCGCGACGGCCTACTACGTCTGCGATCGGATCGCCGTCATGTTCAGGGGGAACGTCATCGAGAAGGGCGGGGTGGAGGGCGTCCTGATGTCCCCCAGGCATCCGTACACGAAGCTCCTGCGCGCGTCGATCCCGGAGGCGGATCCGAGCAGGAGGTGGAAGGAGTCGATCCGCCTGACCGACATCGAGCACGAGGAGTACCTGAGGCGCGGCTGTCGATTCGCCGGCCGGTGCCCGGAGGTCATGGACGTCTGCCGGGAGGCCGTGCCGCCCGACGTCGACGTGGAAGGCGTCCTGGTGAAGTGCTTCCTGTACGACGAGGGAACGATGAAATCGGAGCGAAGAGAGGTGTCCGCCGATGTCAGATGAACGATTCCGCGATCCGTCGCAGCCGATCGAGCACCGAGCGCGCGACCTGCTGGAGCGGATGACCCTGGAGGAGAAGGTCGCGCAGCTTGCCGGGATCTGGAGCTTCCGGCTGTTCGAGGACGGGGCGTACTCGCCCGTGCGAACTTCGGAGCTCCTGGCGAACGGGATCGGGCAGATCGCCCGCCCGGCGGGGGGATCCGGCTACGGGGCCGAGGACTCGGCGCGCCTGAGCAACGCGATCCAGGAGTTCCTGGTCGAACGGACGCGCCTTGGGATCCCGGCGCTCATGCACGACGAATGCCTCTCCGGGTTCCTGATGAAGGGATCCACCCTGTTCCCCCAGGCGATCGGCATGGCGAGCACGTGGGATCCCGACGCCGTGGAGCGGATGACCGACGCCCTTCGACAGCAGATGCGGGCGGTCGGAGTGCATCAGGGCCTCGCGCCGGTCCTCGACGTCGCGCGCGACCCGCGCTGGGGTCGCGTGGAGGAGACGTTCGGCGAGGACCCGTACCTCGTGGGATCGCTCGGCACCGCGTACGTCCGCGGCCTCCAGGGCGAGAACCCGACGGAGGGCGTCGTCGCGACGGTCAAGCACTTCGCCGGCTACGGCGCCTCCGAGGGGGGGATGAACATGGCCCCCGCGAGGATCCCCGAGCGGGAGCTGCGCGAGGTCTACCTGCTCCCGTTCGAATGCGCGATCCGTGCCGGCGGCGCGGGGTCAGTGATGAACTCCTACGGCGAGATCGACGGGATCCCCTGTGCGATGTCGTACAAGCTCCTGACCGAGGTCCTCCGCGACGAGTGGGGCTTCGAAGGGGTCGTCGTCGCCGACTACGGGACGATCCTCCGCCTGGTGGAGCATCATCGGGTGGCGCCGGACAAGGGGCGAGCGGCGGTGCACTGCCTGCAGGCCGGGCTCGACCTCGAGCTGCCCGATCCGGACTGCTACGCCGCGCCGCTGATCGAGGCGGTGAGGGACGGCCGGGTGCCCGAAGCGGCGGTCGATCGGTCCGTGCAACGGGTCCTTCGGATGAAGTTCCGCCTCGGGCTGTTCGAGCGCCCCTACGTGGACGTCGAGCGATCGAGGACGGCGCAGGTCCCGCGGCACCGGGAGATCGCCCTCGAGCTGGCCCGCGAGTCGATCGTACTGCTGAAGAACGACGGCTGTCTTCCCCTGAACCCCGCGGAGGCTCGCATCGCGCTGATCGGTCCGAGCGCCGACGAGCCGAGGAATCTGCTCGGCGACTACGCGTACCCGGCCCACATGGAATTGATGTTCGCGACGCGGGGCGAGGGTGCCGTCCGCCCGCCGGTCGATCTCGACGAGATCGTGGCGTCGGTCGAGGTCACGAGCGTCCTCGCCGCGATTGCGAGGCACGTCGACGGCGATCGGATCGTCCACGCGAGGGGCTGCAGCGTGAGCGACGATGCCCGGGACGGGTTCGCCGAGGCGATCGAGGCGGCGCGGGCGTGCGACGTCGCCGTCGTGGTCGTCGGCGACAGGTCCGGCCTGACGGAGGAATGCACCTCCGGCGAGACGCGCGATCTGGCGAACCTGAAGCTGCCCGGCGTGCAGGAGGAGCTCATCCTCACGGTCGCGGAGACCGGGACCCCGATCGTGCTTGTTCTGGCGACCGGCCGGCCGTACAGCCTGAAACGCCTCGTCGGGGAGGTGAGCGCGATCGTCGAGATCTGGCTCCCCGGTGAGACGGGCGGGGAGGCGCTGGCGGAGGTCCTGTTCGGGATCGCCAATCCAGGAGGTAAGTTGCCCGTCACATTCCCTCGGAGCGCGGGGCAGATCCCGATCTACTACGCCCACAAGCCGTCCGGCGGTCACTCGGAGTGGTGGGGCGATTACGTCGACGAGAGCGTCGCGCCGCTCTTCCCGTTCGGGCATGGTCTTTCCTATACGACGTTCGAGTACTCGAACCTGACCGTCGACGTCCGGGGCGCGGCGGAGGACGGGGCGGCCCGCGTCGCCCTCGACGTGCGGAACGCGGGGGGCCGCGCCGGCGACGAGGTCGTGCAGCTCTACGTGAAGCGGGATCACGCCTCAGTGACGCGGCCCGTTCAGGAGCTCAAAGGATTCGAGCGGATCCGCCTGAAGCCCGGCGAGGCCCGTCGCGTCGCGTTCGACCTGCCGTTCGACGCGCTCGCGTTCTACGATCCGGGGATGCGCCTCGTCGTCGAGCCGGGGGAGTACGAGGTGTGGGTCGGCAGCTCGGCCGCCGACGTCCGGCTGCGCGGCGGGTTCGAGATCGCCGGCGGGACACGCGTGCTGAGCGGGCCGCGGAGCTACTTCAGCGCGGCGAACGTGGAAGAATCGGAAGAACGGCCCGATGAAGGGTCCGAAGCCGGGCGGTGAGCCCTGCCGCGACCGGAAAGGCATACGGATGCGAAAGGACGGACGATGCAGCGACTGAAGAACAGCGTGGGGATCTGGGCGTTCGGCGCGAACACGACGCGCTTCATGCCCGACGGATACCACGTCGCCGAGGGCCGCGAGACGATGGTCGAGCGCAGCCGGCGGGCCGCCGAGGGCCTCGGCGATCTCGTCGACGGGTTCGAGTACCACTTCCCGGGGGAGATCGACGAGGAGAGCGTCGACGCGATCCGGGCGGTGCTCGGCGAGAAGGATATCTACGCCCTCGCCCTGGGGACGTTCAACGACCCGCGGTTCCGGCTCGGGACGTTCGTCAATCCGGACGGACGGCTCCGGCAGGAGAACATGAAGATCACCCGGAGAGGGATCGATCTCGCCGCCGAGATCGGCGCGAAGTTCATCATCTGGCCGGGCGGGGAGGGGTACAACTACAACTTCCAGGTCGACTACGTCCAGGCGTGGGAGTGGTTCATCGGCGGTGTCCAGGAGGCGGTCGAGCACGCGAACGCGAGGGGCGTGACCGTCCTCCTCGAGCACAAGAACAGCGAGCCGGCGATGAACATCCTGATGCGAAACATCGGGATGGCGATCTACACCATCCACAGGATCAAGGACCGGGGCACTGACACCACGAACCTGAAGATCAACATGGACTGGCAGCACCTGATCATGAACGGCGAGAACCTCGCCGAGTACGCCGCCCTCCTCGCGCACGACGGGCTCCTCGGGCATCACCACGCGAACAGCGGGTGGGGAAGCTTCGACGACGACAACATCACCGGCGCCTCGTTCTTCATGCAGACGCTCGAGCTCGCCAAGGTCCTCCAGCGGACCGGCTACGGGGCTGGCGGCGAGCGGATCGGCGCGGACCTGTTCCCCTACACCGAGGACCAGGTCGCCGCCGTCCGCCGAGCGCTCCTCCAGTGGGAGTTCATCTGGGATCTGGCGGCGAAGATCGACGACGGGGCGCTCGAGGAGGCGTGGCGGAACAAGGACGCCGTCCGCGGCCAGGAGATCGTCTACGAGGTTCTCGGCCTGGACGGCGCGTACGTCGACCGGATCATCGAGGAGCGACAATGCCGGGCGCAGCCCGGGGAGGGGAAGGGTGCCTGAGGTCACCCGACGAGAGCGATGCGTGACGGCTGCCTGATCGGATTGGACATCGGAACCGGCGGGACGAAGGGGCTCCTCGTGAGTCCGAGCGGATCCGTCCTGGCGCGCGCGTTCGCGGAGTACCCGCTGCACACGCCGCGCCCCGGCTGGTCCGAGCAGCGCCCGGAGGACTGGTGGAAAGCGGCGGTTACCGTCCTCCGCGAGCTGGCCCGCGAGGCGGACGGGGATCGGATCGTCGGGATCGGCCTCACCGGCCAGATGCACGGGTCGGTCTTCCTGGACGAGCGCGGTCGATCGATTCGGCCCGCTCTCCTCTGGAACGACGCGCGCACGGGCGAGGAGTGCGCCGAGCTCGAGCGGCGCGTCGGCCGCGAGCGCCTCCAGGAGATCACCGGGAATCCCGCGCTGGCTGGCTTCCAGGCGCCGAAGATCCTGTGGCTCAGGAACCACGAGCCGGCCCGCTTCGCCAAGGTCCGCCGGATCCTCCTGCCGAAGGACTACGTCCGATTCCGGCTGACCGGCGAGTTCGCCACCGACACGTCCGACGCCGCCGGGACCCTGCTGCTCGATCTGACCGAACGCGACTGGTCGGACGAGATCCTCGATGCGATCGAGTTGCCGAGGGACTGGCTTCCGACGGTCTTCGAGGGGCCGGACGTCACCGGCGGGCTGCACGAGGACGCGGCGAGGCGGACCGGGATCCCGGCCGGCACGCCGGTGGTGGGGGGAGGCGGGGACAACGCCGCCTCCGCCGTCGGCGCCGGCGCGGTCGGATCCGGAACCGGTTTGGTCTCCCTCGGCACGTCGGGGGTCATCCTCGTCCACTCCGACGAGGCGAAGACCGACCCGGCCGGGGCGATCCACGCTTGCTGTCACGCGGTCCCTTCGAAGTATCACCTGATGGGCGTGGTCCTCTCGGCCGGCGGGGCGCTCCGCTGGTATCGCGACACGCTCGCGTCCGAGGAGACCTCGGCGGCGAAGCGGCTCGGACGCGACCCGTACGAGCTCCTGTGCGAGGAGGCCGCGCCGGTCCCGCCGGGAGCCGAGGGCCTGTTCTTCCTTCCGTACCTGGCCGGGGAACGGACGCCCCACATGGATCCGAACGCGCGCGGCGCGTGGGTCGGACTGAGCCTGGCGCACGGACGTCCCCATCTCGTGCGATCGATTCTCGAAGGCGTGGCGTTTGCGCTGAAGGACTCGTTGGTTCGGATCCAGGCGCTCGACCTGTCGCCGGACGAGCTGCGCGCCGTCGGCGGGGGGATGCGAAGCCCGCTCTGGCGGAAGATCCTCGCCGCCGTGTTGAGCGTGCCGCTCCGACGCCTGGAGGTGGAGGAGGGGGCGCCGTTCGGCGCCGCGCTCCTCGCCGGCGTGGGGAGCGGCGTGTTCGCCGACGTCGGCGAGGCGGTCACCCGTGCCGTGCACGTCCGGAAGGATGTGGAGGCGCCGGACCCCCACCTCGCCGCCGCCTACGCCGATCTGTACCGCCGGTTCACCCGCCTCTACCCGGGCCTGACAGGGTCGGGGGCGTTCGGGTAGGCGCGGCGTTTCACTGCCTTCTTCCCTCTGAAGGCGCAGACCGCAATCCTCCCGAGGAGCAGCTGGGGAAGGGTCCGCGACCATCGGATTGGCGCGATGGGGACGACATCACCCGCTGGCTGCACGATGAGCGTCGAGGAGGCCGTCCGCCTCTCGTGCCCCCGATCTCCGTCGTCTCATGAGGCGGGAGCCCTCGTCTTCCGCAACGGGAGCTCCGGCTCCCTTCGGGGGACGCATCGCGAACGGGGCTTTCGAAGACGGCCGGACTCGCCGATGCGGAATTCCACAGGCCATACCGTGTTCCGGACGCCTCAGGCTCCCCGGTAGGGAGGGAGTGAAACAGGGACCCGCGTCCGGCGTTCTCCCACTGCGACAGGACTTGACAACCGAGCAAACCGCCTTGTAGACTGAGTTCGCCCGGGAGTATGCAGTCTTCTGGTTGTGCCCGGGTCATCGGGCGACGCTGGCGGTTGGCGCCGCCCGATGTCCTTTGCGGAGGCCTTTCTCCGTACAGGCTCCGCTGACGCGTTGCGAACGGCGGTCCGCGAACACGGCTCCCGCGTGTTCGCGGCTTGGCTTGCGCGAAATAGTCCTATATAGTACAATACGAAATCGAACGAATGAAGAGGTCCGAATGGACGAACGAGAACTGCGTGCAGCGTGCCTCGATCTGATGGCGACGGCCGAAGTCGTCTACCTGTCGACCGTCGAGGCCGGCGGCTATCCGCGCATCCGCGCGATGCTCAACCTGCGCAATCGGGCGCAGTATCCGGACCACGTGGCGCTCTATGACGGGCACGACGAGGACTTCATGGTCTACGTCTCGACGAACACGTCATCGAAGAAGCGGAGGGACATCGAGGCGAACCCGCGGATCGGGCTGTACTACTGCTGCCCGGCCAAGTTCTTCGGGATGTCGCTGGTCGGGGACGTCGAGATCGTCGAGGATCCCGCGGTCAAAGAGGCGGTCTGGGTCGACGGTTGGGAGCGATACTACCCGACGACCGGACGGCCCGACGATCCGGACTATACGCTCCTTCGCCTCTTCCCGAAGACCGCGCGCGGATGGACCGGCTCCGAGACGTTCGAACTCATGCTCGACCGATGAGGATCGAACGGCAAGGCGGGTTCCTGATCTCGAAGATCCATCGGCTTTCCGGCCGGGTCTTCGCGCGGATGCTGAGAGAGCACGAGATTGAGATCAACCCGGCGCAGGGACGGATCCTGTTCGTCCTCTGGCGCGAGGACGGGATCCCGATCCGCGAGCTGGCGAAGCGGACCTCCCTCGGCAAATCGACGCTGACCAGCATGCTCGACCGCCTCGAGGAGGCCGGGCACGTCGTGCGCGAGCGGTCGGAGGCCGACCGTCGGGTGATCCTCGTCAAGCGAACCGACAAGGACCGCGCGGCGCAGGCGGCGTACGAGCGTGTGTCGAAGGCGATGATCGAGGTCTACTACCGCGGCCTCGCGGACTTGGAGATCGACGCGTTCGAGCGAACTCTCGAGCGGATCCTCGCCAACCTGATCGCGTTCGAAGATGGAGATCCGTGAACGGTGCGAGACGAAAGGGGAGGTGCGATGAACGAGAACGAGGTGAAGGCAAGTGCGCTGGAGCTGGTCGAACGATCGACGATCGCGATGGTCGGCACGTTGGAAACGGACGGAGCTCCGCGGATCGTGGCGATGATCGCGGCCGAGCACCAAGGCCTGAAGACGATCTGGTTCTCGACGAACACGTCGAGCGAGCACGTCGGGCAACTCACCAGAGATCCCCGGGCCTGCGTCTACTTCGCGCAGTGGGCCGAGGAGCCGTGGCGCGGGCTGACGCTCGCTGGGCGGATGGAGATCCTCAGGGATCGCGCGTCCCGCGAGCGCTTGTGGGAGAACGGTTGCGAGCGGTACTACCCCGAAGGGATCGACGATCCGGACTACACCGTCCTCCGCTTCACCGCCGAATGGGGGAAGTACTACCAGTACGGGACGAAGGCCCGGTTCGATCTGTCCAAGGAGGGATGAGAACATGACGATGGGCGTCTACGAAGCGATCGCCGTGCGGCGGACGATCCGCGATGTCGCGACGAAGTTCCGGGGGAGCTGAACACCAGGTCCGGTCTCGCCCATCCGCCTAGGCCCGTGGCTTTCCCCACCAGATCTGCAGCCCCTTCAACGTGAGGAACGGTTCGTAGATCTCGATCGCCTCGAGCTCTCGGTAGAACAGCTCTCCCTTCCCGCCGGTCGCGAGGACCTTCAGTTCTCCCGGAACCTCGGCCCGGAATCGGGCGATCAGTCCGTCGACGAGATCGAGGAAGCCGAAGACGACGCCGGCTCGTATGTTCTCCGCCGTCGTCTTCCCGATGACCGTCTTCGGGACGTCGAGCGCGACGGAGGGGAGCTGCGCGGCCCGGTCGGTCAGCGCGCGGGCCGTGAGGTGCATCTCCGGCGCGATCGCGCCGCCGAGGAAGGCACCGTCCTCGGAGACGAGGTCGAACGTGGTCGCAGTCCCGAAGTCGATCGCGAGGATCGGCCCGCCGTGCAGTGTGTATCCGGCGAACGAGTTGGCGATCCGATCGGCGCCGACCGACCACGGCTCGTCGACGCGGAGCTCGATCGGCGCGTTCTCGCTCTTCAGAAACCGGATCTCCCCGGTGGTCAACCGCTCGATCCCTTTTCGAAGGGGAGCGTCGATCGACGGGACGACCGACGCGACGGCGATCCCCTCGACATCGGCCGGCCCGACGTCGGTCTCGGCGAGGAGACTTCGGGTCGTCAGGCGGAGCTCGTCGGCCGTCCGGTTGCGCTCGGTCGTGAACCGCCAGTGCGCGGTCAGTTCGTCGCCGTCGAACAGCCCGACGACGGTGTTCGTGTTCCCGACGTCGTACGCGAGCAGCATGGAGCTTCCTTTCTACAGGAGACCCTTGCCAGGGGGCAAGATTGTATTGCCGATTGCGCGCTCTGCGAGCGCGGATCGCCCTGGGTATCCGTTTCTCGCTGGTCTCACGCGATTTCCTCTCCGGGTGGAAGAACGACGTTGTCGATCAGCCGGGTCCTCCCGATCCGCACCGCGAGCGAGACGAGGGCCTTCCGGTCGACCGTGTCCAGCTCGGTCAGGTCTTCGATGTCGGCGACGCTGACGTACGCGGGGCGTGCGAGCGGCTCGGCGGCGAGGAGCTCTCTCATCGCGTTGCGCATCCGGTCGGCGTCCCGCTCGCCGTCCGCGTAGAGCGTCTCGACGCGCTGCAGGGAGCGGTGGAGGACCGTCGCCGCGGCCCGCTCCTCCGGCGACAGGTACGCGTTCCGGCTGCTCATTGCCAGTCCGTCGGGCTCGCGGACGGTCGGGCAGACGACGAGGTCGATGTCGTAGTTCAGATCGCGGATCAACCGCCGGACCACGAGCGCCTGCTGGGCGTCCTTCTGCCCGAAGTAGGCGCGTTCGGGCCGAACGAGGTTGAACAGCTTCGCCACGATCGTCGCGACGCCGCGGAAGTGGGTCGGACGATCACCCCCCTCCAGTCGCTCGGTCAGCCGCTCGACGGTGACCCACGTGTCGTACCCCTCCGGATAGACCGATTCGGTCGGCGGCGTGACGACGAGGTCGGTCCCCGCCTCCTCGAGTAGCGTCAGGTCGCGGTCCAGGTCGCGCGGGTAATCGGCGAGGTCCTCGTTCGGCGCGAACTGCGACGGGTTGACGAAGACGGACACCACGACCGAGGCGCACTCCGCCCGCGCCCGGCGGACGAGCGACAGATGGCCGTCGTGTAGGAATCCCATCGTTGGGACGAATCCGGCCGGAGCAGCGAGTTCTCCTCGCAGGCGGCGGAAGTCGGAAATCGTCTTCGCGACCTTCATGACTCGATCGGGAAGGCTTCCTCGACTTGGCGGATCACGTCCGCTGGGATCGAGACGGACTCCTTCTCGGTCGGGAACCGTCCGCCCTGCACGTCGTCGGCGTACGCCCGGATCGCCGCGGCGGCGACCTCGGACAGCTTCGCGTACCGGCGCGCGTGCTTCGGGACGAAATCGGAGAACCAACCGAGGACGTCGCTGACGACTTGAATCTCGCCGTCGCAGTGGGGCCCGGCGCCGATCCCGATCGTCGGAATCGAGAGACGCTCGGTGACCAGGCGCGACAGCTCCGCCGGGATGCACTCGAGGACGACCGAGAAGGCGCCCGCCTTCTCGACCGCGCGCGCGTCCTCGACGAGGTTCTTCGCTTGCGCCGCGGTCTTCCCCTGCGCCTTGTACCCGCCGAGCTGGTGAATCGACTGGGGAGTCAACCCGAGGTGGCCCATGACCGGGATCCCGGACGACGTCAGCCGAGCGATCGTCCCCGCGACCGGCCTTCCGCCCTCCAGTTTGACCGCCTGTGCGCCGCCGACCTGGATGCACCGGGCTGCGCTGTCGAGCGCCTGCTCCGCCGACTTGTGGTAGGTCATGAACGGGAGGTCGGCGACGATCAGGGCGTGCTCGGAGCCTCGGACGACAGCCTGCGTGTGATGGATGATCGCGTCGAGCGTCACGGGGATCGTGCTGTCGTAGCCGAGGACGACCATCCCGAGGCTGTCCCCGATGAGGATGAGCGGGACCCCGGCCGCGTCGACGAGCCGGGCGGTGACGACGTCGTAGGCCGTCAGGGCGGCGAACCGCTCGCCCTTCTCCTTCATCCGGCGGATGTCCGCCGCAGTCACTCTCATCGCCGCTTCCCTCCGTCCGCGCTGTGCAGAATCGCCGAGAGCCGACTCGCCGCCTCGTCGCTGAGGCCTCCCTTCGCTCTCGCGATCGGAATCGTCCTCCGGGCGAGCTCCTTGTACACCGGGAGGACATCCGGCGCAACCTCGCGAAGCGCGGCCAAGTGTCGCTCGATCGTTCCGACGTCGCCGCGTGCGATCGGGCCGGTGAGGGCGTCCGGAAGGCCGACGGACTCGAGGTTCTCGATCGTCCCCCGGACGAGCGGCAGCAACGCCCTCAGCCCCTCTTCTTGCGACAGCCCGAGGGCCTTCCACAGGCCCGAAGCGACGTCCAAGAGAGCGACGAGGTAGTTGGACGCGACGACGGCGCTCGCGTGGTAGACCGCCTTGTCCCCGGAGACGACGAGCGGCGTCCCGCCGAGGGACTCGGCCATCCCGCGGAGGATCGCGAGGAGCTCGCCGGATGACGCCTCGATTCCGAACGGGCTGCCGCGCAGATTCTTCTCGGCCTGCGACGCCGAAGCGAACGTCTGCAGCGGATGGAAGACGCCGACCGCCGCTCCCTGCGCCCGCGCCGGCTCGAGGAGGTCGACCGACGCGGCGCCGCTGCAGTGGACGGCGTGGCTTCCCCGGTGCCAGGCGACCGACGTGGCGACCGCTGCGACCGCGTCGTCGGGGACGGTGAGGAAGACAAGGTCGGCGGCGTCGACGACCTCCTGCGGCGTGTCGACGCCGTCCGCCTTCGGGAGCGCGTCGGCGAGAGCGCGTCGTCGCTCGGCGGAGCGACTGGCAACGGCGACGACTGGGTACCCGACCCGGGCGAGCCCCTTGGCGAGCGCCGTGCCGACGACGCCGGCTCCGATGAATCCCAAACGGGGTCGATCCACGCTGCCCTCCTACGCGGCCAGCAGCCCGACCACGCGGTCGAGGATCCGATCGGCCAGCTCGCGTTTCGGGAGCAGGGGGAGCTCTTCCTCGGTCTCCGCGTCGATCAGGACCGCGCGATTCACGTCCGAACCGAACGGCGACTCCCCCTCGGTGACCCGGTTCGCGACGGCGAGGTCGAGGCGCTTGGCGGACAACTTCTTCCGCGCGTTGTCGACGAGGTTCTCGGTCTCGGCGACGAAGCCGACGCGGACGCGCGGCCCGGTGATCGTCGCCAGGATGTCCACAGTCCGTTCCAGATCGAGCGAAGGCGCACCGTCCGTCTTCTTCAACTTCCGCTTCGCCGGCGCAACCGGCGCGTAGTCGGCGACGGCGGCGGCCATGATCAACGCGTCCGCGCCGTCGCACGCGGTCTGCAGGGCCCCGAGCATCTCCTTGGCCGTTTCGACGTCGATGATCGTTACGCCCGCAGGACGGGGAAGGAAGGTCGGGCCGGAGACGAGCGTGACGTCGGCCCCACGGTCGCGCGCCGCCTCGGCGAGCGCGAACCCCATCTTCCCCGACGAGCGGTTTCCGACGAAGCGGATCGGGTCGATCGGCTCCCGCGTTCCAGCGGCGGAAACGACGATCCGAGTCCCGGAGAGGTCTCCCGCGCGACCGACGATTCGGAGCGCCTCGCCGAGGATCTCCGGGACGGGGGCGAATCGACCGACGCCGACACTGCCGGAGGCGAGACGGCCCTCGGCCGGGCCGACGAACGAGACGCCTCGACCTTTCAGCGTCTCGACGTTCGCTTGCGTCGCCGGGTTCTCCCACATCGCGGTGTGCATCGCCGGGGCGACGAGGATCGGCGCCCGCGTGGCGAGAGCGGTGCAGGAAAGCAGGTCGTCGGCGATGCCACAGGCCAGCTTCGCGATCACGTTCGCCGTCGCCGGTGCGATGAGGAACAGGTCGGCGATCTCCGCGAGCGACACGTGCTCGATCGAATGCGGGTTGGTGAGGTCGAACATGTCCGTCGAAACGGGGCGGCCGGTGATCGCTCGGAAGGAAGCCGGGCCGACGAGCTTTGTCGCACTCTCGGTCATCACCGCGTGGACGGCGACGCCGGCCTGCGTCAGCCTGCTCGCCAAGTCGACCGCCTTGTACGCCGCGATCGATCCGGTGACGCCGAGAACCACGTTCCGTTCACTCATGTGAACCTCCTACCGGAGTCCGGGCGGCATTGTACGTCTGTCCGACGGGGAGTCCAAGGAGCGTCGCGTACGCAACTGGGATGTGAACCGAAAGGTGGGGATTGCTCAAGACAGTAGAGGGCGTTAGCATGGCATGAGTCGCTCTTAATGAGGAAATCGGAGTTTCGATATGGTTCGAGGATCAGAGCATGAGGAAGTACGAGGCAGTAGCCGGCGACCTAGCGTAGCAGGAGACGTTCGATGAAGCGATTCCCTAGAGGTTCGGAGTGGAGGAAGTGGGATCTGCACGTGCACCCACCAGGGACCAAGCTCAGCGATGGGTATGAAAAGAAAAGCGGAGCACTGGATTGGGACAGATTCTGCGAAATCATCCATGAGTCAGACGTAGAGGCGATTGGCATCGCGGATTACTTCTCTCTTGATGGGTTCTTCGCATTCAAGGAGGAATATGAAAGGCGGTACCCGGACTCCGGGAAGGTCTTCTTCCCTAATCTCGAATTGCGTCTGAACGAGGCCGTGAACAAGGCATCCGAGTACGTTCACATGCACCTCATTCTGAGGCCGGACATCAAACGTGAGAAGGCAGATGAGTTCTTGCGCCGGTTGAACACTGAGTCGAGAGATGAGGCGAGCCGGCTGATGAGCTGCTCAGAGATGGCCAGCGAAAGAGACTACGAGAAGGCGACGGTCTCGCGTGATAGCATCAAGAAGGCCATCACAGAAACGTTCGGAGAGAAGACAGATCGCAGCGACAACGTGATCGTTGTCGCTGCTGCCAACAACGACGGGATCCGTCCAGCTTCCGGCAATCGCCGTAGAATGGAGCTGTCTGACGAACTAGACAAGTTTTCCGATTCGTTCTTCGGGAGTCCCGACAACACCGACTACTTCCTGGACTCAGATCGCTTGGAAACCGAAACACATCGCGAGCGTCCCAAGCCGGTCTTCACTGGTTGCGATGCCCACAGCTTCGGACAACTTGATGCCTGGCTGGGTAAGGAAGCTACCGGTGACAATGCTAAGCACGTCACCTGGATCAAGGCAGACCTAACCTTCGAGGGCCTCCAGCAAACGCTGATAGAGCCATCTGAGAGAGTGAGGATACAGGCAACGAAGCCAGACAAGAAAGAACCGTACAAGGTCATCTCGAAGATTGTCTTCTCAAACTCGGACTTGTTCCCGAGCAAAGTAGAGTTCAACCCAGGCTTGAACTCCGTCATTGGATCTCGCTCATCTGGCAAGTCCGCGTTGCTGGCGTACATCGCTCACGCTATTGATCCCGAGTACACCGTGAGGCAGCAGCTGGGGGTAATCCCATCAGCTGGCGAAGCTGCTGTTGGACCGGGCGCAGGGGTCACGTGG
>Ga0315554_1000341_pt1 | contig 27131 bp, 25 predicted proteins | sample SalMarSW160370MG_FD_202114 | JGI IMG/M metagenome (GOLD analysis project Ga0315554, IMG submission 202114) | Salt marsh sediment microbial communities from the Plum Island Ecosystem LTER, Massachusetts, United States - Salt Marsh Sediment SW1603-70 ...
TGCGGGGCACGGGTTCTGGTACTATCATACAGAGCGCTACCGGCCGACGCAGGCGATGGATGCGTGGAATAAGGTCTTTGAGTTCTTCGGGGAGCATTTACGGAGTTAGCCTGTAACTGAAATCAATAAGGCAGCGGGTGCTGAAAGTAGGGATTCTCACTATACTACGAGATGTTTGTGTCAAAAGAAAAGTGGGAAATGTGGTAGGAGAAGTCCAGAGAACGACACCTAGTACTGAACCGTTTGTTGTCATGGCCAAACCGGTCGGTCCTGCCTGCAATTTGGAGTGCAGTTACTGCTATTATCTGGAGACCGCGAGCCTTTACACACGTCCACATCGATTCCGAATGTCGGATGCTCTGCTTGAGATGTACGTCCGTCAGTACATAGCAGCCACCCCGGGACCCATTGTCCTGTTTGTGTGGCATGGCGGCGAACCAACACTGGCCGGGCTTGACTTCTACCGACATGCTGTAGAACTACAGCAACGTTACCTCCCCCAAGGGTGGACTTGCTGGAACAATCTCCAGACCAATGGCATTCTTCTTGACGATGAGTGGTGCTCGTTTCTGGCAGATGCTCACTTTGACGTGGGGCTGAGTATAGATGGTACACAGCGGTTACACGATGCATATCGTAACGACCGGAGTGGTCGCGGTACGTATAAACGCGCGCTCGCGGCTGTCCGCCGTCTGCAAGCCCACGGGGTCCAGCCTGACCTGCTGTGCGCGGTTACGTCGGCGGTAGCGGAAGAACCCGTCAGCGTCTACCGAGCACTCAGAGACCTCGACACCGGGTGGGTACAGTTCATACCCATCGTGGAGCGCGGACCGGACGGACAGATGACATCGGAGTCTGTATCAAGCGATGCGTATGGGCGTTTCCTCTGCGCCGTTTTCGACGAATGGATACACCACGACCTCGGAAGACTCGAAATACAGTTCTTTGCCGAGATGTCGCTGGTATGGTCGGGAGGAACCGCCAATCTATGTTGGATGGCCCCGACCTGCGGGCGGGTACTCATCGTTGAACACGACGGCGGTGTGTACGCATGCGACCACTTTGTTACTCCCGAGCATCGTATCGGTGACCTCGAGACCTCGCTCCTCAGCGATTTAGTCGATATGCCAGCCCAACGCCGCTTCGGCGATGATAAGCGAGACCGACTTCCTGCGCAGTGCCTCTCTTGCTCATGGCTTACGGTATGTAATGGAGGATGTCCCAAGGATCGATTCGCGTTAGCAGATGATGGCGAACCTGGACTTAACTATCTCTGTAGTGGCCTAAGAGAGTTCTTCGCTCACGCTGAACAGCCGTTACGACAAGTCATAGAGCGCAGGAGGCGGGGACTGAGTCCCGAGGCCATCATGGCTGAACTACGCACCGAGTCGCTGGCTCGCTGGAGAGGCATCGGGAGAAACGACCCATGCCCCTGTGGCAGCGGGCGCAAGGCGAAACATTGCTGCTGGCCCCGGCGGCCGTAGCGAACCCTCGCATCACTAATAAAAGGTAGACTTGGCCATTTTCGTTCAATCCATGCACGTCAATTGTACCAAATTTGCTATCACTTTGTGACTTTTTGTTGGATAATGAGACGGTATACATGTCTACGGATATGCGTCCGGCTTGACAGAGAGTTTTGTCCTCTGCGAAACTAGCTTGCATAAATGTCAAATACCTCCCTGTATGACTAGTATTTCAGAAAGTTATATAATAAGAATCAACTATGAGGCGGACGTTCTTGAAATACCAATCTAGCATTCTGAGCCTCACATCCCCACTGTTATGTACGTGGTAGAAGTAGAAACTGCCACAAGTTTATCGTGTAAAACGCAAATCAAAGTAATCCTATAGGAGAGATGAATGCTTGAGGTCAAGAACTTATCAGCGAAACGGGAAGAATTCTTACTTAAGGGTGTATCTTTGACTGTTTATGATGGGGAGTACTTTGTCCTTCTGGGACCGACGGGTGCTGGTAAGACCGTTCTTCTGGAGTCCATTGCCGGGATAATGGGTATTCGTGGAGGCCAGATATGGATTAATGGTAAAGATGTGACTTCGCTTACGGTACTAGAAAGAAAAATAGGCTTTGCCTACCAAAAATACACCCTCTATCGTCACCTGCCGGTTCGTGACAATATATCGTTTGGGCTGACATGGCGATACAAATCACAGAAAGAGATTGATCATGCCGTTGATCGAGTGATCGAGCTCCTTAATCTTCAAGAGCTGCTCAACAAGAGGCCCTGGGCTTTGAGCGGAGGAGAAAGCCAGAAGATCTGCTTAGCTAGGGCAATTGCGATAAGGCCAGACCTTCTTCTTCTTGATGAACCATTGGGTTCGGTTGATCCCGAATCGAGGGAGATTACTGAACGAGAACTTAAGGATACGCACAACCGCCTTGGGCTGACGACGATTCATGTCACGCATGATTTTGAAGAAGCGATTGCGTTGGGCGACCGCATAGCGGTAATGATCGGAGGTAGCATTATTCAGGTGGGCACTCCTCATGAAGTATTTCGCCACCCGAATTCGGAGGCTGTAGCCCGGTTCCTGATGACAAGAAATGTCTTCGCTGGCGAGGTGCAAGACGGTCCTGATGGCCAGGGTGTCTTCTGTCTTGACGGAACGAAGCTAAACGTGTCCACGGCTCTGCGTGGAAAGCGATATGCCTCAGTTCGGCCGGAGGATATTACGATTTTAGTTGATGCAGTTGTGTGCGATAACGATAGCATATTACAGGGCACCATCACGCGCATATCTGACCGTGGCTCAATTGCTTATATATGGGTGGATGTGCCACCGGAATTCATCTGTCTCGTACTTCACCCCGCTCTTGAGGAGATGGGCCTGAAGGAAGGCGAGCGAATCAGCATCAAGTTCAACGCCTCATCAGTTAACATCTTTTAAAGAAGCCCGGATGCATTGCCTAACTAGAGAGACACATTCACACAGGGCACAGTAACAGCTCATTTCGAGATGTAGAGTTGAGTTTGACTACCTAGTACGACGCTGCCGTACGCTTGCGCCTTTCGTCATTTTGTTCAGCGAGATTATTCTCACTTTTCTGGTAGCATCAAAGCAATCAATCCCACAGTTATTAGAGCTTCTGTTTTGATTTTAGGATGAAGCTGACCTCCTCTTCACTTGAAGCCTCCCAGACCACTCCATCCTTGATAACGTATTTCCAAGATAGCTTATTACTTCTGGCCAGGTCAGCAGGTGTCGTAGATAGTAGATCATACTGTGTGACCGGCTCTACTAACCGAGGATTGAAGATAACGTCTGCAAGTCTAATTCTATCCTGAGATTCGTTAAAAACCTGAGACAGTCCCTGGTGGTAGGACCACTGAACAAAACCACCACAGCCGTAGGCACTTATCTTGAGGCGTTTTGTAATTGGTGATAATCTTTTCTTGCTTGACCTCCGATACCTTACCCTCCGGCGAGCGAAACGGTAAGCAAGCCTGACTTGACGGAATATTCCACGGCCGACTCTTACAAGTCTGGTACCAAATTTACCAGTGGTTTCTCGCCTAGCAATGTCGCACACTGTTTGGCGATAGGATATCCCACCCAATTCACTGTCATTTTGAAACCATTCTTTGTCCAACCTCTTGATAGCCACATCGTATCGGTTCGGATGCTCAAAATAATGAGCGATATTGTCCATATAAATGCTACCCATTCTCAAGTCAATAATTAAGGATTCATCATAGCCTTGATCAGGATCCTTGACCATATAAAGGATAAATGCGTGGTTCCAATAACAACGAGTTCCGAGCCTAATCAGCCAGCCCCAGTAGCTACGTTTGGAATGTACAAGCAGGATATCAGCTCTCTTTAGCTTGCCGCCTTCCACAAGTGCTGTCATTGCAGTGCCTTCCAGTTTGCGCATTTGTCTGCCTCATTTTCGGCTAAAACTGGAATGTATATGATAGCTTTTAGGTTATATCATTATACTTAGTCTCAATTCTGCTGGCAAAATCACTGACAGCCCCGCGAGCGTTCCGCATAAGGGCTGAACCATGACCAAAGCCAATGAAAGTAAAGTCTAGGCTTGCCAGTCTCCTTATTGATTGTATTTCCTGTGCCAGATCAATAGTGAATGCCTTGGAGGGCAAGCTCAGTCCAAGCGTACTACGAGACATCACATCACCAACTATCACCAGTCCTTCCTTTTCTAGGAATAGACTTATGCTCCCTGGCGTGTGGCCTGGCGTGTGCAGTATCTTGATCCCCCCGAGAATTGGAAGCTCGTCACCATCGCCAACCAATCTGTCCACGGCTACCGGAATAGTTGCCCATAGCCCGTTGATGGGGGATAGCATATTACCGAGCCATTGTGGATTTGCCGGTCCTGGCTGTGGTAAGCTGCCATCAATAAACGGAGCATCAGCCGGGTGTGCGATGACTTTGGCTTTGGTAACTTCCTTCAGCGTTGCTAGGCTACCGGTATGGTCAGCATGGTGGTGAGTGATAATGATACTGGTTATATCAGCAGGCGAATAGCCAAGTCGCGCTAATTCTCTGATTATGTGTGCGGACCTGCCCTTAAATCCCGTATCAATAAGAGTGAGGGTGTCCCCCACCAACAGAAACACATTCGCTCCCCAGATGCCTCTTCCCTGTAAGCGACTAAACTGGTAAATATGTGAAGTGAGTAACATTGGCATAGCCTTCCAGAGAGATTTTAACTGGTTTGATTGTCTTTACCACTGACCAGATTATCAGCCGGTATTAGAGACAAACTGCGCTCAGCTACTTCATAGTGTTGCTGAGTTTGGTTCTCCCTGGGGAATTACATTGCATAGCTCAGAGTTCTCTCCCCAACTGGAATATTTGGAAGTCGCTTCTAGCTGGTGCGACCTACTGCTTGCATGATTCCCAATACGGATAGCAATACTATACTATTGGAGACAGTAGCTCCCGACACCACTGCTATTAGTGAACTCCGCCACTTCATTCCCATTAGCCAACTGAGTAAAGTACCCCCATATACACCAATGGTAGGAAGGGGAATCGCCATTAGTAGGGCTAGACCAACCAGTCCGTATTTCTTGACGAGGGGAGTCTCCCCCTTTCTCCTTGCCTTTTCAATAAATCGACTGAAGAAGGGCCATCTATCGGACGCCTTAGAATAGAACATGTTCAAAAGAAGCCAGATTCCCAGGAATATAACTACTGAACAGGCAGTAACGATTGCAAATATAATTAATGGATGTATGTTGAAAAAATTTGCCATCATGAAATGCTCATTGATTCGCCTCCGGTATCCGAGGGTTTCTCCTTTTCGCTTTACTAGCTACTCCCACTACCCTCTGCCTCAGCTGCTGCTTCAATCCTCTTTTTTTCGTTTCTCTCTGCTCTGACACGAGCTACTGCCCGCTCTGCCCTATTCCACTTTATTTTGAAAAATGTAAGCGCTCCTATACCGACTAAGATTAAACCACCGATGATGTATAATCCAACCATTTCACCCTCCTGAAAGCTCATCTAATGATGATATTTATTTTAAAGTGTTAGTGGTATACACGAGCCAGGTGTCCCCGGCCCATGTATACCACGAAGTCAAACTCCGGTATTAAACACTCAGTCTGACTTTACGGTAGCAATCGCTACAGTAAACCGGCCTGTCACCACGTGGTTCGAAAGGTACTTCGGTGTCTTTACCACACTCGGCACATACCGCGGGGAACATCTGACGTCTGGAACCGTAGTTACTGCTTCCGTAACGCTGTGATTTCCGTGCCTGGCGGCATTCCGGACAGCGCTTGGGCTCATTGGTATAACCCTTGGATTCGAAAAACTCTTGTTCCTCAGCGCTGTGTGTGAAAGTGATGCCACAATCGGAGCACTGGAGAGATTTGTCTTGAAAAGACATTGGATGACCTCCTCTCTTATATATTAGTTAGAGCTAGGGTCATCCAACACTTATGACTTGGCCAGGGGCTGTCAAAGCCCAGAATGAATTTAGTACGAAAAAACCTAAACTATAACCTATCCGATATAGTACCATAAATTGAGTTACTTTGCAATAGTAAAACCAGTAGGTTGTGTAACAAATAGCAAAAAGATATATTAAGGACTGGGGTACATCACTAGTATATTGAGGGAGAGTACTGCAAGGCTCTAAGATGATGTAGATTGACAATTAGATACCGTGTATATATTGTTAATGCAAGTGCTATTAGGCTCATGAAGCCTCACCGTGAACTTGAACGCGAAATCTCAGCCCGATAACAAGTACATCTCGAACTGTAGACCCAGCCGAGCTAGTAAATAATCCGAGAATGAGTAAGTTGAAACCATGCTAAAGCCTGTGGCAATCCTCTCAGTACTAGTATTAGTACTCACACTGGGAACTTCATGTACATGTTCCAAAACCTCTGACCAATATTGTATTATTACCAGAATTTCCGGTGTCGTGACTGTATTGCCAGAGGGCTCCAATACCTGGACTGAAGTTGAGGTTGACGCGCAGCTGAGGTCAGGAGACCGTATCAGGACTAGTAATAATTCTTCGGCTGTCGTTACCTTCTTTGAAGGTAGTGTCATAGAACTTAAGTCTAATACCGAAATAGGCATTACGGAATTGATTATCGAAGTAGGGCCAAAATCTACCACCATCAGCCTTGAACAGGCAATCGGTACAACCATAAACCGGGTGCAAAAGCTAGTTGACACGGCCTCCAGCTACGAAATAAAAACGCCATCGGCTGTAGCTGCAGTACGTGGTACCGAATACGAGGTAGAGGTCCTCTCCGATAGCACAACTACGGTGATTGTCACCGAGGGGAGTGTCTGTGTAACTGCCCAAGAAGTATCCGTAGTGGTAAACGATAATGAACAGACAACGGTCTTACCCGGGGAACCTCCAAGCACTCCTGTACCTATATCACAACGTGGGGGAAAATAACCACTCCACCTGCCGGAAAGTGACAAGCTTCTTGATGTAAATCAGATAGAGTGGTGAGGAAGCTATAAATGCAAGCAATGCATACACGGAGATGAATAATATACGGGCGATAATGCTAACCCGGAGTTTTTCTTCTATTTTGCACTTAATATGAAAACTGTGCCTAAGCAAAAATGTATATTGCTGTCAACCTGTAGCAGGGAATGGTGATATATATTGATGGATTCATCAAGGCTATTGACTTACTGCCCAAGTATGAATCATCTAGCATAAATCTGGAATCGTTTACCTTGTCTCTACTGGGGTAAGTCACATTCACTCAAAATGTTGGGCGGTATAGCTATGTCCATTTTTCATATCCAAAACAACATAACGAAATGTATAATATGGAAGTAGGTTCAGTTGATTAATATACCGGAGTATGAGATGAAATATTTTAAATAATCACATAAAGGAGGTAGGCTCTGGTGAATTTGAAGGATAGATATGCCATCGTGGGCCTGGGTTATACCCTACAGGGACGCGTACCCGATAGAACTGCTTTGAGCTTTCATGTGGAAGCAATCAGCGATGCCATCAAGGATGCTGGATTGGAGAAAGGAGACATAGATGGTTTGATTTGTTACCGTCATTTTCCCTCCCTTGGTGGAGAACCTGATGTAACCCCGTACCTGGTGGCGCAGCAGGTTGGACTAGCTCCCAAAGCAATGAGCCAGGAGGCCAATTGTGCCCGGAGCCAGCTTATTAACGCACTGGGTTGGCTTGAAGCAGGACTGTGTAATTATGTAGTCATATCTTATGCCCACAACCCACTGTCAGGTGGGCGTTTTTTCGGGAATAGAATAGAAAACTATAATAAAGCGGTCTTCGGGCAGTTCGGTGCGACTTCTGGCTATGCTATGGCTGCGCGAAGAGCTATGCATACTTTTAATACTGGCCCGGAGACATGGAAACATATTGCTGTAGGTCAGAGAAAGTGGGCCAATCTCAACCCAATAGCCATGATGCATAACCGTACTATGACCTTTGAGGACTATTATAACTCCAGGTGGGTGGTGGAGCCGCTTAGGCTTTTTGATAACTGCTTGGTCACTGATGGTGGTCGTGCCTGCGTGGTAACATCTGTTGAGCGAGCACGTGACCTGAGACACCCTGTTGTGGCTGTAATGGGAATTGGACAACATAATCCATCTGTCGAAATCGAGCATGCAACCAATATGTCCGGTCCCACCGGGGCCAAGCTATCGGGAGAGATAGCCTTCGCTATGGCGGGAATCACCCTCGATGATATTGACGCCTGTGAGATATATGACTGCTTCACCTATACGGTAGAGGTTACACTGCAGGACTATGGTTTCTTCAAACCGGGCGAAGGTGGGGATTGGTTCAAGGATGGCACAATCGAGCCTGGGGGCAGGATGCCAATAAATACATCTGGCGGTCAACTATCAGAGGCTTACTACATGGGACTTACCCAGCTAACAGAGGCAACAATGCAGTTGATGGGCAGATGCGGCGAGAGACAGTTGGGACCCAAGACAAATACCAGGACACCAGAAATAATATTATGCAGCGATAACGGCGGCATACTCCAGACACACTCCACTACGATATTGAGGAGGTTGTAGAGCAGAAATGGTCTATGAGAAACCGTTACCCCAGCCGAATGCTGATGATAAATTCTTTTGGGATGGCTGCAAAGAGCATAAGCTACTATTTCAGAAGTGTCTGAGTTGTGGGTTAGTGCGCTGGCCACCGTCAATCATTTGCCCATACTGCCACTCTAATGATACCGACGTAATAGAAGCTGCCGGGAAAGGTAAAATATATACTTACGCCGTCTATCATCAGGCTTATCACCCGGGATTTGAGAGCGAAATACCATATGTTACTGCGGTAATTGAGCTCGCCGAAGGACCTCATTTCCTCAGCAATATCACTGGTTGCGAGCCCGACGAGTTAGAGTGCGATATGCCGGTAGAAGTAGTCTGGGAAGACGCTAACAAAGAATTCAGCCTTCCGAAGTTTCAGCCGATACAATAGCCGTCCATTGGGTTAAATTGTATGATGCCGGCAATAATTGGTATTTTTACAACCCTATGGACAAACTAGTAGTTTGTTAAGTCGACACCTTGCCATCCTATAGACTTACCTCTCTCTCAGTTGACTATCTTACGAGATAGAGCAAAGGGGCACTGCTTTACCAATACTTACAAGTTTGACATTTTGATATAATAAGGGAAGGAAGTGTATTGCAGGGGATAGCAGTGGACAAGGTGCTAGCGATAATAATGGCTGGGGGAGCGGGGGAAAGGTTACAGCCTTTGACAAGGGAACGGAGCAAGTCAGCTGTTCCTTTTGCGGGTAAGTTCCGGCTCATTGATCTTACGTTGAGTAATTGTATTAACTCGGGCCTCCGCCAGATTTTTGTCCTCACACAGTACCGGTCATCCTCGCTGAATAGACATATCCAAGAAGGCTGGGGCATCTCGAGTTCAGGCTTGGGCGACTACATATACTGTGTGCCAGCTCAGCAGAAGGTGGGGGCAGAGTGGTACCGTGGTACGGCTGACGCTATACGGCAAAATCTTGATCTGATAAAGGGGAGGAATGTTGAGTATATTCTGATTCTCTCTGGTGACCACGTGTACAAAATGAACTACCTTCAGCTGTTGGCCTATCACCAGATGAACAAAGCAGGTTTAACGATATCCGCTATCAAGGTAATAAAAGAGCAGGCTAGCGGGACACTGGGAGTGATCGAGGCAGATAAAGAGCATAGAATGGTGGGGTTCGAGGAAAAGCCAGCACAGCCAAAGACAACTATGGATGCTCCAGAGTACGTTTTTGCTTCAATGGGCGTTTATATGTTCAAGGTTGTTACGCTGCGAGAGGCATTGCAACAACATGGAGATGACTTCGGTAAAGATGTCATTCCAGCAATGATAGGCAAAGGTCTTGATATCTTCATTTATGACTATGAGAAAGAGAACAAGATCGAGGATTTTGTGATCGAAGTGAAAGAGGGCAGAAGACAGAAGGTTCTGGTTCCTAAGACCCGTGATTCTTCGTACTGGAAAGATGTTGGCTCCATTGATTCGTACTACGAAGCGAGTATGGACCTCGTGGGCGTGGATCCCCTCTTTAATCTCTACGGAGAGAACTGGCCCATCAGAACGTATCAGAGGCCACTACCTCCGAGTAAATGTGTCATTGGAGGAAGGACATCAGAGTCTATTGTATGTGATGGCTGTATTATTAGCGGCGGGATGGTACGTAACTCGATATTGTCTCCAGGTGTCATTGTGGAGAGGGACGCTCTAGTCGAGGAATCGATCATATTTGATGATGTTGTCATAGAGCCTGGTGCTCGGGTAAGGCGAGCTATCATTGACAAGGAAGCCAGAATCCAGGCTGGCGCATCGGTTGGCTATGACCTGGAGGCAGATCAGAGGAGAGGCCTTACAATATCAGATAGAGGCGTAATAGTCGCTCCTAAAGGGGCAGATATAGGTCCAAGCTGAGCTGTTATTAATGGAACACTCATTCGCATTCTGTCAACCTATACCTCGTCGGCATAGGTGGTTTTGTTTGTCTAATTTGTATACGGGTGGATCCTGATACTTTGTCTTTGGTGCCATTGGTAAACCCAGCCTATACTTGCTCTATTTTTGTAGTGGCTGTTAAACTGTCAAGCTGGAGGTTTCCAATCTGTAACATGCCAGAGGTGTAATTATGAATACAGGAGTAATAGTGGGATCACGATGAGAACAAAGCCTCGAGTTTCCGGCGAGCGAGCCGAGCGGGTTGTATTGAAGCTTGATTCAAAACAGTGGGCTAAGACGAAGAGCAAAGCCGAAACACTTTCCAAAGCGCCAGCCTTACATGTTGCTATTGCCTCGCCGGAGATTTCGCCCTTTGTCAGGACCGGTGGTCTCGGTGATGTTCTGGGTTCTCTACCCACAGCCCTAGGAAAACTTGGGCTTCGGATTTCCCTGATCATGCCCGCGTACCGGTCAGTACTTCAAAGCGGACTTCCTTTGGAGGATACGGGAGTCCAATTCACTGTCCCCATCTCTAATCGGAGGGAAGAAGGGAGCCTGCTGAAGACAAAGACAGGGAGTGGTATTCCCCTTTATCTCATACGCGCCGATCGGTATTTCAACCGGGATTACATCTACGGCACCCCGGAGGCTGATTACTCAGATAATGCCGAGCGGTTCATCTTCTTCAGTCGGGCCATCCTCGAAGTCTTGAAGCTCGAGCGGCCTCAGATTCTCCATGTCCACGACTGGCAGTCGGCCCTCGCCATTGTCTTTCTCAAGGCTCAACCTCATCTTTATCCTGAGCTTGCCTCTGTGAAGACTGTCTTTACTGTGCACAACTTAGGGTTCCAAGGCCTCTTCCAGCACCTAGACTGGCACCTATTAAACCTTGAATCGAACCTCTTTACTCCCCGCTATCTGGAGTATTATGGGAAAATAAATTTCCTAAAAGGGGGGCTCATCTTCGCCGATGCCATTACGACCGTGAGTCCCACGTATGCTGAAGAGATCAAAACCACCGAGCAGGGCTTTGGGCTGGAGGGAGTCTTCCAGGAGCGGGCAACTAGCCTGGTCGGCATTCTCAATGGTGTCAATTACGATGTTTGGAATCCTCAGACCGACCCGTTTATCGCCCAAACATATAGCACCGAGAATCTTTCGGGGAAAAGGGCCTGCAAGACAGATGTACAACGGGCTTTCGGCCTGCCTGAGAATCCCGACGTTCCTCTCGTTGGGTCGGTCTCGCGTTTGACAGCGCAAAAGGGCTTTGACCTTCTGGAGGAAGCGCTGGACCAGCTGCTTTCTAGAGGTCTCCAGTTTGTCCTACTTGGCACAGGAGAGGAACGGTACCAGCAGTTTTTCAGCAAGGTGCCGGTGGAATACCCAGGAAAGGTTGGCGTACAGATTGCTTTTGACGAGTCCCTGTCCCACAGGATTATCGCGGGGTCTGATTTGTTCCTCATGCCTTCCCGGTACGAGCCAGGCGGCCTCGCTCAGCTCTACGGCCTGAGGTACGGGACAATTCCTATCGTCAGAGCCACTGGAGGCTTGAGGGACACGATTCAGGAGTTTGATCCGAAGACACGAAGGGGAAACGGCTTGGTCTTTGGTCCGTACGAGGTTCACGACCTCTTAGAAGCAGTAGACCGGGCTTTAGCCCTTTTCTTTCGCAAGGAGCGGTGGGCAAACTTGATGAAAAAAGTCATGGCAGCCGACTTTTCTTGGGATCGCTCTGCCCAGGCATATCTTAACCTCTATCAGAAGCTCTCGGGAAGCTAAAGTCGGACAGTCTATCTCCCTTCCATAGCCATACTGGTCGGTCTCGTATTAAGATTTATTCGCAATCTGGATTTGAACATCGTGATGAAATGTCCATTGCTAGCTGTCCAAGAGAGAAAAGAGGTAGTCACATAGTAATCGAACTCTTGTAAACAGATGCCACGAGTAACAATAGCTTATTCTGTTACCTCCTGCCACATGAGATAACAGAATCCCCACCTAATTTACTCATTCTCGGCAGAGTTGTTACTAAGTCGTAATTGGGCTGGTATATCTGGAAGCGGTAACTGTAACGACTTCATCATGTCGATAGCATTGCAGGGCGCGTACCCCTGCCAGTGATTGTTGAAGAAGGCAAAGAGCAGTTCAGTCTGTTCTGAAGCCAATCTTACCTTCTCGGTCAATTCAGCCATCTCTTCCGGTGAGTACAGATACTTGTAGCGTGTCTCACTGTCTCCTTTCCACCACATCTCGGCATTCCTGCCGTGAAAGCGGAAATAGGCCATATCAGCTGTTATCGGGAGTTCCTGCGCAATCGAGGATTGGGACTTCGGCTCATCAATCTGTACCCAAGCCACGTTGTTATCCCGAAACAACTGAGCGATGTTTTCATCATCACTCCAGCTACGATGCCTCAGTTCTACAGCTAGTCTGTACTGTCCGAATATCCTGATAACGGCTTGCAGGATTTCTTTCCCGAAGTCATCATTCTTGAAGCTAGGAGGAAACTGCGCCAGGATAGCGCCTAGCTTGTCGGATTTTATGAGAGGGTCGATACTGCTCAGGAACAGGGCAATGTCCTCCTGGTATATCACCGCCTCTTTCCCGGTAGTCTCCTTGTACATCCTGGGGTGGGTGAATTTCTGCCAGAGCTTGACATGAACTAAAAGATAAAGAAGCCCAACGGGAGACGGGGAGCCTCTAGCCATTACTGATGCGGTGAAAACCTATTAATGAAAATCTAGCTTTGCGTCAGACTGTCTGTAATGCTCGTGAGCGGTTTGGAAATTGTATTCAGCATCTGTGGAAAAAGTAGGAAAAGTGAGGTTGATATACTTATTAAAAGCTATTAAAATAACGGCTACGTAACAATTTATTCGTATATGTAATATCAGCATAGTTCATTTGTCGATATGTTTTGGTATAGCAGGGGATGAGAAATCGGTTCTTAAGTCAGTCAGTTGGTCAAAAGGAGACTAAAATGAAGCAGAGGAGAAAAACGTGGCAATTATTTCATTCTAGAATCACAATCTTGCAGAAGTCAGCAAGAAAAGACAGAACGGTACCTTATCTTAGTGTTATAATCCACGATTAAAGAGGCGCCGAACCATGGAATGGGCTGAAAGATTAAACTCTGTGATCGATTACGTCGAAAGCAATTTGGCGAGTGAAATAGATACAGAAGAAGTTATGAAGAGGGCTTGTTGTTCTGGCTCCCATTTACAGCGCATGTTCAATATTGCCTGTGGAATCACGCTTGGAGAGTATATACGACGTCGAAGACTCACTGTGGCCGCAATCGAACTATCATCAGGAAATACCAGAGTTAGGGATGTTGCCGGGAAATATGGATATAATTCACCAGAAGCATTCTCGAGAGCTTTCCGACAGGTCCATGGGATTACTCCTCGTGCGGCTTGCACTCAAGGAGTTCAACTGGTGTCTTACTCTCGAATCTCTTTTCATGTCAGTGTGGAAGGAGGAAACGACCTCAATTACAAAATTGTTCGAAAACCTGCTTTTGATACGGTTGGTAAAGCCAGAAGGTTTACAGCTGTTAATGGGAGAAACTTGATTGAAATACCTAAATTCTGGGACGAGTTAACGTTGAACAAAGATTTGGATATTCTATATGAATTAACTGGTGGTAAACCTGGTCCGGTTACCGGGGGCGATCGGCTTGGAGTTGTCTTCCATGTTCATACAGAGGAAGGATTTATGTACGGTATCGCAATGGAGAAAATCGGAGATACCGTACCGGAGGGATTTGAAGTAATACATGTTCCCGAATCAACCTGGGCTATATTCGATGTCGTCGGAATTACGCCATACGCATTACGTCCTGTAAGGCGTCGTATTTATGGAGAATGGTTTGCTTCTACTGGTAGTAAACGTGACAACAATAGGTATATGGAGGTTTACTTTCCGGGTGCCGATTGGATTCCTGGTTACCATTCTCAGATTTGGGTTCAACTCAAGACGAAGAATCATTTTCGCTTACCTGTTGCTCCGTCATCTTTAACCGCTTGCGCCTTCCGTGGAATAGTGAACGGTACATGGTCGATGAAAATTCCTGTAATTGCGAGCATTACTTTTACCATGATTATCTCTTCAGATAGTTGTATTCAGGGCTCTTTTAAAGGAACTCATTCGGGTACTATTCAAGGTCAGGTTGATTTAAATGGTAATCTGAATGCTACTGGATTGGTAACAGAGGGGGCCATAGCACCTGCCAAAATACCGATTATGGGGCATCTTTATAGAGCAGGTGATAATTTGAGCATGCAGGGATATTTCTCATATAACGCTCAAGAGAGTTTTTTCTCCGGGACCGGAAAGGTTTCCAAATGAAAAATGATTCGCCAATTTCAACACAATTAACAAAATTCCGTGATGTTTCAGGATATTTCCCCTAACACCTTTACGAGCTATCTGGAGGTGTAGAATTAAACACACCATCAAGTTCGGACTTCTTTTGCTCTCGGTGCTGGTTGCATCTCTGGGTATCCTTGGTTGCAACTCGCAGACCACGCATACCCCGGAAACAACTTTAATCCAGGTCGACGACTATCCGCTGTACGTGATGCACATGTACGAGGATTACCACTTCGATGAATACCTTAAAACGGGAAGATATCCCGGTGTGAGCTTGCCGTCAAGCTCACAGATAAACGACGCGATTAAGGCTTGTTCCTGCTTTTCAGCCTTTAACCTGCCGGGGCAGGCCATTTTCGGCCGGAATTATGACTGGCACAGCAGCTTCCCAGTCCTTCTACTTTTCACCCATCCCTCGAACGGTTATGCTTCGGTATCGATGACGGATATGTCCCTCCTTGGCCTTGGCTCCGACCAGCATAAGTTTCTTGGGGCACCTTACATACCTTTCGACGGTATGAACGAATGTGGCTTGGCGGTCGGCGTGATGTGGGTATATGAAGCCCAGCCGCCCAACGATCCGAACAAGGTAAATATAAACGTCTGTACAGCTATACGGTTGATGTTGGACAAGGCACAATCGGTGGATGAGGCACTGTCGTTGCTCGGGGAGTACAACATCCCTTCGATCATGCATCACTATCTCATTGCCGACGCACGTGGAAACTCGGCCGTAGTCGAGTTCGTTGACGGCGAGATGAAAGTCATCCGCAACGAGCATCCGTGGCAGGTATCCACCAACTTTGTCCTGTGGCGCTGCCTGGAAAGCGGAAGAGGAGCGCCGTGTTTCCGTTATGAAACCGCCTACAAAACACTTGAACAGACACAGGGCCGGATGTCACACGAAGAAGCCATGGCCCTACTTGAAAAAATATCCGGAAATACTATTTGGTCGTTAGTATATGATATGGTCAATGGAGAAATTGATATTGCTATGGGAAGGAATTATAACCAGGTGCACCACTTCACTCTCAGTATGAATAACGAATAGCGGGCCTGTGATTCTACTGTTTTAGTCGCCGCCAACCTGGACTCGCCCGTGAGAAATACCTTAGCTGGCGAATACAGTATGAATTTATGCCCCAGTTTATATCGGAGGAATAGTTTTCAATTGGCTTTTTATGAAAACCAGACTTAAGGAGGCTGAGGTAGTCAAAATGAAAAAGTGGATTCTTACTATTACGGCTCTATTATCCGTCACTGCAGTAGCAGGAGTATTGTCTTCAGGCTGTAGTTCGACTCCGCCCGTAGTCGACGGTCCCGAAGACCCTACCGGAGATTTATTCGATAAGAATGACGCAGCTGTTACCGGTGAAAGTTATCTGGATATTACCGCCGTCGATATTCAGAAAGATGGAGAGGAATACATTTTCCTCATGAAGCTGGTCGGGGATATACCGGCCAAAACTCCTGAGCCTGATAACTACATCGAATGGGATTTTATGATTGATGCAGATGAAAACTTTGGTACTGGCGCAACGTGGTCATTGGTAGCTAACAATCTCGGTTTTGAGTTAATTGCGAACAATATCGGCTATGAGTATGTCGCGAGTTTAATCCTAACCAATAATACCTATACATATCAGATTTATGATACGAATAGTTATCAGAACTCAGAAATCAGCGGTCGTGCAATTGGGAATGTCGTTGAACTAACCGTACCGGCATCAGTTATTGGCGGTAGCGAAGCTTTTGACTGGACGGCGGCTGTAAGAGAATATCCAAATGGTAAAGGGATATCAGCTGATTCTACTTCAGTCTCTGATAAAGCACCCAATCATGGTCATTTCAGCTACCCTGTGGTTGAATCAACTTCAACCACAAGTATTTACCAGGGAACATTGCATGGTAACTGGTCACTATCCCCTTGGGGTTTGAAAGGAACGTCATCGATAACTATCTACTCAGACGGCAGTGTCCAGGGCTCTATTGAGGGGGATGTTACAGGCACTATGTTTGGTCAGGTAGATTCAGCAGGTAACGTTGATTGCTGCGTCGTATTCTTTCCTCCTAGTGGAATGGGAATGATACCTAAACAAACGCGCGTTGGGACCCAGTTGTCTATATCAGGTGATACTATGAGTCTTGAGTGGAGCGATTCAAGTGGAGGTGAAACAGTGACCTTCTCCGCAACTGGAAGTATTACGCGATGAAGAGCTGGAATCCAATCAACTAAGACGAGGCAATGAAAGGGATTGCAGGATTTTTTGTACTATCGATAGTTTTCTGTATAGTCAGTATAGGAGTTGGGGCAGCAGTAATTTGGCTTGGCGTTGGATTCATTACTGATGGTCGAGGTTTTTTGGTCTTCGTCATCATTGCCGGTGTCATATTCTGGTTCCTATGGTTTAGGACATTAATTAAGTTAGTGAGTCTATGGCTAGAGAGATGTTGATGAAGCGTTTTTTCCCCCACGCTTATCATCCCACATAGAAGGTAAACGGTATTAAATAGCTATACGCACGGCTGGACATACATCCCAATGACAGCATGGATAGGCGGTACTCAATAATTATGATATCATCCGTAAAGGTTTGCAGATCAGTAGACGGTAGCGGACACAATATCGTTGAAAGTATAATCTTGCCAAGTTTACCTCAGGAGGTTATAAAAATGCAATCGAAAAACAACCAGGGTTGTCTACAATTTTTGAATGACATATATGAAGTATCTAATGCTTGTTCTACAAAAACGTACATATGGGGTGGGATGGCGATAGACATTTTAAAGGGAGAGTTAACTCGCGAACACAATGATCTGGATGGTTTTACACTAAACATGCTTGAGAGACTAAATGACCTCTCTGCAAGATACGAAAACCTTGGCTATGAGACCAGTTTCTTGGAAGAATTCCATATGTTGAAAATCAAAAAGGGAGGCCTTCATGCTGCCTTTAACAGGTTGGATATTGATGGAGATGTTGCAATGTGGAGACATATTGGGGAGCAAGGTACGGTATATTTCCCTTTTAGCTGGCTAGAATGTATTCCCCGTAATTTCTACCATACTCAGACTTATTGCTCCGGAATAAACTTTGAGTATGGCTTTAGAAAAATAGCAAGGCTTCTTAATCCTGAATGGAAAGGGCGTGAAAAAGATATTATAGCTCTGGAGTATTTAGAAGAAAGGCTGAGTAATGACGGAATAGAGGCAAAGAGTGTTTTAAAATCAATTTGGAGCTATAATCCATTTTGGGCAAAAAAAGGATACAACCCATTTGACAAGCCAACTTTGGTATGGCCTAATTATTTAGACTCTTGACCGGCCACTAGATTATTAAACTGTATCGGATAATATTATCTACTTTCCTTAATCCCAAATTACAATGTATCTAATTGAATTACTTGCTCTTGACTAAAAACGCAAACGGAATCAAATAGTCATACGCATGGCTGGACAAACATCCCGATATGTGCTTAATGGTAAATTCACAATTGATTGTTTCATCGCTTCCGAAGAAATAACAAACTTGAAATCCGATGTCACAATCAAGTATTTTGTTCAATCATGTGAAAAAGATTTGTGATCACTTGAAATTCTTACTGAAAAACAATAAAATCAGGGTGTCGGTTGACCTAGTGTCTTGATACCCTGATTCTCTTCAAATATCTTTGGCAGGGACGGTCTTCCAGCTTTGGTAGGCCGTGCAGGTCTCGAACCTGCGACACCCTGATTAAAAGTCAGGTGCTCTGCCAACTGAGCTAACGGCCCCAAGAATACACGTTTGCATTATAGCCTGTCGTGACTGAGGCAGTCAATCACGCTGGCGGCATACACAGCTCGCTCTTACCGAACCAGTCTACAATTCCTTGTTGCCTAGCGACGGGTCAGGTACCCACCTAACATGGTACAATATACCCACTGACCAAACAGAGGACGGTAACGTGGACGATAAAAGCCTGGAAATGCTGGAGTTCCACCGAATAAAGGAAACTATCGCCGGATTTACCTCTTTTCCGGCCAGCCAGATATTAGCCCTGAACCTGCCGTGCTCGACCGATTACGAGTGGATTTCCCTACACCTGAGGCAGTCAGCCGAGGCACGGGAGCTACTTTCACAGGAAGGGGAATTCGCCACCGGGGAAATCACTGATTCCAGAGAGGAAGTCAGGATGGCCACCCGCGGACGGGTCCTTGAACCAATGGTCCTGGTCAGTATCGGGCAGACTATGGCAGCCACCCGAAGTCTCCATGGTAGACTGAGTCGAATATCCGCCGAGTTCCCGTTACTCTGGGAGATGGCCTACGGCATTACTCCGCTACACCAGCTTGAAAACGATATCACCCGATGCCTGACACCGGACGGGGAAGTGCTCGATTCCGCCTCGCCCGGGCTGGCTACAATCAGGAAGCAACTCAGAACAACACGCCAGCAGTTGCTCAAGCACCTGGAAGCCATCATAAAATCGCCCCGGGGACAGCGAATCGTCCAGGAACCCATTATCACCGAACGTGAAGGGAGATACGTTATCCCCGTCAAGGTGGAATCCCGCAGGGAAATAAGGGGAATCGTACACGATGTCTCCAATACCGGGGCCACCGTCTTCATCGAGCCGTGGACAACTATCGAGACGGGCAACGAGCTTCGAGAGCTGGTTGTGGAAGAGCAACATGAGATAGAGAGAATTCTCCAGGACCTCAGTGTTAAGGTGGGCAACCACGAAGAAGAAATCTGTAAAAACATCGCCCTGATTGCCGAGATTGACCTGGTACTGGCTAAGGCAAGGTACGCCCGTAAGGTGAAGGCCGTTGAAGCCACACCCGTCGCATTTGATGGAGATATCAGGCCACAAGGTAGCAAGGCTAACATACTGCGGCTGGTTGAAGCGAGGCATCTCCTGCTCGGTGACAAGGCAGTACCGCTTTCGGTGGAGATAGGGCATGACTTCTCCGGCCTGGTTATCACCGGTCCGAACACCGGCGGCAAGACAGTCGCCCTGAAGACCATCGGGCTGCTCAGCCTGATGACCCAGGCTGGCCTGCCCATTCCTGCCTCCGAGAAAAGCTGCCTGCCGGTATTCGACGGTATATTCGTCGACATCGGTGATGAGCAAAGCATTGAGCAGACGCTGTCCACTTTCAGCTGGCACATGGGCAACATCATCCGTATCGTGAGAAGGGCCACTGACCGTAGCCTGGTGCTCCTCGATGAGCTGGGCACAAGCACCGACCCCGCCCAGGGCTCTGCCCTGGCCCGGGCAATTCTGCGCCACTTCCAGGCAAAGGGAACGATGACGGTAGCGACAACGCACTACAGTGACCTCAAGGCATTCGCTCACGCCACGCCGGGACTACAAAATGCCTCACTTGATTTCGACCCTGTTACCCTAGAACCGACCTACCACCTGACAGTGGGCATCCCCGGTGGCAGCAACGCACTGGCAACCGCAGCGCGTCTCGGACTGTCCCCAGACATCATCGAGGATGCCAGAGGGATGCTCTCCCAGGGCACCGAAGAGCTTGAGACCTTGCTGGCTGACCTGATGAGGGAAAAGGAGCAAGCCGAGAGCCTCCGCCACGACTTCGAAAGGGAAAGGCATGAGGCAGAGCAGCAAAGTGCCGAACTGGAGAGCCGACTCCAGCGGCTACGGGCTGAGGAACAAAAAGTGATTCAGGAAGCACGTGACCGGGTTGTCCGAGAAGCCGCCGGGCTACAGCGAGAAATCCGCCAGGCGGAGTCACAGCTGCGTAAAGACAGGACTAAAGAGACCCTTGAGCAGAGCAGACGTGCGCTGGCTGCCATACAGCAGCAACTCAGAAGTGAAGACTGGCAGCCGAAGATGGCCGAGGGGATAGAGGAGGAGTCAACCGGTCAGATTTCTCCCGGTGATACCGTATGGTTGAAAGAGGCCAATGTACCGGCAACTGTCCTCTCAGTTTTGGCGAAAACGCAGCAGATAGAAGTCCAGGCAGGCCCCACCAGGATAAGACTCGGAATAGACGGTGTAGCACGAATAACAGCCCCCACCGGCAAAGTTGGAGGGTGGTCGGCACCAGCGATAATCTCCGAGAAATCACGCTCTGTCCCTGCAGAGCTACACCTGCGGGGGAAGCGGGCCGAGGAGGTCGAGTGGTTGCTGAACAGCTATCTTGATAATGCCTCCCTGGCCGGTCTGCACGATGTACGTATTGTTCACGGCAGTGGCACGGGCGTACTGCGCAATATTGTCAGGGAGCTACTGCCGCATCATCCCCTGGTGAAGTCGTTTCGTCCCGGTGGGAGGGGCGAGGGCGGCAACGGGGTCACTATTGCGCAACTGTAAACCTAATAAAGAATTAACACCCAAGAAGACTTGACACGCGCAGAGTAATCGTTTAAAATATCTGACGATGTATCATACGAATAATCAATGGAGGCGTCAATGGTTGAACGTCGGCAGAAACCTATACCGGTAACGAATCAGGAACGTGCCTTACTAGAGGAACAGAAACTGCTCTATGAAAAATCTACTGGGGATAGTGGAGATTGGGGTAAATTCCTCGAAAATATCGCCTTACTTGGACTAGCCGCTCTCGGTATTTACGCTATTGCGAAAGCGACCCAAAGAACTCAACAATCCGTCGACGTTAATTGCGCCGTTTGCAGCAAGGATTTCGTGATGGCAGTATCCACCGTTTCACTCAAGATCGTCCACACTAAGTGTCCATACTGTCAATCTGAATTGGTAGTAAATCTAGGTAATACGCAGAGTTAAAGCTCAGAGGAGGCAGCTAAAATTATTGATGGCACTCCCATAATACTTACTATGACTTCAGATCGTGTTCAAGGCTGGACAGCCAAAACAGTCTCTAATACAAGGATGAACAATAACAACAGCTTTGGTGTCTGGTTGAGGAATATGCTTCTAGCAGGCATGCTGGCCGGAATGGGATATGCTCTCATTCAAGCATCTAATCAAATCCTTCGCCAGTTACCTCCACCACCACCAAAGTTATACATTCGCCCTCCCCCCTAATTCTCAGAAGGTTGTCCAGCCTTGATAACAATAAGATTGCTCCATCCAACAGTTTGCGAGATTCATTGATATTAATAAGCTGTTACTATGTTAACTTCACGACAATATCGCCTCAATCGATTAAGAACGCTCGACCTGCTTGATGGACTGGAAGCAGTGGGCGGACAGGCCATATCTCTCTATTTGCCGCCGGGACTCACGGAGTCGGATATTAGAGAACAGGTAGCAAGCGCTATTCCCGTGGAGGACATTCCCGCAGAGCTGTTCGAACTTGCCGCTTCCTCAGTAACCGGAGTAGCTGTCTTCTGGAAATCATCCCGAAGGCTTCTAATCCAGCCACCCCTCCCCCTGACAGAGCGGTTCATCTCCCCAGACATCGACATCGAGCCACTACGTTCTATGCTGGATAGCACCTGTACCGTTGCCCTTATTATGGTACGTCTCGGTGCCTTTGCCATCGGTGTCTGCCGGGGCGAGCGACTGGTCACCAGCAAGACCGGGACCGGTCTTGTTCACGGCCGACACCGGAAAGGCGGTTCATCTCAGCGGCGCTTCGAACGACGCCGTGAGAACCAGGCCCGCGATTTTCTGGAGCGCGTCTGCAGGCATGCAAGACAACAGCTGGAACACCACGCTCCAGACCTTAGCTACCTGGTATACGGCGGTGCCTGGACGACTATTCAGTCGCTCAAAAAACAGTGTCCCTTTCTGAAAGAGTATGAAGACCGTACACTGCCACCGTTGCTGAACATACGCCGTCCGCGTCGTGAGGTGCTCGAAGCAGCCGTTACGGACGTATGGTCGAGCGCAATTATCGAGTGGAACGACGAGGAACAGGTCACCTCGCAGGGCTAACTGGCGGCCGATTCCTCACGCAGACGGCGGTCCTCACCACATTCCAGCGGTTCACCCCTCCGCACGATGGCCATACACCGGTTGCAGGTAATGCAGGTGGCTGGAGCCGTTTCTCCTCTCTGCCAGCGGGCAACCAGATAAGGCTCGCGGATAAATGGACGGCACATCGAGACCATATCGGCGTCACCGCTCTCAACGATATCCCGGGCTGTCTCCAGACTGCGAATCCCGGCTACCAAAATCACAGGAACATTTACGGCGCGTTTCACTGCGGAGGCCCTCTCACGGAATGGGGGTATCACCAGACCGTTCTCTCCGGTACGGTACGCCGCCTGCCCGACTCCAGCACTGACTTCTATGGCGTCGATTCCGGCGGCCACCATATTCTGCGCCGCCTCGACACCCTCTTCCAGCGTAAGTCCACCCTCCCTATCGTCCATGACGCCAAACTTGATGAATAAAGGAAAATCAGACCCGATTTCCTGCCGTACCCGGCTGACAACCTCAGTATGAAACCTGCAGCGATTTTCCGGGCTGCCACCCCACCGGTCAGTGCGACGGTTATAAAGAGGCGAGATAAACTGGCTCATCAGATAGCCATGAGCACCGTGCAGCTGGATAGCATCAAAACCAGCCTCTCGACCACGTACGGCCGCTTCAGCAAAGTCATCGATGATGCCCTCAATATCCTCGTCGGTCATCTGCCGATGAGGTCGTTTCACCCCTGGCATCTCCGACACCGCCAGGACAGTAGTACCCTTCTGGGGAAGATAAGCGGAGTTGATACCGGCATGGACTATCTGTAAAGCGATTTTACCACCGCCCTCGTGGACCGCCTGTGCCAGTCGACTGAGGCCGGGAATCATGTCGTTATTGTGAACACCATATTGACCGTGAACAGCCTGGCCGTGCGGGGAAACAAAGGCGTAGCCGCTGACAATAAGACCAATGCCACCCTCCCCCAGCCTTTTGTATATTCCTACCGAGGTATCAGTCACCGCCCCAGACTCATCCGCAGTAGCGTCCCAGGTCGCCGACCTGACGAAACGGTTCCTTATCTCCAGATTGCCGATACGGCACGGCTCAAAGAGGATTTCGGACACCGCTAAACACCCTCGAAAAAGTTACGCGGGCCGTTGACACAAAGGCCACTGATTATCTCCTCGCTGACCCCCATCTCCCGAAGCTGAGCAAATACGGCATTCTTTATGTAAAGAAAACCGTGAGGATTGTATTGCCGCCTTTCTTCCTCTGCCTGGCGCCAGTCAGGCCCGACGAAAGGGATAGCTGAGCTATCATGCGAGGGGCAGAGTCGGTCAGCATAACCGGCATCTATAAGCGCCTTCATGGTATTGGTACGGTCACTGGGGCTAACAGTCCTGCCAGGATAGCGGTCAAGTCCCAGGTAACAGCCCTGTTCCAGCAACTTGATGAGGTACTCGACATCAGTGGTGTCATTGGAGTGGTCCATCTTCACTTTCTTCGGGTCAACACCCTCCTGCCTCAGGATATCCAGCTGCTGCCAGCCTACCTGACCGGGGGAGTAGGAATGCAGCATGATAGGTACGCCAGTCTTTAGGTGAGCACGGCCTACCGCCCGCAGTATCGTCTCCATCTGCGGGGTCACGCCGCCATAGTCGCTGGCCGACTTGAGGACGCCGGCTTTAATGTCAGTACCGGAGATACCCACTTCTATTTCACGGACAAACACTTCCGTCAATTGCCCAATGGAGGCCGCCTGGAAGAACCTGGGTATTTCCATCCACCAGCCGGAAACAGCAATAATGTTGACCCCGCTGCGTCGCGAAGCCTCGGCAATAAATTTTATGTCACGGCCGAGGTCAATGGTTGTCGCGTCAACAATTGTGTCCACTCCGCCCTCTTTAGCCTGCTTGAGCTTATCAACAGCCCGCCCCAGTGGGTCGTCACCGAGGAGTTCCGGATAGTCCCGATAGACCCCGGCAAAGCCGACAAGGATATGCTCATGCATCAGGGTAAAACCCAGGTCTTTGGTGTCAATCGGCCCCAGTACGGAATTAACTGTCGTCATCTACTTTTCTCCTTTCGCTGCCAATCATTCGCGCGGACTCTTCTTAAAATTAAGCACCTCACTTGCTGCCTGATGACCTTCTGGGCCGCAACGATTGCTGAGACTAAATAGGCCGTATTCATTCATTATATCCAGCGTGACAGCAGTGCCAACGTGCATGGGGAATACCGAGAGAATCCCGTCCGGTCTCAGCACTCTATACAGCTCCTTTAGCAGTCCCTGCTTATCTCTTATATCGTGGAATACGTCGTAGAGCAATACCACATCTATAATCTCGTCATCTAATCCGGTGGCGAATCCGGAAGTATCCAGGAGTATTGTTTCGATATTCTCGATTTTCTCACCACTTGCCTTTTCCCTGATACGCTCGAGGGCATGCGGGCGGACATCAAGGGCGTATACCTTGCCGCCCTCACCAACAATTCCGGCAGCAGCGAGCGTAAAGGTACCGGGGCCGCAGCCATAGTCCAGTACCGTCTGTTTCTCCCTGATACCCACCTTAATCAGGATTTCCCGCGCGTTTTCTGTCAACCATTGTCTAACCGCGAATTCACCAGGCAACGTATCCGGCACCCTGGTAACCATAACCTTCTGGCCACCCAGCAAGGTGCTATTTAGCTGCGCAATGGCTTTCTCCGCTTCCGCATCATCAGTCATTCTTACTATGCCAAATCCTTTTGACCTGCCGGACTGGAAATCCCTGGCAATTTCGACCGATTCCACGGTATCGAATCCTGAAAAAAGTTGAGCAAGCTCGTCCTCTCCGGCATCGAGAGGCAGTCCGCCGACATATAGCTGCATTTTCTTCCTTTCTGCCCGCCGATTGACGTTTTAGCTATGTTAGCAGCCCTGTCCTCCGAGCGTCAAATAATAAACGACCATTTGACACGAAAACAATGCCAGCCTATTATCAATACCTGATGACAGAAAATGACCTGTCTGCAGAAAACATCACCAGCGGCCTGGAGACCCGCTTCGTAGGGCAGAGGACACTCTACTTCCCCAGTCTGGCAACAACGATGGAGGTGGCCAGGCAGGAGGCCCTTAAAGGTGCCCCGGAAGGAACGGCCGTCATCGCCGATGAACAGACCGCCGCCCGGGGACGGCTGCATCGCGTCTGGCTGACACCACGGGGCAACATCGCCCTGTCGGTGGTACTTTACCCTCACAGGGAACACTTACACTCGTTAATGATGGTCGCCTCCTTAGCAGCGGCGCGTATCATTGAGGTCGTCACCAGCCTCAGGACTGAAATCAAGTGGCCCAACGATGTCCTCATTAGCGGGAAAAAGGTATGCGGGATTTTGATAGAGAGCGACGTACGGATGGACAGAGTGAACTACGCCATCGTGGGCATCGGTATGAACGTCAATCTAAACGTGGTCGACTTCCCAGAAATCAACGCTACAGCCACCAGCCTATCTCACGAGCTGGGTAAAGAAGTGTCCCGCCTCAGCCTAGTACGATGCCTCTTGAGCGAGATAGAGTTCTTCTATTTAGCCTCGACTGCCGGAGACGCTGTTTATGAGCAATGGCAGCGGAAGCTGGTTACGCTCGGTAAAGAGGTGCGAGCTATATCGGCAACCGGCGAGACCGCGCTCACGGGAATTGCAGAATCAGTAGACCGGGACGGCAGCCTCTGGCTGCGTCTCGAGGACGGCAGCCTGACCAGAGTCCTCGCCGGGGACGTTACTCTGAGCGAATAAGAAGTACGGAGTAGCCCACCGGTCTAGCAGGCTACTCCATGTTTAGTAACAGCTACGTCGAGACTCGCTAGTCTGACTTTTTACTCTCGCCCCTATCCATGAACACCTTGATGAGGTCCATCGGCAGAGGGAATATCACGGTGCTATTTTTCTCGACAGCGATTTCAGTGAGCGTCTGCAGATAGCGGAGCTGCAATGTAACCGGTTCGCGGGCAATCACGGCACCGGCCTCGGCCAGCCGCTCGGATGCCTGAAACTCACCGTCAGCGTGGATAATCTTGGCACGGCGTTCACGTTCCGCCTCGGCCTGGGCAGCCATCATCCGCTTCATCTGCTCGGCAAGCTCGACGTCCTTAATCTCCATGGCGCTGACCTTGATGCCCCAGGGGTCGGTATGCTCGTCGATTATCTGCTGCAGGCTCTGGTTTAGCTTCTCCCTCTGCGTTAGCAGCTCGTCAAGCTCGGCCTGACCGAGGACGTTCCTCAGTGTCGTCTGCGCAATCTGAGAAGTAGCCCGGACGTAGTCCATAACCTTGAGGAGGGCGGACTCGGCGTCAACCACACGGAAGAAGACCACGGCGTTGACGCGGACAGTAACGTTGTCCTTGGTGATGACCTCCTGCGGCGGCACGTCCATGGTGATGACACGGAGGTCAGCCTTACGCA
>Ga0315554_1000342_pt1 | contig 26894 bp, 25 predicted proteins | sample SalMarSW160370MG_FD_202114 | JGI IMG/M metagenome (GOLD analysis project Ga0315554, IMG submission 202114) | Salt marsh sediment microbial communities from the Plum Island Ecosystem LTER, Massachusetts, United States - Salt Marsh Sediment SW1603-70 ...
CGATCAGCTCCCGCACGCGGGCCTGGATCCTCCTGAAGCTGTCCCCTTCGATGGTATTCCGGTGCCCCCCGACGATGGCTTGGATCATCATCGGCTCCATGACTTCCTCCCACCCCTGTCGCAGGGTAGATATGGTTCCGTCATGATCCAATATGACATGGGTGAACTCCCTACGCTCGGGAAGCTCCGATACGATCTCGATCCTGGTCCCCGGATAGTAGCGTGCTGTCTCCGGCCGGAGGGCCAATTCGGGTCGAACCCTGTATGCCGGAGCAGAGCAGAGTTCCAGGATCTCCCCGGGGGTGGCGGTGCCCGTCACAAAAAGTTTCTGCACGGTAACACCGGCCACCAGCGTGCCAAACTCGGCGGCGGCAGGAGGAGCGAATCCCGCAGCCAGGGCGGCGGCGATACCCGCCAGCATGCTGTCCCCCGCCCCCACCGAATCGGTGCGGCCGAGTATCAGGAGACCGGGGATCTCGTGGACACCTGCCTGATCGAAAACCACGCATCCGTACTCGCCTCGGGTGAGGATAACGGGCTGCTGCCACCTCTTGAAAAGTTCGGCGGCGCTTTGCCGTACGATTTCCCCAGGGATACGCCCGTCGAGATGGGATTGCCGCCCGCAGAGCCGAAGTGCCTCGTTGATATTGATCTTGCGTATGGTTCCTGCGAACTCGTCGCTGTAGGTGCGGCTGTCGGTGACACAGAGGGTGGGCTGATGTCGGTTTATCAGGGCTGCCAGGGCTTTGCGAAAAGCCGTCGTGTGAATGCCCCGATAGGCCTGCTGATTGACGATCAGGATATCCAAACGCGGTAGCAGGTCCTCCAGGTTATGGAGCAACTGAGCGGCGATGTCGGGATGCGGTTCGTTGAAGTTTCCATAGTCCAGCCGTGGTTGCTCCACATCATCAATGAGTATCTTTGTGAACACATGGGTATACCAGTTTTTCTCTTGGAGGAGCAGCCCGGACGTCGATATCCCCTGCTCGTTCAACAGACGGATCATCCGATCACCGTGCAAGTCGGCGCCGACCACCCCGAAAGCCCGAACTTCTTTGGCTCCCATAGAGGTTAGATTGGCAGCCACATTGCCGGCTCCTCCGAGGGAGAAACGCTGCTCGGCAACCGGTTGGGTAGGCAGGCCGGTCTCCAAAGATGTCTCCGAAGCGCTGCGATCGATTTTCAAATAGACGTCGGCACAGAAGTCCCCGACGATCCCGAAACACAGACCAGGTACGCGCTCCAGAACCGCCTTGACCTCGGAACTCTGTAGAGCCAAATACTAATCTCCTCCGAAGAGCTCGGCCTCGAGGACGGCGCAGACCCGGTGGTAGACCCTCATATGGTACTCCTGCACCTCCGCAGTAGCCACGGCGGGTACCTGGATCGTTACATCGCACAGCCCGCTCAGGGGACTGTCAGCCTTGCCTGTAAGACCGATCGTCTTCAATCCCAACGCCTTCGCGGTTTTTGCGGCCCAGACGACATTCTTCGCCTTTCCCGATGTGCTCAGAGCCCAGAGCACGTCCCCGCGAATGCCGTACCCGAACACCTGTTGTGCAAAAACCATCTCGGCTCCGATATCGTTGATGATGGCCGAGCAGAGCGAGCTCTGGCTGACCAGAGATATGGCGGGAAGGGCTCCCTGAAGCTTGTCGGCCAGCTGCCGGCCCTCCTCCGGAAAGAGCTCTGTGAGGGTAGCGACAGTCCGGTCCGGGAGGCGTCGGGGAGAGGCGAAGCCCTTCATCAACTCGCCGACGATGTGTTCCGCATCCGCCGCACTTCCTCCGTTCCCGCAGATCAAGAGCTTGTTTCCTCCCCGAAAGGCGTCCATCAGAATATCCAGGGAAGCCTCCATGCTATCCCTGCAGCAGGTGAGGTCCGGATGGTTTTGGAAGAATTGTTCGAACAGTTCACTAGAGTGTTGGTTCATCGTTCAAGATCCTGCAGCAGCGTTACCGCCAGACGCTCACTCACCTCAACAGGTCCTTTAAACCCGCAGCCACGTTCACAGCGGTTCGGTCGGCCGCTTCCTTGAGCTCCTGAGGAGCATCGGCCATGGCTATGCCGATCCCGGCCAAGGCGAGCAGTTCCCGATCATTTACACTATCACCGAAGGCCGCGATTTGCGAGAGCGGGATGCGCAGTAGTTCGCCAAGCCGAAGCAGGGCGTCGCCCTTGGACACGCCGGCGGGCATGGCTTCCAGGTAGTCGTTCTGGGTCTTTATCACGGAAATCTCCGGAATCCGCTCCGCAGCGAAGCGCTGCAAAGCGAGCAGGCGTTGCTCTTCATAACCCACAATCTGCACCTTGATCGGCGGATTGGAGCGGATGATCTCGACCAGAGCGTTCAACTCCACACGGTGCAGTCCCTCGAGGAGGATGAAATCCGCCAATAGGGGAGTGAGATAGGAAACACCGGGGCAGTCGGAGAGAGGATCCGTGTACAGGAGGCAGTCCAAATCGGCGTCTTGAGCTTTTTCCAGCATGAGCACGGCCGCCTGCCTAGGAAGCCTCTGTTGAAACAGGATCTTCTCGTTCGTCGGATCGACAATGGCGGCGCCGTTGCAGAGAATCACCGGCAGCTCTATGCCTAGTTTTTGAATATAGGGCAGAGCCGAACGGAACGTCCGCCCCGTAGCCAGAGTGACGGCAAAACCCCTTCGCCTCGCCTCTTCAATAGCCTCGAGATCTTCCACCGTCATCTCCAGATTGTCGTCGACAAGGGTTCCGTCCAGATCGAAAACGATCAGCTTGAAGCGATTGCTACGATTGTTATTCTGCATGGTTTTCAGCTGCGGTCATTTCGGGGATCAGCCGTCGTACTCGACATCGAGACGAGCCTACTCCTTCACAGCACCGCCGGCCAGGCCGATGACGAAGTACTTCTGAAAAAAGGAGAACAGGATCAGCACCGGGACGATGGCGATGAAGGAAGCGGTACCCAGGAGGCTCCAGTCCACCTCTCCGTGCTCGCCGAGAAAGCGGTACAGCTCCACCGTGTAGGGTCGAACCGTGGAGGTCAGGGTCATGGCGATCATGAACTCGTTCCAGGAGCGGAAGAAAGCGAAAATCGAGGCGGCTGCCACCCCCGGGGCGGCGATGGGGAAGGATACCCTGAAAAAGGCCTGGAGCCGTGAGCAGCCGTCTATCAGGGCGGCCTCCTCGATCTCTATGGGTATCGTGTCGAAGTAGCCCTTCAGCAGCCAGGTGTTCATGGAAACGGTGCGCACTGCGTAAACGATCATCAGCCCGATGCGGGTGTCGTACAGTCCGTACAGAGAATACAGACGGTAGAGAGGGATGATCACCGCCAGCAGGGGGATCATCTGGATGAGCAGGATCAGCACGAGAATCTGATTCCGCAGGGGGAAGCGGAATCGGGAGAAGCCGAACCCCGCCAGCATGGCGCTTCCCGTGCTGATCAGGGTAGCCCCCACAGCGATGACGATGCTGTTCAGATAGGATTTGAAGCCGAACTTCGATCGAAACAGCAGATCCCCGAAGTTCCCCAGGGTCGGATGCCGGGGTACCAGGGTCGGCGGGTAGCCGATCGCCTCACCGGGCGGCTTGAAGGTTGCGCTGAGCAGCCAGTATAGAGGCATGACCGTAAAAAGGGCCCAGAGTACGAGAAGTACATAGGTTAGAATTTTCCACACAGGTTTTGGGTTCATCGCTTTTGTACAGCCACCCGCTCGCGGTTGAGCCTCATGTACAGAAGGGTGAGCAGGAGATTTATGATGAGGATCAGTACGGCAACAGCGGCGCCCCTGCCCATGTAGCCGTACTCGAAGGCCTGATGATAGAGAAATACAGCGATGACCTCTGTCCTGTAGAGGGGCCCGCCGCCCGTCATGGCGTAGATCAGATCGAAGAAGTTCACCGTATACATCGAGATCAATACCAGGTTGATCATGATGAAGGGACGGATCAGCGGCAGGGTCACGTAGCGAAACTTCTGGCCGGCTCCGGCTCCGTCCACGGTGGCGGCCTCGTACAGCTCGTAGGAGATGCTCTGGAGTCCCGCGGTCTGCAGGGTGAAGCTGAAGGCGGTGCCGTGCCACACGTTGGCGATGATTAGACAGGGCATCACGAGATTGAGATCGTTGAGCCAGCTGGGCAGGTTCGTCGCTCCGGTCAGCACGAGCAGATGGTTGAGCACGCCCAGACGGGGCTCGTACATGAAGCGCCAGGAAATGGCCATGACGATGGCGCTGGTCACCCACGGAAGGATGAACACAGCCCGGAAGATGTCCTTGCCCCGCACCCACTTCTGGTTGACCAGCAGGGCTATTCCCAGACCGAAGCCCAGCTGGCCCGCGATGCTCCCGCCGACGAAGTAAAAGGTGGCCGGAAGGACCTGCCGGAAGAAACTCGGCCCCACGAACGTGAAGACCGTCAGGTAGTTCTTCAAACCGACAAAGGTCTGGCGGTTGAGCGAGGCCAGCTTGACATCCTGGAGGCTCAACAGGACTGCCTGTATCAGCGGATAGACGAGGATCAGGAATATCAACAACAGGGCTGGAAGAATGAGGAGGTAGCCGCTGAGGATGATCCTGCTTTGTTTTCTCATTCTCTAGTCAATATCGGAGCCTGCATTTCAATTGCTGGAGGAGACATTACGTCTCCTCCAGACTTTCCACGTTTATTGGGCGAGCAGCTGATTCGCCTTTGCCGCCGCTGCATCCAAAGCGGCCTTGGCACTCATCTGCCCGAGCACTGCCGCCTGGATCGCATCCTGTACGGCGGCGGAGATTTCCGTGTACTGGGCAATTCCCGGCCTGAAATGGGCATAGGGAAGAGAGTTCAGGATCACGTTGAAGAACGGATCGACCGAGTAGTAATCCTCCGGCTTCTTCATCAGGGAGTAGAAGGTCGGCACATAGCCCCTTGCCGAGGTGTACTTGTACTGGGCGTCGGGAGCGGCGCCGATCGAGATCAGCTCCCAGGCCAGGTCCGGATGCTTGGAGCCCTTGGGGACCGAGAGCAGATATCCGCCCGACATGGTAGACCACTCTCCCCCGGGGGCTTTGGGATTAATTGCCGCACCGAAATCCTGCTGAAACTTCTCCGGTGTCAGATCCGGTATCAGCTTCTTGGCCAAACCCAGGGTCTTGGTCATTTCGGACATGGCGAACTTGTCCTGAAACACCGCATTGTCGATGTCCATGTAGTCTCCGCTGACCACGCTCTTCGGCGTGAGCCCATCCTCGATCATCTTGACGTGGAACTCCAGGGCCTTGACCCCGGCAGCGCTGTTGAAGGCGGCTTTCTTCATGTCATCGGTCAAGATTTGACCGCCTCCGGAGTAAAGCATGGCAAATAAGCGCATCGACGATTCTTCGTCCTTCATGGCCGGAAAGCCGTACCCGTAGCGGGCCGGGGCTGAAGTGATCTTCTTGGACATGTCGTACACATCGTTCCAGTCCTGAGGCGGTCTGTCGGGATCCAGGCCAGCGTTTCTAAACATCTTCTTGTTGTAGCACATGATGCGCACGTCGGTGTTAAGCCAGGTGCCGTAGCTCGGCCCCTTCCACGTGGTGGCCTGCTTGTAGCTGTCCACCACGTCGGGCCAGTACTGCCAGGCGTTGAGCTTGTCGGTCAGATCCGTCAGGAGGCCGCCTTCCACGTACTCGCCGACCCAGATGATGTCCACCTGGGCTACGTCCGGTGGATTCCCCCCCGCCGCGGCGGTCAGGAATTTAGCCCGCAGATCCGCCCATCCGAAACCTTCCTCCACGAAGGTGAACTTCGTATCGGCATGCCGCTTTTGGATTTCCGCCTTGGCTACCTCCCAGGGCGCCTCCTGGTCCCAGGTATAGGCCCGGGCGAAAATTCTCAGGGTCACCTCCTTCGCTTCCATGCCCGACTGGCCCTGTTCACCTCCAGCGAAGGAAACGCCGGCGCACAGAACGACAAACAACACAGCAAATACAAACGCGGCCTGCCACTTGCTGATTTTATGCATCTTTCTTCTCCTTGGTTGTTTTACTCGAAAGGATTCACTCCTTGCTCACCTTCACGGTGCCGAAACGGTCTGTTGTTTGTCACCTCCTTTCCGACGTCGTTCCGCACACGGCGAGGAGGGCACGGGTTAAATCCATAACTCCACGTTCCCGCCTCAAGGCAGATACCTCGAGTTTCGAGATATTTTGAGATTATAACCTGACTGTTCGGATAATGCAACAAAATATGCAATCTTCGATCGATTTTGAAAGAATATTTGCCGCACTCAAACAGCACGAGAATTGCATTCCGGCAAATGAGGTTTTACGGCTGTAAAGAAAAAAATGGGGCCTTCCGCCTCGAGCGACGGAAAGCCCCGCAATCCCTGAGAAAAAAGCTGCTGTTAGAACCAGAACAGGACGTTGGCTCCCAGCATGCCCGTGCTCCTGTTCAATTCGACGTTGAACAAACCATCCTCGACGAACAAGCCCATGATGTAGCTAAGGCCGACGGAAATCCGCCCCAGCTTCACATCCGCATTGGCCTTCACATTATAGCCGGCCAGGACCGGATCGGTGTCGCTATCCAGCATGAAGGATACGGTGGGTCCAGCCCCCAGGGACAGGCGCAGGATCGCCAGATCCAGAGCCAAACCAGCGTCAGCATACAGGTCGATCGATTTGACGTCGCCCAGAGTGACCAGGCCGAGGGCTTCGAGCTGGAGGAGCTTGAGGAACTTCCAGCGGGCGTCCGCTCCGAAGGTGAAACCGCCTTCACCCCATTCGGACACGTCCGTATCCTGGCCGATCAGCACCGGAGTGTTCAGAAACGCCGATGCGCCCAATCCCAGCTCTGCAAAAGAGAGCAGCGGAATGAAGGCCAGCACCAATACCAGTAAAAGCGTCTTTTTCATCTTGACCTCCCTCTGACGGGAACGCTACTCCCGTCTAGATTTGTCGTAGATTTAATATACACCTATGGAACACTTTTTTCAGGTTTGCCCGTCACCGATTTAATCATTTTTTTTCGCATCAATGTTTCAACCTGGCCGAGCCGGTGGCCATGCTCACTCCTGGATTTCGTTACGCCGGCGGCAGACGCCTCAGATATGCAGCTCCAGAATATCCCGGTCCTGGACGGTTTCGTTTTTGGACACGGTGAGGGGTTTATCCGAACCCCGCCACATGCGGGCGAAACGGAGATTCTGCAAAAAATCCTTGTGAATCAGAGAGCAGATATCCCCCACGGTCTGGCCGGTAAACACGGTGTACGGTTTTTCCAGTTCCGGTTTTTTCCCGGGTGCTTTGGTGTACACCCGCACGATGCCGAGCCACTCGAACAACATCCGGGGAAGCCGGCCGATCGCCTCCGGGTCCCTGCTCGATAGGGGCAGGATCTCGAAACGATCGCCGACCATCTCCCGGAGGAGCTCCAGCCGTGCTTCCGCTCCAGGGGCGTCGATCTTGTTGGCGATCAGCCGGCAGCGAACCCGGTCCCTATCCTCGCCGCGCTGTCCCACTAATGTGACGTGCCGCAGCTCGAAAGCCTGGAGCACCGCCTCCAGATCGTCGAGCAGGCTGTCCACCGACAGATCCGCGACCAGCAGGGCCCCCTCGGCACCGCGGAGCACGCTGAGCAGATGGGTGGGCATGAACTCAGGGGTTACCGGCGGCGCGTCTACCAGTTGGATCTGAATATCCTCGTACTGAATCATCCCCGGCTGCATCGCGTGGGTGCTGAAGGGGTACTCCCCGATATCCGGAGTGGCGTTCGTGACGGCTTGGAGAATCGAGGATTTCCCGCTGTTCGGGGCTCCCACCAGAATCACCTGAGCCGCCCCCTCCTTTTCGAATCCAAGGGTCGGGCCGCCGCCGCTCTTCCGCCCGGAGCTCTCCTGCTGCTTCTGCAGCTTGGACATTCTCCGTTTCAGATCCGCGTACAGATGGTCGGTACCCTTGTGTTTGGGAAGCAGGGCGATCATGTCTTCCAGGCGGGTGATCTTCTCATCGATGGTCTTGGCGGCGCGGAAAGCCTCCTCCGCCTTCTTGTACTCCGGACCTACGTTCGTCGGCATGTGCCTTAGTATACGCAAAAAAGGCGTTTTCCTCCAACCGATCGAGGAGCACGGGCATCCGGCGTACGGGTTTCCGGCGCCGGGCTAACGGCGTTTGATCGAAGAGGCCCCGGACAAGTCGATCCGTCCCATGGTGGGGCTTCCGCCGAAGTACAGGCGGGAGGCCCCGCTGGCCTCGACATCAAGGGTTCCGCTCAACACCACCCCGACTTCGCTCGCTCCGCTGAGCTCGATGTCGGCATTTTGCGCCGGAAAATCCTCCAGATCCAGGTTGCTGGCCCCGGACACACCCAGGCGCAGATCCTCCGCTTTGCCCCGCAGACGAACCCGGCTGGCCCCGGAGGCCTCGATGCGGACCTCCCGAGCCGTGATCTCCCCATCCAGATAGCTGGCGCCGGACAGATCCACGTCGAAATCCCGGGCGGAGCTGAACCCGCTGATCCGCACATCGCTGGCACCGCTGGCCTCGATCCCCCTCAGATCCGGCAGGTGGACCTCCGCCTCCATGGTGGCGTTACGCAGGTTGTAGCTTCTATAGGGCTTCAGACCGATCACCAGCGTCTCTCCCCTCTTCTCGATGCGAAGATGCTGCTGAAGGTTCTCGTCTACCCGTACCACGACCTTGTAGGAGCTGCTCTGGACGAGCTCCACCCGGAAGGCGTGGCTGATGTCTACCCTGCTGAAACCCCGAATATCGAAGTCCTCGGTAACGAGCCGCCCCGATCCGTTTACGCGCTCATCACCACCGGCCAGCCTGTCCAATACGATACGGGGACCCGGAGATGCCCCCTTGGTGCCGAAGGGAAAACTTCCCTCGGTGGTCCGGGCGCTAACTGCGCACCCCAGCAGCAGCGCGGACAGCAACAGCACGGTTCCCGCCGTCAATACCTTGATATTCATCGAATACCCTCCTCATCTGTTAGAGATTAACCTGTATTCGACCGGAATGAAAGAAACAAAGGCGTGGAAGAGGACCTTGCCGTTACTTCAAAACCTTCCAGAGGACCTCGCTCAGCTTCTCGGCGGTGAAGGGTTTGCCGATCATTTCTCTGAAGCCGTAATCCCTGTAATTGGCAATGACCGGATCGTTGGAATATCCGCTGGAGATGATGGCGACGGCTTGGGGATCGATTTCAAGCAGCCGCTGCACCGCTTCTTTGCCCCCCATGGCCCCCGGCACCGTCAGATCCATGATCACGGCTGCAAAGGGGGTTCCGGTTTGCTTTGCCTGGGAATAGCGGGACAGCGCTTCCTCACCGGTGGCCACCACGGTGGGCGCATAGCCCAGATGGGTGAGAAGACGGGCATAGACATCCCGCAGGCTGTTATCGTCATCCATCACCAGGATCTTCCCCTTGCCGCTGTACAGCCTGACCCCCGAGTTTTTCGCATTTTTAACGCTTTTTCGGTCCGTAGCGGGCAGAAACATGAAAAAACGGGTGCCTCTGCCCAGCTCGGATTCTACGTACAGATAACCGTCATGATTCTTGAGGATCGAATACGCGGTAGCAAGGCCGAACCCGGTTCCGTTGTTCTTCGTGGTGAAAAACGGATCGAAGATCTTGCTCAAGTTTTCCTTCGGGATCCCGCAACCGTTGTCTTCGATTACGATCCGTACGTAGCGACCGGCTTTCAGAGGAAGCTTGTAGGAGGCGGTCACCGTGACGTTTTCCGCTTCCACGGAGACCACTCCGCCGTCGGGCATTGCCTGGTCGGCATTGATGATGAGATTCTGGATCACCTGGATGATCTGTCCCTGATCGAACTCGGCCCACCAGAGATCACGGGCGAAATTATACGTACAGCGCACGTTGGATCCCCGAAGCACAAAGGTGGAGGCGTCCTTGATCAGATCGGGGAGGGTCCCCGGCAGCTTGACGGGTACGCCGCCCTGGGCGAAGGTGATCAACTGCTGGGTGAGGCCTCGGGCTCTCAAGGCGGCTCTCTCCATCTCCTCCAGGCGGGAAAAAATCTCATCATCCGGCTTGGCATGAATCTTGGCCAGGGCCGCATTCCCCACGACCGCGGCCAGAAAATTGTTGAAGTCGTGGGCGATCCCACCGGCCAGGCGTCCCACCGCCTCCATCTTCTCCTCCTGCTGCAGGTGCTCTTCCAAGAGTTTGCGGTCGCGAATATCCCGGGCTACTCCATAGGTTCCGAGAAAATTCTTTTCCCGGTCCTTCGGCTCCCGGTCGTAGATCCCCTGGGATTTGATCTCTACGGGAACCTCGGGCTTTGTCACCGAACCGTTACCCTTCTCGCCCTCCTGAGGTTTTCGCAGGTGAATCTCCACACCGGAGGAAGCCCGGCTGCCGGTTCGTCGCTCATTGAACACATGCTCTGATTTCTCGAGATCCTGGGCGCATATGACCCGGGAGTAGTGCTTGCCGATGACCTGTTCCCTTTTCACTCCCAGGAGCCGCTCGAAGGCATCGTTGACAAAGGAAAAACAGCCTCGGTCGTCGAGGGTGTAGATGATGTCCGGTGAGTTTTCTACGAGGTATTTATACTTCCTCTGGGACTGTTCCAAAGCCCAATGGATGGCATCCTTTTCCCGCACCAGCCGTTTCTGCTCCAGGGCATTGTTCACCCGTTTGATCAGCTCTTCGTGTTCGAGGGGCTTGCGAATGTAGTCAAAAGCGCCGTTTTTGAGGGCCCTGACCGCGGATTCTATAGAGGCATATCCGGAGAACATGATCACCAGGAGATCGGGATACTGCCCGTGCACGTACTCCAGGACTTCCAGACCATTCATATCGGGGAGCATGATATCGAGAAGCAGGAGATCACAGGCGGCCTGAGTCAGCAGCCGAATCCCCTCTTTGGCCGTGTTGGCGCTGCTTACCTGGTAACCCCGCTCTCCGAGCAGTTTGCTCAGGCTTTCGCACATGCGGGGTTCATCATCGACGATCAAAATTCGATAACTATCGGGCATTGATTTTCTCACTTTCTCTACTATCTTTACTTTTCGGAATCGAGCCGCGGGAAAATGAACTTCAACTTGAGAAAAGTAACGATACGTACGATAATGCCGGCAGCAGGATGAGCAAGATCTTCAAACGCGGAGCTCAGGTCCCGGGGGAACTCAAGAGTGCGGTCAACCGCCTGCTCGGGAGAGGCGGCAACCGGGATATCGAAGCTATACGGAACAAGTCCATCGCCGTCACCTCCGGGAAGGGGGGTGTGGGGAAAACCATCACCGCGGTCAACCTGTCCATCTATTACGCCCGCAAGGGGATTCCCACCGCCCTGGTCGATCTGGATCCGCTTTCCGACATAGCCACCCTGCTGGACCTGGTGGAAGCCGAATCGGCCGTGGAGGAGCGGGCTTTCGACCTGAAGAATGCCGGACTTCAGAGCTTCACTGCCCCGGTGTTCAAACATCTCGATCTGATCTTCCCCTCACCCAAGCTCAAGAAGGTGGAACGAAGCACCCTGCTCGAAAAGATCTACCGGGAATTCCCCGGGGATTTGGACGGCAGCTACGACCTGTTGGTTTTCGATCTTCCCGCCGGCAGCGAGTTCGAAGAAAACCTCGTTTTTCTGCCCTTCATGGGGACGATCCTGCTGGTGACCAATCCCGAACCAACGGCTCACGCCGCCGCGGGCGCCTATATCAAGCGAGCCTTCGATGTCTACCAGGATCTCACGATCCAGCTCTGGCATAACCGCTTTACCCCGAACACCCAGAGCCGCTTCAATCCGAAGGATATCGTGGGCAACTACAACCGGAACGTGCCGAAAGAGCTGCGCATCGACGAGCGGGTTACAGCCCGGCTTCGGGATTTCGCAAGCGTGCCCGAAGACCCGGCACTGAATATGCTCCGGGGCAGTCCCGGCGCTGATGAAAACGTCATTCGGTTTCTTCTGGATACCCTCATGTTCATCCACGAAGAGCGGATCGCCACATTGGCCGCTTCGGCCATCTCGAACCGTTCCTTCGAGCTGATCAGGCAGTTTCTCAGCCATCATAAAACCATAGGGAATATCGATGAATACCTGGAGGAGATCGGACGCTATCTCCGCATCCTGCTGGAAATGCAGCTCCGGGCGTGGCCGAAACAAGCAGCCGATTCTGCAGAAGCCTTCAGCACAGCGGGGGTCGACACAGCAGAGGTCTTCACCCCCGAAGAGAAGAGCGGCTTCCGCACGTTCCTTCAGAAACTCAACTCCGACCCGTTGCGTCAGCGGATCATCCGAACCATGGATCTGTTGGAGAGCAAACTGCATCGTCTGGAGGAGCGAAAGAATCCCTTTGCCGCCGGTACCGCCGTCGTCGCCGACAAGGCCGTGGACCGGGAGCTCTCCTCCCTGCTGGTGGCCATCGATCGAATCAGCAGCCGTAACCAGTCGATGGTGAATCAGGGAGGCCTCCTCCTGTTCTACTTCTCCCTCTACAAGCTGTTTCAATCACAGACGGTAACCGAGCTGATCAGGTCTCTGGTGCCTGCCAAGACGAACAGAAAAGGCTCGACCGTACGGGACCGACACCGCCAGATCCGGAATCTCGTCGAGGGAGATCCGGAGTACAAGAGGCGCTATCTGAAACTTCTGAAGACCCTCCATCCGATCGTGAGCAGACAGATAGCCAATATCGTAAAGACCTTTGATCTGTCCGGGCTCCTTTTTCGTGACGCAAAGGGAACCATCATCCGCAGCGCCTACGTCAAACTCCTGACCAATTTCCTCCACGATACCCTGTACAGCGGGCTCAGCGTCGTAGTCGGTTTTCCCTTTCGTTCCGCGGCCGGGGCGTTTCAGGAAGGCGCAGAAAAGGCACTCCATACTCTCAAGCGGACCGAATAGCCATGGATAACGGCTGACGTGGATATCGAACGGCTCGGTGTCGGGGAAAGCATAAGACTGATCCTTCGCCATGGCCGGCTGCGCAAGAGGGGAATCGAGGTTTTCAAGGCGGCGGTACTGGAGTTCTTCGTCCCCCAGTTCCAGTCCCGCCTGCTGCCGGGCATCCGGCCGGTCGCGGTCGTGTCCCACCCGTTGGATGACTGCCTGCCCTTTGTGCCGAGCCTGTTCCGCAGCTACCTCGGTTATTTCACGGTGTGGTTGAAGACGTTGTCGTGCCTGTACCGAACGTACGGCAAACCCGCTCTCAGGGATATCGAAAAGATGATGCGGGATGTGGTCCTGCTCTACGATGCATCGGGAAGGGTGTACCGACGCTGCCAGTCCACGACCACATCCCGGCGCTCCGCGCCGGCCAATCCCTACTTTCTCCTGATCGTTCTCTTCGATCCCCATCTACACTGCATTCCCAGCCTCCACGTGCTCACGATCTGCTACAACTATCACCAGACACGAAAAACCGTGATGCGACTCGACCCGAACGGTGCAGCCGGCAGCCGAGTGGCAGCCGAGACCTACAGAATGGCCCTTCGGATAACAGAGGCGACACTGCTGGTGAAGCAGCATAGCCTGATCGATATCGGGCCCTCTCTGTTCTTGCTATCCGGCTTGTTTCCCGATTACGGTGAGATGGAAATCAGAAGATTCGTCTCGCAGCTGTTTGCCGACTCGCCCGTCCTCGATCCGGATGCCGCGACACGGGTACGCCGAGCAGTACTGCAAAGTTATGAGCAGCTGCTCGCACTCCAACGGGGTCGCGGAGATTCTCCCCCGACGGATATCGTGCTTGATTATCTAGAGGAAATGGTACGATCACCGCAGAAGATCCGGAGGAAGTGAGCTCTAGCACGCCCCTCCGTAGGCCGGGCGGATCGTAAAGCCTTTACCCCACATGCTGTCGATGTAGTCTACGGTGCTCTCGAAGGCATAGGGCGCGGCCCGCTTGTCGACCAGAACGTCGACTCCCTCGATGTTGTAGGTCTGGTCACCGTCCTGAGGCTCATCCAGAGCCAAACCCAAACGGGGTCCGCCTCATCCAAAGCCCTTGAACACCACCCGCAGACTCTTCCCCTGATTCTCTTTCAGGACATCGAGCAGCTCTGAGAGGGCAGTCTTGGTTATTTGCATAGTCGCGTCACCTCAACCGATATCTCCACGAGATATCGAATAGCAATATATAGTACTATTACTATATGTTTTACCGCCTTGTCAAGTCCTATCCGTGTTTTTCTTGAACAGGCGGCTGACGAAGGAAAAGTTCATTACGATGATGAACAACGACAGTACGAAGGCGATTACCAGGATGTACCAGGGATGAGCGCCCAAACTGCGTCCGGCGAACAGGGGCAGATCTATGAAGAAGTTCAGAAGCAGGGTCACGAAGGGGGTCATGGATACGAACAGGATCGGAACCCCCTGGCCGACCCGGAATCGGACCCGCCTGATGAACAGTATCGCAATCAAGAATGCAACTACCAAACAGATCAGCAGCTCCGCGGGGATGAAGAAGCCATACACGCCGATGGAGGTGGCGATTCCGCCGCCGCCGCGAAACCGGAAAAAAACGGGTTTGCAGTGCCCGGTGATGGCGGCCATTCCCACGGCGGCGACTATGAACAGTTTCCAGTAGGCGTCCCCCGGGAAAAAAACCACTCTAGCGAGGATCATCGGCCCCAACCCTTTGGCCACATCCAGAAAAAACACCAGGGCTGCCCAACCCTTCCCTACGCTGCGGCCGACATTGGCAGTACCCGGATTCTTGTTGCCCAGTGTCCGAATATCTTTTCCGGTTACCAGCCTGGTGACGATGATGGCGTAGTTCACCGATCCCGACAGATAGGCCATTATGAGCAGCAGGAGGATGATGAGGTAGGTCATACTCCCTCCCTCTAGATCAACTCGAGATTCCTCAACTCCTCTACGATTTTATCTGCATCGATCGGCTTGGTGATGTAACTGGTACACTGGGAGGAAAAAGCCTCGGTGACACTCTCGAAGTCCCCCAGGGCTGAAATCATGATGATCTTGACAGCATCAGGACCGAGGATTCCCTTGTCCCCCTCGATCTTCCGGATCCCTTTCAGCACCTGCTGCCCGTTCAACTTGGGCAGCATAATATCCAGACAGATGAGGTCGTAGGGCCGGCTTGCCAATGCCAGATTAAAGGCTTTCATGGCCTCGATCCCATCGGCTACGGTCTCCACAGTTCCGTAGGGTTCCAGAATCACTTTGAGCAGCTCCCTGCTTGTCAGTTCATCTTCAACAATGAGAATTTTCACTTAGCGGCGCTCCTTGAACAGCTCCGTGATGTCCCGGTCGTATTCATCGTAGATCACATTACGCTTCAGCTTCAAGGTGTGGGTCATCTCCTTGCCCTTCTCAAACGGTTTGGCCAGCAGTTTGACCTTGTTGATGCGCTCGAAGAGTTTGAAGCCCCGCTTGGGAGCGACCCGGGTGTCGATCTCATCCATGATCAGCTTGTATACATCGTTGTTGTCGAGTAGATCCTCGGGTTTTTCGAAGGGGATGCCGTTCTCCTCGGCGAAAGCCTTGAGGGTTTCGAAATTGGGCACCACCAGGGCGGCCAGATACTTCTGATCCTGGCCGACGACCATGACCTGGTCGACGTAGTCGGATTCGGTGATCGTGTCCTCGATCGGACCGGGCTCGACGTTCTCCCCCCCCATCAGAACCACCGTCTCCTTGGTCCGTCCCATGATCTTGATCTCCCCGTCATGGGTCAGCATGGCCAGGTCTCCGGTGTTCAGCCAGCCGTCTGCGGTAATGGTCTGGGTAGTCAGCTCCGGTTTCTTGTAGTAGCCCTTCATTACATTGGGGCCCCGGACGTAGAGCACGCCCTTCTGTCCCGGAGACAGCTCTCTGCCGTCCTCCGCCAGCACTTTGACCTCAACCTGCTCCAGGGGCGGTCCGATCGTACCGGGAACCGGGTGAAAACTCTGCCGCACCGACACGATCGGGGAGGTTTCGGTCAGGCCGTAGCCTTCGAGCAGCAGGATTCCAGCGGCGGCGAAAAAGTCATCCACATGCGGCGGCAGGGCGCCGGCACCGGACACGCCGAACTTGAATTTTCCCCCGAGGCGGTGCTTGATCTTCTTGAACACCAACATCTGCCCGAGGGCGTTCAACGGTGTGAGCAGCAGGAAGGGCAGGATGCTGATCAGGGCATCTACGAAGCGGCTGGACTTCCTGAATCGCGGCCGCAGACCCTTGAGCCTCACCTTGAGCTTCGAGTGCGCCGTGCCGACGCCGATGAAGAAATAGGCCAGGGCTTTCTTCACCGAGCTGCCGGACTCGATGTTGCGGATGATACCCCTCTTCACCGCTTCCCAGATGCGGGGAACCGAGGGAAAGATCTGCGGCCTGATCTTGCCCATGTCCTCGACCATCACCTGGGCAACCAGCTTGGAGTAGGCCATGGAAGCGCCGGCAAAGATGGCCACATAGCCGATGGCCCGTTCGTAGGAGTGCCAGACCGGCAGGACGGATAGAAAAATATCACCTCTCCGGATATCGATATGCTTCAATGGTGTGGGTATCTGATGCATGTAGTTGCTGTGGGTCAGCATCACCCCCTTGGGTTCCCCGGTGGTTCCGGAGGTGTAGATCAGAGTGGCCAGATCCTCGGTTTTTCCCCGGGCGATCTCCTCCTCGAGAAAACCGGGGTGTTTGCCCGCGTACTCCCGGCCCTGCTCCTGCACCTCCTGGAAAGAAAAAAGCTTGACCCCGGCGCTTTTTGCCAGCTTTTCCGCAGCCGTTCTGTCGGCTCTGGCGAATCCGGGATCCAGTACGATGAGGGTCTTCAGCCGTTTCAGGCTCTTTTTTATCGAAATCACCTTTTCCAGCTGGGCCTGGTTTTCTACTATACACATGGTACATTCGGCGTGTTCCAGGATGTACTGGATCTCGGGAGCCATGGAATCGGATCCCCTGGGCACATCCGCAGCGCCGATGGACAGCATGGCCAGATCCGCCCACAACCACTCTTTCATGTTTTCGGAGACCACGCCGACGTGGTCCCCCCGCTTCACTCCCAGGCTCGACAATCCCGCAGCGAAGGCCTCGACCTCACTGCGCAGCTGCCTCCAGAGGATCGGCTGGAATGTACCGGTAGAGTCTTTCGACCATTGAACCGTCAACTCCGGTTCCTTGCGCGCGAACTCCAACATCAGTTTCGGTATGGTATCACCCATGTCCACTCCCCCCTCCTGGATGAAATTCGGGCTCCCGGGAACTGTACCGGGAGCCTCGCGGAGTCCAGAGAAGCGTAACACCGGTGGTTTGCGTTGTCAATCGAAAAAGTCGGAGGCAAAAAAGTCGGAGGCCGCTCCCAGCTTGTTTTTCGTCCGGCCTTTCACTATATTTGTGGGTGTAGGAGGAGGGGTTCCATGAAAAGCACGGACATCGACAGAATAGATCGAGAGTTCAAACGAGCCCGCAAAAAAGAAGAGCTGATCGAGAAACGATTGGAAAACCGGGCGGAGCGCAGCGTTGGGGATTATATCAAGAAGCTCTACTCCCTCTTCTACCACGACAACAAGAAGATCTACAATCTGAAAGACAATGCCGACATACTCACATTGCTGGCTGAAATGAAAGAAGATCTGCCCGAAAGCAAGTGGGACAACGTGTTACGTAAAGCGATCAAAGAGACCCAGATCGAAGTCACCCAGCGGGAATTGGCCTTCAAAGAGCTGAAGAACTACCTGTCCATGGCGGAGTAATCCGCCTTCATGAGGCTTTTGACGTACTGGGCCCGGCGATAGAATCCCGGATCCTGGTTGTTCTTGGCGTCCATCTTTCCCCGAAAAGCCGGCAGATCCTTGTATCCCTTGCCGTCCATCCAGGACTCTGCTTCCCTGATCAGATTCGCCAGGCTGCCGATCTTGTTCTTGTACAGTGTACTTACGATCTGCACGCAGGAGGCGCCGGCCAGGATCATCTTGATCGCATCCTTTCCCGTCATTATCCCGCCGTTGGCACAGACATCCCCCTGAATGTTACCGTGCAACAAACCGGAATAGCGAAGCGATGCCTCGTGCTCGGTTCCGGTGCTCAAACCGAGGCGATAGCTGTTGGTCTGCTCCTCTACGTTGATGTCAGGCTGGAACAGGCGGTTGAACAACACGAAACCCCGCACGCCGACCTCATCGAGCCGCTTTACGAAGTGAAGCGGATTCGAATAGAAGGTACTCAACTTGACGCTCAGCGCGATCTTCACCTTGTTCTTGATTTCTCCCAGGATCTCGATCTGCTCGCTCTCCACATCCTTCGAACTCCGGTCGAAGCTGCTGGGGGTAGAATAGAAGTTACATTCCAGGGCATCCGCACCGGTATCCTCCAGCTGGACCGCCCATTCACTCCAGATGTTCCGGTTTACGGCGTTGAGACTGGCGATCACCGGGATGCCAACACTCTCCTTGGTCTTTTTCACCCAGCCCAGGTGTTCCTTGGGACCGGCGTGCTTCACCTGGGGGAAAAAGTCCGTCATCTCCGCGTACAGATTGTCGAACTGATGAAGATCCTCCTCCAGACGGAAGCGTTCATACTGGATCTGCTCTTCGAAGAGGGAAGCGGTCACGACGGCGGCCGCCCCTGCCTCCTCCAGCTGCTTAATGCGGTCGAGATTGCTGGTATAACCGGAGGCACCGGCGATGAAGGGATTTTTCAACTCCAGGCCCATATAGGTTGTCTTGAGATTTGCCATCGGGGTTACTCCTGATTCCGTGTTGTTGCTCGGATCGCAGTCTCTTGCGATGTCCTCTGCCGGCGCGAGAATCTCACGCCGTCATCCCAATACCATATTCGAAATGGCGACAATGGGCAAGGTTTTTCTCCACGACTCTTTGACTCGAATCGAGTATCTGGGTATTTTAGGCCAGAAAGAGAGGGGAAGCATGCTTCGATTGCACAACACGATGAGCCGCAGCAAGGAGATCTTTCAGCCGCTTAAAGAGGGCGAGGTCAAGATCTTCACCTGCGGACCGTCGACATACCGCCGCCCCCATATAGGCAACTATCGCACCTTCCTCTACGAGGATATCCTGGTCCGCTACCTGGAATACCTGGGATACGAGGTCAACAGAGTCATCAATTTCACGGATGTGGAAGACAAGATGCTGGAAGAGGCGGTGGCGCTGGGGAGGAAACCCGAGCAGATCGCCGCGGAGGTAGCGGAGCACTTCCACAGGGAGACCGAGATCCTGAAGATCAAGCTTCCCCCGAAAATACCCAGAGCTTCGACGAGCATCACCCAGGCGGTTCATTTGATTCAGGAACTGATAAAGAAGGGCCTGGCGTACTGGCATGAGAACAAGGTGTTTTTCGATCCCCTGAAGTTCGAGGGCTTCGGCAAGCTGTTCCGGTTGGATATGAGCAGATGGCCGAGGAAAAAAGTCCGATTCAAAAAGGATACCTACAACGGCCGCCGCTGGAATCGGGGAGATTTTGTACTCTGGCATGGGTACGAAGAAGGGGACTTGAGCTACTGGGATACGGAGATCGGCAGAGGCAGACCATCCTGGAATATCCAGGATCCGGCTATGGTCACGGAGAATCTCGGATTCCAGATCGACATCAACTGCGGAGGGATCGACAACGTCTACAGGCACCATGATTACAACATCGCGGTGATCGAGTCCCTCTCGGGAAAAGATTACGCGAACTACTACCTGCACGGGGAACACCTGGTGATCGATGGAAAGACGATGTCCAAGAGTCTGGGTAATATCCGCTATCCGGAGGATATGCTAAACGAGCACATTCAACCCCACCACCTGCGCTTCTTTCTGATCTACACCCACTACCGCAAAAAGCTGAACCTCACGGATGAGAAGTTCGAACATTCGGCCGAGTACATCGATTCGATCCGCAGCCTGATCCGGAAGTTGGTGCGGCAGCCGAGCTCGGATCCCGAGCGAGATTCCGGAGATCCGAAGGCGAGGAGGTTGATCGAGGGTATCCGAGGGGAGTTCGAAAAGCATATGGACGACGACCTTTCCGTCGGTCGGGGGGTGGACGGCGTCTACGAGAAGCTTCTCGAGCTGGAGCGCCTCTGTTTCCCCCTTGGTCCTGAGGCAGCCCGGCGACTGGCCGCGGAGTTGTCTGAAATCGACAGCGTGCTGGAAGTGCTGCTGGATAACGAAAGCCGCTGAAAGCGTCAATCCGTCTCTTGATTGAGGATATCCTCGATCGTCTGGGAATCGACGAAGTGCAGCTCAACGGCGATCTCACCGAAAAGCTTATCCACTCCGCTTTGCTCGCGCTGCTTGAGAAGGACCTGTTTCACCTGCTCTTCGGTCATCGCTCCCCGTAGCACCAGGGCTTCACCGAGTCGTCTTTTTGGCTGGCCGGCTTCGCTCATAGGCGTTGTTCCTATTTTTGTGCAGCGGAGTAGAATTTGCAAGAAAAAAATTTATTATGACAGAGGAATTCCGGACACGCCCCGGTCCGCGGCCTCCTGGGCCTTCAGGCAGACCTCGGTGGCGGAAAACAGCGAAGCGTTGAAGCTGCATTGTCTTGCCCGAATCGCTTCGAGCAAATCCTCCAGGTAGCCCCCGGAACGGTCCGGCTGAGGTTCTATCTCTTCAGCCGTGTCCGATTCAGATCGATACAGCCGCACCTTTCGCAGATTGAACCCGCTTTCGATCATCCCCCGATCACCCCAAAAGTTGAGCCGCCAGTACTGCGGCAGGGTATAACCAAAGCCATCGGGAGAGATGTAGGACACATCCCCGATCACCCCGCAGCCCCCGTCCATTACCAGCATCAACTGAGCGGCGTTGTGGAAACGGGGATGAGCGGCAACTCCCGCATTCCAGCTCCGGGCAGCCAGAACTGCCCCGAACCCGCGTCCGGTGATCCATTGCAGGATATCCACTGCGTGGATCGCGATATCGTTTATCGTTCCGCCGTGATTTCCGCCTTCGAAATACCACCCGGGCCGGCTGTCCCGGAGAAGCGGATGCTGCCCGCTGAAACCGACTGCGTGGATCGTACCGATGGTGCCGGAGCGGATCAGTTCCCTGGTACGGAGGAAAGCTCCGCAATCCTTGAGATCCAAAGCGGCACCGACAATCAGGGAATGCCGTTCAGAGAGGGCTTCGATCTCGGCCAGATCCCCCAGGTCCGTGCAGATCGGTTTGTCGCTCAGAACGTGCTTCCCCGCCTCCAGAGCGCTGCGGATCAGGGCGCCTCTTCTGGCAAAGACATCCCCCACCACGAGAAGATCGAAGTCCACGCTACCGAGCATATCCTCAAAACTCGTGTGGCTGAGGGGAATCTTGCCCTCCGCGGCGAGAGAGTTCCTGGTTTGCAGATCCTCCTCGCAGACAGCCACGATCTCCACATCCTCTCGTTCCTTCAGGTGTGCGTGGATAGCGAACATATGCATATGCCGAAAACCCATCAACGCCGCTTTCACTACATCCGCCACTGGTGCCTCCTTCTCGTACCGACAACCGAACTGCGTTCACAGTACGGAAAAATCGCCGTTTTTTCCACAGATGTTTGACCTCTTCCCAGCCCTGAGACTACACTCAGATTGCAATGGGAGAACTTCAATTCGATTCGGGACGCCAGAAACATTGGCTGGATCTGGCAGCGTCGGACCCCAAGGAGGTCGAGAAGCGCACCGGCGTTTCCTGGCGGGAGGGCTGCTATCACCTGCCCCTCCTGGGCACCCCCTACCGGGTGGAGCCGGCATCCGCGCAGATCCATTGTCCGGCGGGCGATCCATTGGCCGGGGATGCGGAGTTCGAGCTGCTGATGCTGATCTATCTCATACGGGTCACGGAGATCGAACCATCGGGACAGTGGGTCAATGAAAAACAGCTACCCGGGGGAAGCAACTTCTTCAGCGGGCCCCACCATCTGCCCACCGATACTCTGGAACATCGCTACGGTTCGCATGAGCAGATGTTTCGCCGCCACTGTCTGCAGCTGGGTGGAAAAGCGTTGGATTTCGGCGACTCCTCCTTCGCCTTCGAACCCCTTCCCCGCATTCCCCTGGCCTGTGTTCTCTTTGCCGCGGATGAGGAGTTTCCCGCCCGGGTCACATTCCTGTTCGACTCGACGATCGAGTTTCAACTGCCTATGGAAATAATCCTGGCTCTGGGCCACTGTTTTGCCCTCAAGCTGGAACAGCTGCCCTAAAGACCCGCTGGGTTTTCAGGAGGCGAACAACCTCGGCCAGGGTTTTGCCGAAACCGGACTTGATTCCTTCCTCGATTCGACATCACTGTCATGCCGAGGCCACACTCACCTCGGTCTTCATCCTCCACTTGGCCGGCAACTCCCGCAGTTTCCCCGCAACTTCGACCGTTTCACTGAAGAGAATGTCCGCCGAGGATCTCCCGATCATGATTTCGAATTCCCCCGGCTCCACAACACGGGTCGTTCCGGAGACGGTGAAACTCAACAGATCCACGGGCAGGGAAAAGGACACCTTCTTTCTTTCCCCCGGCTTCAAGCTCAGCCTCTTGAATCCTTTCAGCTCCTTGACGGGTCGCACCAGGCTGGCGATCAGGTCGCGGCCGTACAGCTGCACCACCTCGTCCCCCGATCGTTCGCCCGTGTTTTCCACGGTGCAGGATATCTCGATCTCTCCATCGATCCGGACCTTACGGTGCGGCACCTGGAAATCAGAGTATTCGAAACTCGTGTAGCTCAGCCCATGACCGAAGGGAAACAGGGCGCCGAAATTCGGCTGAATCGGGGCGCCGGCGGATTTCAGCTTATGATTGTAGAAGTAGGGCATGGCGCCGGCGGACTTGGGAAAGGAAACCGGCAGCCTGCCGCCGGGATTGATATCCCCGTAAATGATTCCCGCCAGGGCGGCTGCCCCTTCTTGCCCGGGAAACCAGGCCTCGATCACGGCATTGGCCCTGGAGAACGCCTCGCCGAGGTTGTAGGGTCGACCGCTCAGCAGGACGATCACAGTGGGCTTGTCCAGGGAAAGAATGGCGTCAACGAGCTTCTGCTGCACTCCGGGAAGGGTGAGGGATGAGGCGTCCGAACCTTCCCCTACCGTACCGGTTAGAAACAGGCCGGACAGATCCCCCACGGCTACAATGACGCGATCGGCCGCAGCGGCCGCAGCCAGGGCATCCTCGAATCCGCTTTCATCCATGCTGATAGTGCTCTTTTTCTGCCCCTGCTCAGCCCCGGCGTCACCCGGGAATACGGGCGCCTCCAGCAATCTCTCGCTGAAGATCCGGCAACCCCTGCTGTGGACGATCTTCCCTGCCGATGCCCGCCCCTCGACGGCTTCCAGCAAGGTCTGCGCGTAACGGGTGTCCGTGTCCATCAGGCGCTGAGCCCGTATCAGGTGCACCGGGAACGAGTAGCCGCAGAAGAGGGCCAGCTGGTCGTCCGCCAGGGGTCCGATCAGCGCCGTCGTTCCCCCGTCTTTTAGCGGCAGTGTTCCGTCGTTCTTCAGCAACACCACCGAGCGGGCGGCCGCCTCGGCGGCGATCTTCCTGTGCTCCGGGGTGTTGAGGCTGATCGCGCCTTCCTCCACATACGGATTTTCGAAAAGACCGAGCCGGGACTTCTCCGCAAGCACGCGGGTCACCGCCTCGTCTACGGTGCTCATCTTCAAAATCCCGCGGGACAACGCCTCCTCGACACCTGTTGCGAAGCAGGTGAACCCCGGGAGCTCCACGTCCATCCCGGCCTGGAGCGCCATGGCCGTCGCTTCGGCTTCATCCCGGGCCACTCCGTGGTGGGCGTACAGCAGACGTACGGCCTCATAATCGGAGACGACCAGGCCGTCGAAGCCCCAGCGTTCGCGCAGAATCTCCGTGATGTAGCGCCGGGAGGAACTCAAAGGCTCCCCGTCGATGTCGTGATAGGCCGGCATGACCGAGCCCGCGTCTGCCAGCTTCACCGCCATCTCGAAGGGCAGCAGGAAGACGTCGTTCAGCTCCCGCTCCCCGACCCGTACCGGTGCATGATTGCGCCCCCCTTCGCTGAAGGAATGGCCGGCGTAATGTTTGAGCGTAGCCAATACACGCCGATCCTCCCCCTGCAGACCGCGCACGTATTCGGTAGCCAGGCAGCCCGTCAGGTAGGGATCTTCCCCAAAGGTCTCCTCGGTGCGGCCCCACCGCACATCCCGGCTGACGTCGAGAACCGGCGCAAGCCCCTGCCGTGCGCCTACGCTGTAGAGCTCCATCCCGATAGCGGCGGCAATTTCCCTCACCAGCTCCTCATCCCAGAGAGAACCGTAGTTGATGGCCGCCGGAAAGAGGGTGGCTCCCTTGGCCATGAGTCCGGGCAGGCATTCCTCGTGAGCAAGCGCCGGGATCTTCAACCGGGTTCGTTCCACCAGGTATTTCTGAATGCGGTTGAGCCCCCTGACGCAGCTCACCGCGTCCACTGGCCGGGTGCCGAGAGGGCGGGTGATCTGGCCGATCCCGTTCTTCAGGATCGAGTCGGGATCGGCACTGCTTTCCTCGATGAACCCGTCGTGGGCCCTCCGAAAGGCGAAGCTTCCGTCTTCTTCGATGTTCAGCCAAACCGAGTGCAGCTGGGCGACCTTCTCCTTGACGGTCATTTTCCTTAGAAGGGCCCGGGCTCGCTTATGGTGATCGTTCATGTCAAGACCTCCTTGACTGTCAAATTAGTAGCTCAGGCCGCCGTTCACGATGCGGTCAGCCCCCCGTCGACCGGGAAGGCGACGCCCGTTATGAAGGCCGCCTCGTCCGAGGCGAGGAAAACGAAGGCGTTGGCCACATCCGTCGCCGTGGCCAGCCGTCCCAGGGGGACCTCGCCGAGACGTTCGGCCTTTCGGCCGGGATCCTGCAGGATGGCGCGCACCAACGGCGTATCCACCGTGCTGGGGTGCACGCTGTTGCAGCGGATATTCTCACCGGCGTAGCGTACGGCAATGGATCTGCTGAGAAGGGTGACGGCTCCTTTTGTCATGGTGTAGGCCTCGTTCGTGTATCGGTGACCGATCAGACCGCAGATGGAGGACATATTGAGGATGCAGCCGCCGCCCGATTTTCTCATGAGGGGTATGGCGTGCTTGATTCCCAAAAAGGGGCCTTGGATGTTCACGGCCAGCATCATCTCCAGCTCTTCCGCCGACATCCGCTCGATGTCCTTACGGATGTTTACGCCGGCATTGTTGACGAGAATGTCCAGCCGTCCGCAGCGCTCCTTTACGGATCCGAGGACACGCTTCCAGCTGTCCTCCAAACGCACATCGAGCAGCAAGAACTCCGCCCGATCGGGACCGCGGCTCGAGGTGTTGATCTCGGCGGCAAAGCTTCGGCCTTCTTCCTCCTGGGAATCGCACACGAAAACAAAAGCTCCTTCCTCTCGGAAGCGCTTCGCGATAGCGGCACCCAGACCCTGGGCCGCTCCGGTGATCACCGACACTTTTTCAGCGAGCCGCAACTCTTCACTCTCCTCTGCTTGATCCTCTGCCCCCACCCGATCAAGCCCCTAGCAAACTCCTGACTGCGCCGCCGATTGCCTCCGCGGTCAGCCCGAACTCGACCAGTATCTCCTCGTAGCTTGATGCCGAGATGCCGAATCGATCCTTTACACCGACAAACTCTACGGGGGCGCGGGTTTCCTTCCGCAAGGCCTCGACCACGGAAGCGCCGAGTCCGCCGATGATCGTGTGCTCCTCTGCGGTCACGATCGCTCTCACCCCGCGTGTGTGCTCGATGACAGCCTCTCGATCGAGCGGTTTCAGGCTGCTTGCGTTGACCACCCGACAGCCGATGCCTTCTTTGGCCAGCTCCTCGGCGGCCTGAAGGGATCTCGAAACCATGACGCCGCAGGCGAAAATCACAGCGTCCGTACCGTCCCGCAGGCTGAGCATCGCCCCGATCCGGAAGGGCTCGTTCTCGGGGTATACGAAAGGCAGGTCGTTGCGATTGATGCGCACATACACCGGCCCGTCCCAGCTCTCCAGGGCTTCGACCATCTTTGCCGTCTCGATGCCGTCGGCCGGACAAAGTACGGTCATATTCGGGAGGACCCGCATGATTCCGACGTCCTCAAGGGCCTGGTGCGTCTTTCCGTCTCCAAAATCAGAGAGTCCGCCCGAGCTTCCGCACACTCTGACCTTCAAATTCGGGATACATACCGAATTCCTCAGCTGATCGTATGTTCGCCCGGAGGCGAATACGGCGAAAGAATGGACGAAGGGCAACTTACCTCCCAGCGCCAGACCGGCGGCTGTGGAGATCATGTTCTGTTCTGCAATCCCCATTTCGAAGTAGCGCTCGGGAAACGCCTCTTTGAAATAGATCGAACGGGTGGATTTTCCCAGGTCGGCCTCCAACGCCACCACGTTCGGGTTCCTTTCACCCAGGGCGACCAGGGCCCGTCCCCAGGCTTCACGCATGTTGTGCTGATAGGCTGCGCTGCTCATTGCCCGGCCTCGCTATGTGCCAGGTCGCGCCTCTGTTGCTCGAGCTCGATAACCGCCTGACGGTACTGTTCTTCGGTCAGGACCGCATTGTGGAATGCCGCTGTGTTCTCGGCAAAGGAGATGCCTCTTCCCTTGATTGTATCGGCCACGATGACGGTGGGTTTGCCCTTCATCTGCTCGGCGGCTTCCAGGGCCTGGATGACCGCGGCCACGTCGTGGCCTTCGATGGTGATGACGTTCCAGCCGAAGGATTTCCACTTCTCCTCTATGTGGGGGATCTCGAAGACCTCGCTGGTCGGGCCGGACGCCTGGAATCGATTGCGGTCCACAAAGGCGGTGAGGTTGTCGATCCTGAACCGGCAGGCCGCCATGGCCGCTTCCCAAAGCTGACCTTCAGCCAGCTCCCCGTCACCTATGATGACGTACACGCGGCTGTCCCGTCCGTCGAGGCGCAGGGCCAAAGCCATACCCGTCGCGATGGACAAGCCCTGGCCCAGGGAACCGGTCACCGCCTCGATACCGGGGGTTGCATCCATGTCCGGATGCCCCTGGAGGAGGCCGCCGAGACTCTTTACCCGTTTGAGTTCCGAACGGGGAATA
>Ga0315554_1000344_pt1 | contig 26842 bp, 24 predicted proteins | sample SalMarSW160370MG_FD_202114 | JGI IMG/M metagenome (GOLD analysis project Ga0315554, IMG submission 202114) | Salt marsh sediment microbial communities from the Plum Island Ecosystem LTER, Massachusetts, United States - Salt Marsh Sediment SW1603-70 ...
AAGCTGAGTTGGTTAATTTTTCGTTCCATTATGATTGCCTCCATGCTCTGGTTATTATTGATTTGGCATATGATAACATGGTGGCTATAAAATATCTATAGAAAATAGCGGTTTTTCAGAGGCCCCTTCTGTGTAATCAGCGAAATCAGCGTCTAAAAATAAATCAGTGTCCATCTGTGGCAAAAAAACCTTCTCTGCGGTCTCAGCGACCTCCGCGGTGAAATTAGTCGTCAGTCATTAGTCGTTGGTCGTTAGCAATATAATCCGTGTTAATCCGAGTAATCCGCGGATAATATAATTTCGTATTAATTGGTGCCAATTCGTGCAGGATTTGATGCTATCCTTCGGGGACGTGGGCAAGGCCGAAAGGGTGGAAGGAGCTTGCTCATGGAAACCCTTCGGCCGCAGAACACCAAGGCCGTTACTAACGGCCCGCAGCAAATCCCTTCGTGACTTTCGTGGTAAAATAATCAGTGTATATCTGTGTCCATCTATGGCAAAAAATCCTTCTCTGCAGTCTCAGCGACCTCCGCGGTGAAAAAAGCAAAGTCATAACTATTTTCCCTCTTGACAAATCACCCCCATTTTCAGCCCAAAAACAAGGGTATCAAAAATCATTAAAAACCCGCAAAAAATCAAAAAAAACGCCCAAAACCTGCAAAAAACCCCCCAAAAAGGTGAAAAAACCGAACGTTTTAATCCCCACCACCTCACTGTGGTATAAATCCCTAAGTCTTTTATCCTTAATCACTTATCCTTAATCCTTGCAGAATTGACATCTACCCAGTTGTCCATTTCCCACCCCCAAATCCTCGATTCTGACCCAATATCCCCGATTTCCCCCGATTTTCGAAATTTTTCATTTTCAAATGCGCGACAGGATTCGGTTTTTGAATCAGAAATGAGGGTTTGTACCTCTACGCACAAACCGGCAGAAAACCCGATTTATGAAAATTTTCGAAAAATTTTCCACCCGCCAACTCTAATCCCTACATCTTAACACGTCTGATTTATGAATACTGACTACTGGCTACTGAATACTGACTATTGGCTACTGAATACTGGCTGCTGATTTCCCAGATTCTTTGAAACATCAGGCTCAGTTGTGCGTCTTGATAAGGTAGTTACAGGCCTGCACCGGCTTTCTCGGCGTATCGGCTCTGCCGAAAACCGTATCTGATTTGCCTTGTAAATCACGGCCTGTGGGCGTATAGTACCTGCTCTTTGGGAGCAGATTATGCTAACCTTTAACTGGAGGTATCGTTTTATGAAGACAAAAAGATTCTATAGGGGATTAGTTTATGCGCTGTTGGCCGTCTTTTCGCTCGGCCTGTTCTACAGCCCGGCCTTCGCCGGCGATGCAGTTTTGGAGGCGGTCCCGGCCGACTGTATCTTCTGTGTCAGGCTGAACAATTTCGATTACACGCTCAGCCAGTTCGATACGTTCATAGCGGGCGCCTCGCCGGTGGGCGTTTCCATGATAGCCAGGATGCAGCTTGCCGGGATACTGGGCGACCCTATGCTGCAGGGCATAGATACGACAGGCAGTTTCGTCATCTTCGGCAAGGCCGCCGCCAAACAAACCACAGATGCAAAACCCGATATGCTCATCGCGGCGCTGCTGCCGGTCAAAGATTATCAGCAATTTATCGACCTCAGTCAAAACGTCGGTCAGCCTGACGACAGCGGTATAAGTAAGATTACGATTAGACCCATGATGGCTATGCCTACCGACCCCAATGCACCGCCGCCTCCGGCAAAAATACTGCTCTGCGCCAAGGTTGGTCAGTTCGCCATGGTCGGGCCCGAAGATAAACGTGCGCAGCTTGTTGAGCTGGCAAAATCAATGGCGTCGGGCCAGGATTCGATGGCGAAAAAAGTCGAGGCCGACCAGGCCAAGCTGGCTTCGGAGATGCCGATATGGGCGTACGCCGATATCGAGATGGTGAACGATACTTTTGCGGCGGAGATAGAAAAAGGCTTTGCCGAGATGGAGAACGAATTCAAGAACATGCAGGGCGGGCCCGGCGAGCCGCCGATGGAAAACCTCGGCGAGATAATGAAAATCTATATCGATATGATAAAGGCGTTCCTGGAGCAGGGCAAATACGCGAGCATCGCAGTCAAGCCCGAACCTTCCGTGCTGCGGATAAAAGAAACCATCGCGGCAAAACCCGACACTGAAATGGCTAAGCTGCTGGTCGCCGATGCAACCCTGCCGAAAGAAAACAAGCTCGTTGCGCAGCTCGAAGACGGCGCTGCGTTCACAGCCGCGGTGAAAACAAACAAGGCCTGGATGGAAAAGCTCACCAAATTAGGGATGAGCTTTATGAAGGCCATGGGCTCCGGCGACCCCAACGCGACAGATGAGACGGCCAGGTGGGAGCAGCTTTGCAAAGACAGCGTCGATTCGATGGGCCAGCTGCTGGCAGCTTCACTAAAAGCCAATCCCGGCTCCAAGCCGCCGTTTACGCTGGCATACTACCTCGAGATTAAAGACAAAGAAAAGTACAACAAGGTGTTCGAGGAGTCGGGGCAACTGATGAAGATGGGCGGTTTTGCCAAGATGTATAAGAAAATGGGTATAGAGACATCTTTCGACATCAAGCGCGGCGTGGATGAGTACAAAGGCGTGACCATCGATTCGGCAAAACTGGTAATGAAGGTTACCGATATGAACTCGCCGGAAGCGCAGATGATACAGATGATGTACGGTGAAGGATTCGATTACCGTATGGGGTACGTGGATGACATTTACCTGATGGCGGTCGGCGGCGACCCGGACGCTAATATAAAGAAGATGATTGATTCGGTAAAGGCCGGTGCTGATAAGCAACCTGGTGTTGAGATTGCCGCGGCGATGGCGCTTCTCGGTGACACGAAAGACGCCGACTTCTTCGGAACGGTTAATTACATCAGGCTGATGTCGATGGCCTCGGGCTTTATGCCGATGCCTATGCCGATTCCGTTCGACCAAATACCGACAAGGAGCAATATAGCATTCGCCGGTAAAGTAGGTGACGGCAAGTTAGTGGCTGACGTGGCCGTTCCGAAAGACCATATAATGGAGATATCGATGGGGATGCAGATGCTGATGCAGCAGCAAATGCAGCAACAACAGCAGATGCAACAGGACGGCCCGGCGGGACCACAATAATTAGTCGATAGTCATTAGTGAATGAGATTAAAACGGCGCGGGTCGAAATTCGACCCGCGTCGTTTTTTATTGCCGTAGAGTTTTTTGATAGCCACAGAGGACCCTTCGACTTCGCTCAGGGCAGGCTCCGAGGTCACAGAGACAGTTTATTATCCGCGGATTGGCGCGGATTATCGCGGATTAATTTGAACCACGAATAAACACGGATTGTTTTCAGACACGGATTCCGTCTCCGTCCCGATAAAAACCATCGGGACTGCGCCGAGACAAGTAACACAGATTGACGCTGATTTATAAGAGGCCAATTGGAACCACGAATGAACACAAATTAACACTAATTATATCGCCGCAAAAAGGCACAAAACAAACCACAAATGAACGCAAATTCTGAATTGGAAAATTAACGGCTTGCCTTGGGAGACAATCAAGAGAATGCTTTTCTTAGATACTGGCTGACACTGATTTACACAGGCCGCTGAAAAATTTTCTTCCTAACTCTGTACGTCCGGTCTGTTCTTATCACTTGATTCTCTAGTGGAATAGATAGCACCAACGGTTAGAACTGATACGATTACCCACTGTATTATCAAACGGGTAAAATCAATATCGCCCGGAGGCGAAAGGAAAAACTCATATTTAATGGGGCCTTCTATTGTCCTTCCTGCCTGGTCCACCATTCTGATAACCTCATAAGGTGGAAACAGTCCTATCAGGACAAAAATAATTATACCTATCCACAGTATTTTAGTCTGTTTCTTATTCATCGTTTCCTCTCATAAACTTTCTTGTTTTTTATAACTGATATTACTGGTGATTATTACAGATTTCCTTGGGGTCATCTTCAACTTTCGGGCCCTGCCCGTGGAATCTTGCGTAATCGTTAAATTCGAGCCCGAGGTTGCTGAACTTTGCGGCCCCATATATCTCCGGATAAATTGACATATGATTAATATTCATCGAGTCCAAGCCACGCAGAAAATCTTCGCGTTTTTCGTCTTCTATTTCGATTTTTATTAACCAAGGTTCCTCTTTTTCGTTTTCTTTCCATCTTTTTTGAACTAAGGTTATGATATCCCCGCCGTTATCTGAAATAGTGAAGAGCCCTCGCTGATTAATTAGTCTTGGATACTCAGATGACATAGGGTCAAAATATGTTATTTGTGGAACAAGTCTTTTATGGAGATCCGTTATCTGTAAATTTAAGCCCCATACTGCTCTGTGGCGGTGATTCTCGTTTTTCTCTCTAAATGCAAAGAACGCCGCCACAAAAGGTGAGCAGCACCAGTCAAGCATCGGCGTTGCCACACCGTAATGCTGTCCAAGCGCCCAGACGTGATTCTTGCTAATAATCCCGTTCTTAAGCCAGTCCCTTATCTGTGCGACGCTCAGGCCAAACTGATCTAACTTATTTCTGCTGGCATACACGAATGAATTCAGATGTCTTTCAAGAATATATTCTCGAAGCCTTTCTTTAATACCTTCATTTTCTTTGTAATGCTTTTGAAATTCCCGATCAAAGAATGAAATTAAATCCCAATTCGCACATCTGTGCCCTCGCCAAACAAAATCATTGATGTAATATTTGCCTTTGCTGCAATTAGCTTTTTTCTTCAAAATAAACTCTTCACTAATAATCTGACAAAATCCCTTCCACGACTTAGCTTCAAATTCTTGCACTCCTTTGTCGATTTCTCTGGCTTTTTCATATTCTTTTGGAATACAGCAGCACATAATCTTTCCCCCTTAAAAAAGTCGATTCTTTCCGAGTCCCAAATGTATCTCGCGGTTGCTAACTATCTATATCGGCCAGGGCAAAGGCTCAATAAATGAAAATTCGGACAATCCGGTATGGCCGTAATAATCAAGAGCAAGCCTGTATTTGCAGAATTAAAAGCCCTATAATACACGGAATACAGTGTGGTTTTTGGGACACCGAAGCCAGCTTAGAGGTCAAACGTAATGGATTCCTGCGTGCGCAGGAATGACATTGCCTGTTGCAGGAAAATCTGTGTCAATCGGTGTCTGGTTTTTCATCTTCCCATTGTTGGGGCGTTTTTTTGAGGTTCCGGCATTTGACGGCCCATTGGCCGAGGTAGGGAAAGGCGTATATTTTTCTTGATTTTGTTACCGAGGCAGGGTAATTTAAGCAGAAGCGAAACCGGCCGGAGGTCAAGAAGAGAAAAGGCGGCGCTCCGTGCCAATCGCAACTTTTCAGGCTGATTGTAAAGCCTCGGCTGTTATTGCATCAAAAAAATCTGGTCGTAACTGTGAATGTTTGCGAGGTGAACGGAATGAATCCTGACATTGCACCGGCCATCGGGGGACATCAGAACGAACTTATCTCTGAGAACGGTATCTGGCCGTCGGAGCCGGGCTATTTTGCGTCGAAGGTGTTCGGCCCGGTGCAGGCAAAATCAATCTGTATGCCGAGGATTCTTAACGACCAGGGCAGGGGACCCGGCTACGGCGTGCTCCGCCGCGACGAGCAGATTCGGGTGGTTCTTTCGATGCCGTCCGGGGTGCGGCGATGCGATATTGACAGCGACGCACCGCTGGTCTTTTATCCCGGCGAAGTTCAGGGGCGGTACTCAGGGATATATCAGGTGAGTGAGTGTGGTCAAAAACAAACCTACGTGGCGGCTTCGTTCGACAAAGATGATTGTCTGAACAATCTATGTGTCGGGTTCAACGACGTGGAGATAGCAGGCCGATTCACGAGCGGCAGGTATTTCTACGGCAGCAGCCGTGTGTATGTCACCGGCTATAGATGCGGGAGATGGAGATTTTTGCCGCTGCGCAAGCTGCATTGATTTTTGTCAGGGCATTTTTTTGAGGTTCTGGTATTTGACGGTCCACTGGCCGTTGTGCGGAAAGCCGGGTGCGTGTTCGTCAGGGCAGCCATCCCAGCCTGCGGCCATCATAGCGACCGCAGTCAATAAACCTCCGTTGCCCGGCAGGTAAATCGGCAAGCTCTCTGTCTGGTAATTGTGGCCGTTAGGTAAATATGTATTCTTCGGTGTATCCATCAGCAGGGCGTCAATCGCAAGGTTCGGCTCGCCCAGTCTGGCGGCGGTCATTGCAATCATAGGATAATCCCAGCCCCACGTATCTTTATGATTCCAGTTCTTCATTACGTATCGAAGCGTCTTTCTCATCGTTTCTGTATCGATTAAATGAGTTCGCGGCAGCAGGCCATAGGCTGCAAGCATACAGGGATGGCCGCCGTCGGCGACCAGCGGAGTTTCCTGCTCTACATAAATACCGTCGTGCGTCGGCAGCGGCGCCAGGTTTTTAACGATGCGGTCCCATTGCGGTTCTGGTTTTAGGCCGAGTCGCTGTCGCCACTGGCTGGCGGTTCGCAGTGCCCATGCCCAGTAGGCAAGCTCGAAGGTCGGATTCTTGGTGCGGGCGAAATCGCTGACGTTAAACTCTCTCGCGGAAAGCAGGGGTGGGCCCAGTTCAAAACATTACCGCTGCTCGTTGAAGTGCGCGAAGGACGCCATAAACTCGGCGGACTGCTGGACGATATCCTTATACTTTTCGAGTGTTTGTTTTGTCGGTTTTTGACGGTAAACCAGTTCGGCGTAATAAATCGGATGTGGTTGTTGCCAGATGAGCAGAGGCCCGATGTCGGAAGGGGCGTCGCGGCCGTCGGGTCCGGCCATCTTGGGCCAGCGAACGCCGTCATAACCCTGCCGTTGAGCGATTTGCCTTGCGACGGGTAGAATCTGTCTGTACCAGTCGAGGGATTTTTCGAACATATCGAGGCGGTCCCACAGTGCGAAATGGACGCCGTGCCACCAATGCATCTCCAGGTGAAATTTGCCGAACCAGCTATTACACGTCAGGCCGGTTTCGGCCGGCGGGTACATCTGTGCGGATTGAATTGCGGTGAGATATTGCGACAGGACAATCCGCCTTTCCAGTTCCTTCCAGCGTGGGTCCTTGCTTTGGGAAAGGTCGATTGCTCCGCCGGTCGTCCAGAACTGTTTGAAGTGATTTTCACAATTTTGTCTGACATCCTGGAAATTCCGGTCCGGCAGGTCAGTGTCTTCTTTCGAAAATAAAATGCAAAATTCAAAACTGTCCGTGTTTTCAGACGGGATGAGCTGATAGCTGTGTTTTGAAATTTCTTTCAGTTCACTTCCTGCGGAATAATTCAGTTTGCAGTAATACTTCAGGTCATCCATTTGCCGAAGCAGTGCAGTGCTATGCTCGTCATTTTTCAATACCCGGGTTGTGTGTTTATCGGGTTCGTCCCAGTTCGACATATTCGGCCCCCATTCGCCGGCGGCGTAGGGGAATTTTATAGATATTCGAAGAGAGCCTGCTTTGAGCAGCGCGGATTTGACGCTGACCGCAATCATATCAAGGTCGGGATTGCATAGCGTTTCGACTTCGACGTTCTCGCCATCAAGTTGAAAGGTGCTGTTCAAAATGCCTTGCCAGAGATTGAGCGTCTGGTGAGTGTTTTTCAAATCTTCGGCTGATGCCGGTGAGCCGTCGGCCTTGAGCAAACAGAAACCGATTTGGGCAAGGTTGATTCGGTGTGGATTGGCGCGAAGGTATTCGGCGGCGGGAGATTTGCGGATGATATTGTACGGGACTTCTCGGCCGTAGGTGTCGATTTTTTCGAAAGTGTCTTCGAGTTTGTAGTTTTCTGTATTTGCAAACGAATGCCAGGACCATTCGGACATTGTTGTCAGGGGGATGCCTTTTTCATAAAGGGCTGGGAACGACTGCAGGCCGGTCAGGTCGGCTGTGAAAGTGAATCTGCCGTTGCCGACGGAAAGGGGCGCCAGGCAATTAAAATCGGTCAGCGATACATTGTGGCGACTGACAAGGGCGCGGCGGTCGATTTGCGGGGCTTCAGTTATCTCTGCAATGGCATTTTGAAATAAAAAAGCAGAGACTATTATAAATAATATCTTCCTTTTCATTCCATGGGCCTTGCAAAAAACCAACGGCATTATGTCATACCCCGGTTTATAAATCAAATCGTAAACAGCGTTGTCCGGCACGAGGCGGTTTCGTTGTTTTCGCTTGACAAGTCACCTAAGTAGTTATAGAATATTAGCTTAGTAAGCAAGGCTGTGTTTGAGAGAGTAATCCGGTCTTAAATCAGCAAACAGATGTTCTGTGGGTTTTCGCAGGGGACAAGGAGAGAAGTGATGAAAAAGTTTCTGCTTTTAACCGTAGTATTTTCCGCGTTTGTCCCGGTATGCCGGGGCCAGATTCTTGTCTATAAGATGTTCTGCTCGGAGCGCGTGTTCGATTTAGACGAATCGTGCCCGGTTGATAATCGCGAGGCGGTGCGCGGTTTTGTGGCCCTTGATATTGACCTCGATGAGATTGAGGCCCTCGAGTGCGGCGAATCAGTGTGGACAGACGATGCGATGGTCGTCAAATACTGGCGAACGGCCGGTTACCGGTGGCGATGTATAGAATACCCTCTTATAAGAATCTACCAGCTCGGAGAAAACAGGGTTTGCGTTTCAATCGAAAGCGTCGAAGAGTACAGGGCCATCGAGACCATCCACGACGAAGACTCCAACAGCGTCGACGACCCTAATAGTGTTGATGACCCCAATGAACCTAACGAGCCCAACAGTGTTGACGACCCCAATGAGCCGGAGCCGGAAGGAGACTTCGGCAAGTGCTTTACCTGTTTTATGGGTGCACGGGATTCAAATGAGGCTGTTCGCCTCGGAGGCGGCATCTACGCGGCGGTGCCCGGCGTGCTCTGCGGCAAATGCACCTACAACGGGGACATACTCAAGGGCAGCGGCAGTTGTGTGCTTCGGCTGAACCGGCGATGGACGCGGGCGGCTAACAATTCCGGGTACTCGCCCGAGGAGGTAATCGAGCGGATTATAGACCTCAAACTGTTCAGGTTTACTAAAGTCGGGTCCTGCTGCGAGCCGGATGTGTACTTCGAAGATTGAGTCACCCGAGTGCCGCGACGGTTTAAACCGGTTGTCAACCGGCGGGGATAAAAAAAACGCTTTGTCGTCACAGCAGCTCTCTGCCGTGATTCGGGATTGTTCAGCTTCGCTTTTTCTGGTAAGCTACATCAGCTTCGATTTAAAGCTTTTATCAGGATTGAAAACGGGGTTTTGGATATGGCGACAGAGGTAAGGCTGCCGCAGCTCGGCAAGACGATGGAAGAGGGCACCATTATCAAGTGTATGGTGAAGGTCGGCGATAAGGTCGGCAGGGGCGAGATACTCTTCGATATCGAGACTGATAAAGCGACGTTTGAGATGGAGTCGCCGGATTCGGGTTTTGTCAAGGCGATATTAGTACAGAAAGGCCAGACCGTTGGGGTGCATGAGCCGATGCTGATTCTGGGCGATAAAGACGAGCAGGTTCCGCAGGAACTTGTCAATTCAATCAAAAAGACGAAGTGGTCGAAGGCTGCCGGGGCGGTTACCGCGACGGGTAAATCGGCGGCAGTCGTGACGCAGGCTGATATTGCCGCGGCGTCGGCCGGTGGTACACAGGACCGGTACAGTCCGGGTCAGGTCGTTCCGCTCGGCCGATTGCAGAAGCTAACCGGCCAACGGATGCTGCAATCCAAACAGCAGATACCGTGCTTTTACCTGACGGTGCGGGTCGATATGACGGCCCTGGCGGAGTACCGTGAGCAAATCAACCGCCAGGGCGAACTGAAGGTGTCCTACAATGACTTTCTTATTCGCGCGGCGGCGATGGGGCTGGAGCGGTTCGAGATTATGACGGGGCAGGTGGAAGGCGAGACTATAAAGTTAGCTGACAGTATTGGCGTAGGCCTTGCGATATCGGTGCCGGGCGGCGTGGTGGCGCCGGTGGTTAAGGATGCGAATAAAAAAGACGTTCGACAGATTGCGGGCGATACGGCAGCGCTGATAGAGCGGGCGCAGAACGGCAAGCTGTCGCCGGACGACCTGGAAGGCGGCTGTATCACTGTTAGTAACCTCGGCGCGTTCGGTGTGGAGTCTTTTATCCCGGTGGTAGTGCCGGGTCAGTGCAGCATCCTGGGCGCGGGAGCGACTATTGATACGCCGGTGCCTGCCGCCTCGTCTCGCGACGAGAGTCGCGGAAGCAGGCCGGATGTCGGCGGGATGGTGATTCGCAAGCTGATGAATATAACGCTTTCGGTTGACCATAAAATAGCTAACGGGGCGTACGCGGGACAGTTTCTGGATTATGTGCGCAAATTACTGGAAGATGTTTCGAGTTTCGATTAGGCGATGAGGAAAGACATTGTCCCGGCCACAGGTGCCGGGGCTAATCACACGAAGGCCGATAATCGTCTGTTTCAGGGCTGGCAGCGGCAGTTTTTACAGGCGAAGTCCCATAAATCTATAAAGTTTTGTTTATCTGTAAGCCGAGAAATACTATAGTATGCCCGTGCCATTGGGCCCATTTTGTAAACAAAGGCAAAATGGGAACCCCTTTCAGTACTGGCAAGGACGCTGACACACAGAACCGGGCGGCATAATCGCCCGGCGAGTCTTACGGAGAAGACTATGAGAACAGTTGCCATCGTTAACCAAAAAGGCGGATGCGGCAAGACTACAGTCTCTATCAACCTTGCAAGTGCACTGGCGGAGGTCGGCAAGAAAACTTTGCTGGTTGACCTCGACCCCCAGTCGCATTGCGCGGTTGGTCTTGCCGTGCCTGAGGACCAGATTGAGCAGAGTATCTATGACGTGCTGATAAGCAAGAGCCGTGGCGAGCCGATTCGTCTTAAGGAGATACTCTGGCAGATAGGCGAGCGGCTGGAATTGTCGCCTGCCAGTATTGATTTGAGCGCTTTCGAGCAGCAGATGGTCGGCATCATGGAGCGGGAAAGCTGCCTGCGGGGTGTACTTGCCGATGTGAAAGGCGATTATGATTACGTGATAATCGACTGTCCGCCGGCGGTGGGGCTTTTGACTTTCAACGCGCTTCGGGCCTCGACGGACGTGATTGTGCCGGTCGAGACGGGATATTTTGCGCTGCACGGGCTGAGCAAACAGCTGGAGACGCTGAGCATCCTGTGCAAGCGGTGCAGCCAGCAGGTGAATGTAAGGGTGCTGGCGAGCATGTACGATATCCGCACGAAGATGGCAAGGGAGATACTGGGCGAGCTTCGCAATCATTTCTCCGACAAGATGTTCAAGACGGTGGTGAATTTCAATACGAAGATAAAAGAGGCGGCGAGCTTCGGTCAGCCTATCGGCGAGTACGACCCGGCCAGTCGCGGCCAGGCCGATTTTCGCGGTCTGGCTGAGGAGATAATAAGCGCCGAAGGCAAGGGTGAGCACCACGAGATGGTCAACACTCTGGCGGGACAGCTCGAGAAGATAAGCAGTACGGCTGATGAGCTGCTGCGGGAAGCAAAGGTAGTATCGCCGCGCATGGAGCGCAAGGCGGTTCGCGAGCCGATTTCGACGAGTCCCGTCAAGCCGCAAACGCCAATTGTCCCGGCAAAAGCTCCGGCAGCGGCGCCCGTGAAAGAGGCCATGGCGTCACCGGTCGCAACAAAAATCGCCGGCAGCGCCGCCGTCAAGAGTATGGATGAGAAGCTCAGCGATTATTACGGAGTAACGCAGGTCAATGACGCGGTGATGTTTGTCAGTCTTTATCCGCATGCACAGGAGGTTTATATTGCGGGCGACTTTAACAACTGGCATCCGGGCAAGACGAAAATGGAGAAGGTCGGAGCAAGCGGGATATGGCAAACGAAGCTGCAACTTTCGCCGGGTAAGTATCGTTACCGGCTGGTCGTCGACGGCAGATGGCAGCAGGACCCATACAACGAAATTACAGAAACGAATCCTTTCGGGGATATGAACTCCGTGCTCGAAGTCAAATAAGATTTTCCGGTTTATTAAGCGTGTCCGATAAGCCGTCCCAATTCTGGGCGGCTTTTTTTTAATCACAGGGAGTTGTAATTGAATTACAACTTAGCCAATTCGCAGCCAGTTTTGCAAAGTCGGCAAGATTAACTTCACCATCGCCGCTGGCATCAGCACTGTAACACCCTTGGCATTTTGGATTCAGCCATTGTATTGAAAATTTCATAAGGTCATCCGCGTCCACATCACAATCACCATCAACATCGCCTTTTAATTTTTCAGCACAATAAGGGACTTCCAAAGTTACTGTTGCGCTCTCAATAATAATATCATCCCAGGGTTTGTCAGGATATGGATCATTTACATCTTGTGTGGGTAATGCGGCAATATTATGAACAACATTCATTCCGTCTATTACCTTTCCAAACACACAATAGCCAGGTTTGTAATACGCGTTGTTTTGAGGGTCGTAGACGATTCCACCAAAGTCCAGAAATAGGTTGTCAACCTCATTTATGAAAAACTCAGATGTTGCTGAATGTGGATAGGAAGTTCTGGCCATTGCGACAGTGCCAATTAAATTTGAAAGGCCGTTCGTGCTTTCGTTTATTATCGAGTCGTTGGTTGCTTTCTTGACCATGTTGGTGTCATAACCACCACCTTGAATCATAAATTCATCTATAACACGGTGGAATATCAGGCCGTCAAAAAAACCGCTCCGGGTATAATTGATAAAATTGGTGACTGTGACAGGGGCCTTGTCCGGATAAAGCTCTAAAACAATATCTCCGGTGACGGCTCCGGTTACATGGAGAGTAACCTGTGGATTGGCAGCAAAAGACTCCACTGCGAAAGCCGATAAAATCACCATAAATAAAATAAAAGCGTGAAGTTTCATTTTCATCACCATCGCCTCAACCATAAATAGTACTATAAAATGGGTTAAAAGTCAAGTATGACTTGGAATAAGTTGATTCCGCTGCAAATCCCAATTATCCTATAAGCTATGAAAAAGCTCCATGGCTGGAATCTTGATTATTCACAAGCTGTTGAATTGCAGAAAAAACTTTCCAGACAAATCCAGCACAAACCCGTAAAAACCAATCCCCAATTCATAGCAGGAATCGATTGTGCTTTTACAAAAGACAAAAAGAAAATAATAGGCTGTGTAGTAGTACTAAGTTATCCCGAACTTGAAATTGTCGAAACAAAACATGCAATCAGAAAAGTTACCTTTCCATATATACCGGGGCTGCTGTCATTTCGTGAAGCGCCGGTTTGCCTGGATGCGGTTGAGAAACTCAAACGCAAACCGGATTTATTTATGATTGACGGGCAGGGAATTGCACATCCACGAAGGCTGGGTCTGGCGGCGCATCTGGGGCTGTTTTTCGACAAGCCGACAGTCGGCTGTGCAAAGAGCAGGCTGACGGGCACATACGAGATGCCGGCAGCGCCCAAAGGGGCATACAGCGAACTGTACGACGGCGACGAGGTAATAGGCGCGGTTGTGCGAACTCGAAACAAGGTGAAGCCGGTATTTGTTTCGGTCGGCCACAAGTGCAATCTGAACGACGCGATAAGTCTTGTCATTGATTGTGCAACGAGGTATCGAATTCCAGAGCCGACACGTCTTGCGGATATTGAAGTGGGCAAAATCAAAAAGGCGATGTGAACGTCATTGCCACTTGTGCTGCTTTATCGATTCGAGAATCATCCTGGCGCACTGCACAGCGGCGAGCCCTTCGCCGGCGGTGGCTTCGGGTTTTAAAGATTTGTCGGCAACGGCTCTGAGGAAAGATTCCTGCTCAACCCGCAGCGGCTCCCTGTCATCAATCTGGAGCGTCTCGTAGTGGACGAGGTCGGCCCAGCCGGCTTTTAGAAGCTCGAATTTGCCTCGGCGGATTCTTTCTATTACTTCCATGTTGTCGGTGTCGGCTTTAATGATGGTCCCCGTTTTCCTGAAGTAGTCGAGGCTCAGGTAGGCCTGCTTGCTGAAGACGCGGACTTTTCGCTCGGTTTTGAGGGCGAGGCGCGAGGCTGTGACGTTTGCAACACAGCCGTTTTCGAAGGCTATACGCGCGTTGCAGATGTCCTCCCTGCTTTCGTCGATAATGCCGATTCCAACCGCGTCAACCTTCTGCACTTTGCTCGCGGCAAGGGAAAGGATGATATCGATGTCGTGAATCATCACGTCCATAACCACGCCAATGTCCGTTGAGCGGAACGGGTACGGGCTGATGCGATGGGCTTCGATAAACATGGCCTCGATGTCGAGACGTTTCATTGCCTGGACGACGGGGTTGCAGCGTTCGGAGTGACCTACGGCGACGGTGACATTATTTTTTTCGGCGAGGGCGACTATTTCCTGCGCCTCGTCAACATTGAGTGCGAGCGGTTTTTCGATTAAACAGGCGACGCCGTGTTCGATGAACGGGGCAGCGAGCTGCCTGTGGTATATTGTGGGAGCGGCTATGGTCACGGCGTCAACTTTGTCGAGTATCTCGGCGCAATCGGTGAAATAGTCGCATTTATATTTTTTTGCGAGCTGTTTGGCCTTTTTCGCATCGACGTCAACCACCGCCACTAATTTGCTCTGAGGCAATTGGCGATAGACCTTGGCGTGGATTTGGCCCATTTTGCCTGCGCCGATTACCGCGGTTCTGAGTTTTTCGTCTGCCATATAGTGTCCCGGTGGATATCGAGGGCTAAACCAGTGTTCAATGTCTTAAGGTTTCGAGGTACCTTCCGAAGCGGTGCTTCGAGCTATTGATTACCGAATCGACCATTGCGCGGACGTTCTCGTCGTGGTCCTTTTCGGCGGCCATAGCAGTTGCGGTTTCGAGGAGCGGCTGGCCGTTTCTATAAAGCCGTTTATAAGCCTCGACGATATTTTTCTGCTGTTGCTCGGTAAGGCCCGCACGGGCGAGGCCTCGTTTATTAACGCCGCGTACCTCGGGCGGGTAGTGTCCGCTGACGATAGTAAACGGCGTCACGTCGTGATTGAGGCCTGCCATTCCGGCGGCGTAGCACCACTTGCCGACGGTGACGAACTGATGCAGCAGGACCATTCCGCTGAGCCATACGCCGGTTTCAATCCTGCAGTGGCCGCTGACCTGAACGTAATTGCTGAGTACGAGTTTATTCTCGAGTACGCAGTCATGCCCGACGTGGACGCCAATCATTAAGAGATTTTCGCTGCCTATCTCCGTGCACCCGTCGGCGTGCATACTGGGGTGCACAGTAGCCTGCTCGCGGAAGATATTGTTATCGCCGATGGTCAGTCCGCCGACGGGGTCGTCGTCGCTCATAGCAAGTATCTGCGGCCTGGTGCCGACGACGCTGAAAGGGAAGAAATGATTGTTCTTCCCGATTTTCACGTCCGGGCCGATGACAACGTTCGCATTGAGAACAGTTCCGCCGCCAACAACAGTACCCTGGCCGACGATACAGTTGGGCCCGATGGTGACGTCGGTATCCAGCACGGCGGTTTTATCAACTATTGCACTTGGGTGTACCCGGGTCATGTTACGGCATTCTCCTGGAGTTCAAATTTCTGTGTCGTGTTGGGAATATTCGTGCGACTAAATTTTTTCATCGTCAACAAGCATAAACTTTATATTTGCTTCGGCGGCTATTACATCATTTACGAGGGCTTTACACTTACACTGGGCGGTTCTGCTTCTAATTCGGTCGGTCTCGGCGATAAGAATGAGCTGGTCGCCGGGGACAACAGGCTTTCTCAGCTTGACACCATCCATACTGAGCAGCACAGCAAGCATACCGGCATGCTCGAGCTTCTGAGCGAAAAGCAGCCCGGAGACCTGGGCCATTGCTTCGACAACAAGGACTCCCGGCATTACAGGTGTGCCGGGGAAGTGGCCCTGAAAGAAATGCTCGTTGTAGGTGACGTTCTTTACACCCTTGATAGACCTGTCGCCGTCGATTTCGATTATTTTGTCGACAAGCAAAAATGGGTATCGATGCGGCAGGATTTTCTGGATTCGGCGGATATCAAGCACCGCGTCGGTACCGGATTTTTCGATTCGCTCGGCCTTTTCGGCTTTTTCGTAGAGTTTTCTGACAAGCTGCTGGTTGAGCGTGTGGCCGCTTCTGTAGGCAACGACCCTTCCGCTCAGGGCTCGTCCGAGCAGGGCAAGGTCGCCGATGAGGTCCACGATTTTGTGGCGGACGCACTCATCTGGAAAACGAAAGCTGTTCTTGATGGGGCCGTCCGAGTCGATAACGAGGATGTCCCTCGGTCCGAGGTGCGCGCCCATTCCGCGTGACTGAAAGTGTTTGGCTTCGGCTTCGAGCAAAAAGGTTCTTGCGGGCGCCAGGTTTTTTTCGAAACTCTGCGATGTAAGCCGGCAGCTGAAGATTTGCCTGCCGATTCCGGTGTGGCCTGTATAGTCCAGGTCATAAGTGATGCTCAGGCCCTGCTCGTCACGGTTGGGCAGGGCGTATATCGAAGCGTCACCATGGTTGATGCTGATGGGCTCGGTGATTACAAACTCTTTCTTTTCGACGTCCTGTTCTACAACCTGTGCTTCTTTAAGCGTGCGGAAGTACTTTGCACTGCTGCAATCCGGTGCGGGCAGCTCCGAGGCATTGACTTCAATGGTAAGGTTGTCGATTCCCAGCGCAGCGACTGCGGCAAGGCAGTGCTCGACGGTTTCGATTGTGGCAGGGCCTTTTTTCAGGGTGGTTCTCCGGCTCCGCTCAGCCAGGCTGGTGGGCAGTGCTCGAATGGCGATGCGCTCAGGCATATCGGTGCGCACGAACTGTATTCCGGAGTTTACAGGCGCCGGTTTGAAGGTTACCTGCGCATGCTCCCCGGTAAAAAGTCCGCGGCCGGGAAAACCGGCTTCATTTTTTATCGTTTGCTGCAGCTTCAAGAGCATTTACCTTTTTAATCAGTTCTTTCAGTTGCTCGGCCATCTTCGGCAGGCGATGTGCCAGCGCAAACTCCCGGACTTTTTCGGCATAATCTATCGCGGGTGAGCCGAGGAGCTTTTTGCCGGCTGGTGTGTCTCTGACCACGCCGGCCTGTGCCCCGATGATAACCCCGTCGCCAATGGTAACATTGTCGACTATTCCGACCTGTCCTGCAAGGACGACGCCGTCGCCGAGCCTGCTGCTTCCGGAGATTCCGACCTGGCCGACAATAAGGCAGCACTTACCTATAACTACATTGTGCGCAATCTGGACAAGATTGTCTATCTTGGTCCCGGCGCCGATTATTGTGTTTCCGAATTTTGCGCGGTCGATGCAGCAATTGGCGCCGATTTCCACAAAATCTTCTATAACGACTCCGCCGTTGTGAGGAATCAGTACGGGCCGGCCGTTGACCGGGGCATATCCGAAACCTGTCGAGCCGACGGTGGTATTGGCCTGGATTATTACGCCGCTGCCGATACGACAATTATGGTAAACGACAACATTGGAATCGAGGCGAGTGTCGCGGCCGATTGTGCAGTTTTCACCGATTCGTACACCGGCGGCGAGCACGCAATTATCCGCGATGCGAACGTTATCAGCTATAGTCACGTTCGGGCCGAGTGAAGCGCTGTCGGCGATTTCGACGTTTTGGCCGATTACAGAAGTCGGGTGCACGCCGGCAGCGGCGGGTGTCAGCTTCGGCGCAAAGAGTTTCATGGTTTCTATCAGTGCGGCGTTGACGTCTTTGACGATAAGCTGAGGGCCGCCAAAGTTATCCGCAAGTTCGTTAACGATAACGGCGGCGGCGGCGGAATTTGCAAGTGCCTCGCGGTGTTTATCATCGGCGGCGAAGGTTATGTCGGTCGCGCAGGCCGCCCCGGCCGGACCAACAGCTTTTATCTCGACCGAACCGTCACCGGCGAGGCGGGCGCCTATTTTTTCAGCAATTTGAGCTGTGGTAAACATGACTATGAACAGCCTTTAACGTCAGCGCAATGCCTTACTTTCCACCGTCAAGCTTCGCCATGACTTCATCGGTGATGTCGATGCCGCCTGCGGAGTACATCACGGTCCGCATCAGGATACTCATGACCAGCATATCGTCGGGGACCTCGGCCAAGTCAATTTCGCTGCTTTCGAGGACGATGCCCAGCCCTCGCGTCCCGGCGACTTCTCCGGTGATGCGGATGATATCATTGTGCATTTGCTCAATCCACTGACGTTCCTTGATAGTAAGCTGTTGTTTCTGGAATTCCTGTTCGGCACTGAGTTTGGCCTGTTTTTCCATCAGCACTTTTACCTGGCCCATGTGCTCGGTGCTGCCTGGTTTGAGGGTCTTGAGTCCCGCTTTTTCGGCTTCGATTTCAGCCCGTGCTTTTTCGAGCTGTGCCAGCACTTTTTCCTGTTCGGCGGTCATTTCATCCTTGAACTGGGCATTCTTTTTCGACTCGTCAAAGATGCGTTTAACACTGACCACGCCGATAGTTACGGAACCGGCCGGTTCTGATTTTGATTTTGCGACATTACCGTCAAAAACCAAAGCCATAACGACAACGGCTGTTATGCAACAAGCAAGGAAGGTTTTCTTACTCATCAGTTCGTCCTTTCGCAAAAAAGCTTTTCGGTTTCACACGAACCCCGTTTTGATTTCGACTAACTCCATCAAGCCGCAAAACGGGAGAACAGAATCAGAACAGTCTTCCGACAGAGAAGCTGAAGACCTGCGTATCGTCTTCGCTGTCTTTCATCAAAGGTGCGGCAATTTCGAACCGCATTGGCACAGGTCCAAACCACTGCGGTATGAGTATCTGGATTCCGGTACCGGCGGCGGCTCGGTAACCGCCCTCATCGACCATACCGCTGTCAATAAAGAACAGGGCGGAAAACGTTTCGCTTCCGAGCGGAACGGTAACTTCGGCATTTGCCAGTGCGACCCAGTCACTGCCGATGGGGTCCTTCTTGGTTTTGCCAAACGTTTTCGTTTTAGCATTATACGGCAGGCCCCTCGGGCTTACGCCCCTGTACTCGAAGCCGCGAATACCATAGGTACCGTTTCCGCCGGCATAGAACCTTTCAAAAACAGGCGCGTTGCCGACGGTAGTGGCGCCGAGAAGTTTTATGGCCAGGACGGTTTTATTTTCAGCAAGGTCCTCGTGGATGGTTTTGTAGTAACGGTAAGTGGTGTCGACGATGCCGAATGTATAGTCTCCGGCGACCTGTTCATAGCCTACGTCAAAAGTGTAACCCTCGGTGGGATTGAACCGGTCGTTTCTCATGTCTTTGCCGGTGCCGAACCTTAGGCCGAACAAGTTGCTTTTGCCTTTGTCCTCGCGGACTTCAAGAGGCGCGAGCAGATCGATATTGGTGATATCGACCTGCTCGACCCTGGTGGAGATACTTCGCCGCCACTGGTTTTTGTAGCGTTTTTCAAAACCGAGAAAGCCCTTTATTCTTCCCTCGTCGTATGACTCTCGTCCACGCGCGAAGCTGGAGCCGGCCAAATCCATCGAGATGGGCTTGTCCCGCCAGTAGGGGTCGCTAAAGCTGATTGAGTATCGACTCATCTCGGTACCTGGTTCGAGAGCGATTCTGAATGTCTGGCCTGCACCTTTGTAAGCCTTTCCGGTAAACAGTTCCGACAGGCTTTTGGGTTTGTCCTTAATATCGAAATTCCTCTGCTCAAATACTAACTGTCCGATGACACCACTGTCCGAGCCAACGCCGGCGCCGAGGAGAATCATGCCTGTCTGTCCTTCGGTGATGTTGACCTGGGCGTCCCGTGAGTTGGGGTCGTCTCCGAATGGTGTAACGGTTGCCGCCTGCGCGACGGTCATGCTGCGGATGAGTTTTTCGAGGTAGCCGCTGCCGTCGCCTCGGGCGGTGTCGGCGTTATACCACAGGCCCGGCTTGAAGTCATATTCATCGAGGACGTGCCTTACGGCTTTGTCCTGAGTGTCCTTGTTGCCGGTGATATTGATTCGGCCGATTTTGAATCGGCTGCCCGGCTTGACGTCGTATTGAACCTTGACCTTATCTTCGGCGACAAACTGTTTTTTCTTTTCGATGTCAGCTTCAATGAAGCCCGCTTCGCGATAGTCGGCCAGGAGCTTTTTGACGTCGTAATCGGCCTCCTTTTCGTTATAGACCTTTCCGACCTCGAGCTTTAGTTTTTCACGCAGCTCCTTTTCGTCGAAATGGGTGATGCCGAGAAGTTCGATTTGCTCGACGGTATAGGCGACTCCTTCGGTGATTTTAAAAATGAGCACGGCGGAGGTTTTGTCCTCATTATACTCGAGCTCCGGCTCGATTTTGCTGTCGAGAAAGCCCCTCTGGTAGTAAACGTTCTGCAGGTTGGTGACGTCTTTGACGACTTCGTCTTCAACGTAGTATCTTGTAAAGACGACGAATTTTTTCTTTCGGATTTTAACTATTTTCATCAGGTCTTTGGTTTTCAGTTTTTCGTTTCCGCTGAATCGAACGTTGCCGATTTTGACCCTTTGACCTTCATTGATACGGTAGATGATTCTGCCTTCGGAGAGTTTGTCGGCGTCGAGAGTGACGGCGACGAACGGGAAGCCCTTGCCCTTGTAAAAATCGACCAGGGCGGTGACGCCGGCCCGGGCCTGGACAGGGTCGAGATAGTCACCAAGTTTGAAATTGATGTCTTTTACAAGCTGGCCGGATTTGAACTGCTCGTTTCCCGTAAAGATAATGGCGCGGACGATGTTCCTTTCGACGACCACGAAAGTCAGCTCGATGCGGTCATCAGCGACAGTGATGCTGTAATAGGAATATTCGACACCGGGCAGGCGGGCGATTCTCCTAGTATCCTCTTCGGCCATATCGGAGCTGAACATCGCCCCGACTCGGCTGCGGACCGTGGCCAGGACCTGCGAGTCGGTGACACTACGGTTGCCGACAATTTCAATCTTACTGACAGTAAGCTCGGGAAGCATAGCGTGCACCGTGTGCAATACAACCAGCATCCATAGTGCGGCCAGAACAACGCGAATCGAACGTGATTTATACATTGCTTCCGTGCTCCTAAAAAGGTTCATCGGCATGCGATGGATTTTCAAACCTCGTGCATTTTTCAAGGAACGTCAATTGCACCGCTCCTGTCGGGCCGTTACGCTGTTTGGCGATAATGACCTCGGCGATGTTGCTTTCCTGGTAATCAGGCTCGCCGCGATGATAGTAATCTTCTCTGTGCAGCAGCATAACAACGTCGGCGTCCTGTTCGATGCTCCCAGATTCGCGCAGGTCGGACATTCTTGGTCGGTGGCCTTCTCTGCCTTCCGGTGCGCGGTTGAGCTGACTGATGACGACGACCGGTACGTCGAGCTCGCGGGCCATGGCTTTTAGATACCTGCTGATAGCGGTGATTTCCTGTTGTCGGGATTCGACCCGACCGGCGCCGAGACTCATCAGCTGCATGTAATCAATCAGGATGCACCTGACATCGTGCCGGGCTTTGAGCCTTCGGGCCTTGGCACGCACCTCGAGCGGTGTAATCCCTGCCGAATCGTCAATATATATGTGGGCTTCGGAAAGTTTTCCGCACGATTCGACCAGCTTCTGGTAGTGCTCGGTCGTTAACATTCCCTTTCGCACAAGCTGCGAGTCCGTTTTACTGTTTGCGCAGAGGAACCTTTCAGCTAATTGCTGTCTTGACATTTCGAGACTGAATATGGCGACCGGCTGCTGCTCGATGACTCCGATATGCTCGGCGATATTCAAAGCGAGCGCTGTTTTGCCCATGCTGGGCCGGCCCGCAACGATTATCATCTCTCCGCTCTGCAGGCCGCACGTCAGCTCGTCGAGCTCGTAGAATCCGGTGGCCAGGCCGGTGACATGGTGGCCGCTGCGTTTTTCGATTAGCTCATAGGCACTCGTAACGAGGTCTTTTATTGCGGCGGTCCCGCTGGTAATTTTTCTGTCCGTAATGGCGAAGATTCTTTGCTCGGCAGTGTCGAGCTTCTCTTCGGTCGCCCCGCTTATATCGTGGGCGAAGTCAAGAATTTCGCTCGCCGCTGAAATCAGCTCGCGGAGCATCTGCTTGTCCCTGAGGATGCGGGCGTAGTACATCATGTTGGTGGAGGATGGGACAGATTCGAGAATCCTGGCGATATACGAGACACCGCCGATGCTTTCGACCTGCTTGCGTTTTTCAAGTTCGTCACGCAACAGGACCGCATCGACGCCCCGACCTCTATTTTTGTCATAGAGATGGACAAGAGCGTCGTAAAGGATCTGGTTTTCGAGGCGATAGAAAGCATTCGCGCCGTCTGTACCGAGATACTCAATGACTTCACCGATACATTCCGGGTCAATTATCATCGAGCCGAGCACGGCAGCCTCGGCCGCGAGCGACTCCGGAACGGAGCGAACCCCGGCATCACGAACGCCGGCGCCCAGCGGCTCGACCGCTGAGTGCGTCCTTTTCTGCCCCTGCCTTTCAGCCGAGGCGGCTGAAGGGAAACTCGTATCCTTATTGGCTGTCGTTTTGGCCACTGTCAACTTCCTGTTTCCCGACTTGTCGGGGTTCGGCTGAAACGGTTTCGGTCTCTGCGCCTCCCTGAACCACTCCTAGTTCAGGGCCTTCGGCTACGACAACGACGCTGACTGTTGCGGTAAGCTCATCGGCGAATTTGAGTTTGACCTGATAGCTGCCGAGCTGCTTTATATGCTCGCCCAATTGCACAACTTCGTCGGCGACGGCAAAGCCCTGGGCACGGAGGTTCTCGGCAATATGTTTTTCTGTGACCGAGCCGAACAGGTGTCCCTGCTCGTTGGCTTTCGATGCGATAACGGCTTCTGCGCCTTTGACTGCGGCGCAGGCCTGTTCGAGTCGCTTTATTTCGACGTGGCGCACCTCGGCGCGTTTGGCCTTTTCATCGGCTATCGCTCTTATGTTTGCATCCGTGGCCGGCCTGGCCAGGCCCTGCGGCAGCAGGTAATTTCTTGCATAGCCTTCGTTGACTTCGACCACGTCACCGAGCCAACCGAGCTTGTCTATGTCTTCTACTAAAAGTACCTTCACTTCTTATCCTTTCGGCAAAAAGGGGGCAGGCATCTTTTTCCGGCAAAAACAGCCGGAAAAACGAGCCAGTCCCAGTTACGTTGTGTAAGGCAGCAGGGCCATGAATCGGGCCCGCTTAATCGCCTTCTTAACTTTGCGCTGGCACGATGCGCAGTTGCCGCTTCGCTTTCGCGAATAAATTTTGCCCCGGTGCGTCATCAGCTTACTCAGCGTGTCGATATCCTTATAATCAACATACCTGGTGCCGCTTCGACAAAAACGGCACTGGGTCTGCTCACGTACGGTGGTGACACCGTCTGTTGTCCTTGTTTTCGCTCTTTGCATTGCCATAATCTTGCCCAAAATCCTCAAATACTAACGTTGCTTCAAACACTGATTATCGATTATTGATAATTGATTACTGAATTAGCTGTTGGCAAATAATCAGTAATCATTTATCAATTCTTAAAACGGTATATCATCATCCTGCCCCGCGGCGGGTCCGGCATCGGGTGTGTCCTGGCTGCTGCCGCTGTCGTAATCCCGGCCGCCTTTAGCGCCGGCATTTGGACCGCTGCCGAGGAACTGGAAGCTCTCTACGGTAACGCGGTGCTTGCTGCGCTTTGTGCCGTCCTGTGCCGTCCATGTATCGTAATCAAGTCTGCCCTCGACAAAAACAGGTCGGCCTTTGGTCAGATATTTATTTATTGTCTCAGCCTGTCCGGCGAAGGCGCGACAATCGATAAAGCAGGTGCTCTCCCGCGATTGGCCGTCCTTGCCCTTCCACCGCCGGTTGACGGCGAGACCGAAATCAACCACAGCCGTCTGCGTCGGCAGATACGACAGCTGCGGGTCGCGCGTCAGGTTGCCGATTAACAATACCTTGTTGTAATTGGCCATATTATACCCGCCTTTCTATAAGGCCGCCGATTAAGCAGCCTCAACAAAAGGAATTCATTGTTGTACTTTCTGTTCGCTTTCGTCGGAAAAGTCTGCTTGCTTGTCATCGGCAGTTTTAGTTTCCTGTTCCGATTCTGCCTGCCCCGTACCGTTCTGGTGCAGGGCCTGCTCGTCGTCGGCAGTCTCAGCCTCTTGTGCCGGCGCTGTTTGGTCGTCTTCGACTTGCGGCGATTCCTGAATATCATCCGGCGCCCGGCTCAACTCGCCCGCAGCGGGAGGCTTTTTCGTGATGTACCGCTCATCGAGGTCCTCGACGCAAAGAACGAGGGCGCGTATAATGTTTTCAGAGAGCTGTATCGCTCGCTCGATTTCGGTGACTTTCGGGCCGTCAACCCTGAAATACGCCAGGATATACGTGCCGCGGCCTTTGCCCCTGATGTCATAGGCGAGCTTTCTCTCGTCCCATTTATGTATGGAGACGATATCGGCGTCGAATTTTTCGAGGATTGAGCGTATGGTGTCATTAACGCCCTGCCAATCGGACGCGGCAAGAGCTGAATCCACCATGAACATTCCTTCGTAAAGCTTGGCTGCAACAGTCTTCAAGTTACATACCTCCAGTAAAAATGTCTAAAAACTAAAAACTTCAAACCCTTTGACTTTTTCGCTTTTCACTTTCACTCTTTCTGTCCCGACTTGTCGGGATTGTATTCGTTCATTGCGGCGTCAACGCCGCTGCGAATCCAGCAAAGCACTGCATCTTTGGCCCTTTCGACCGCTTCGTCTATAACAACCCGCTGCTCCGCCGGCACATTCGACAGGACATAGTCGTAAGCTTGTGGCACGTTTCCACGCCCTTCAAGCCCGTGCCACGAGCCGATGCCGCATCGCAGCCGACAGAAATCCTCACTGCCCAGGGCTGCGATAATGCTCTTCAGCCCGTTGTGGCCTCCGGCGGAACCTCTCGGACGCATACGAATCACACCCGGCTCGAGTGCCATATCGTCGGTGACGACCATAAGCTCCGGCAGCGGCAGCTTGTAGAAGCCGGCCGCCGCAGCAACCGCCTGGCCGGAGCGGTTCATATAAGTCCAGGGCTTTAACAGTATTAACTTTTTATCTTCAAGCTCGGTCTCGCCGAAGCGTGCACCGAACTTGCGTTTTTTTACGTCCGTATTCAGGGCCGATGCAAGTGCATCTATGACTCTAAAGCCTACATTATGCCTCGTATCAGCATATTCTTTTCCCGGATTACCCAGGCCGACAATCATTTTCATTTATGTCTGTGCACCTATCGCGGCTATTGGCTTTCTTCCTCGGTTTCGGCTTCTTTGCCTTCAGCTTCGCCTATCACTTCCGGCGTGGCCGGCTGTTCTTCCTCGGCCTCCTCGGCGCTCTTGGCCGCGGCCACTATATGACAGGCTGCAACCAGTGCGTCAGGGGCGGTTATAAGCTTAACGCCTTCGGGCAGCTCTATGTCCGCGGCGTGGATGCTATCGCCGAGGCCGAGCTCGGTTACGCGGACAACGAAACGTTCCGGAATGCCGGTAACCATACACTCGACTTCCAGGCGGTCGAGGTGCTCTTCGACAATCGCGCCTTCCTGTGTTCCTTTGGCCGTACCTTTAAGCTCGATGGGCACTTCTACCTTGACGCGTTCGGTGGCGCTTACGCGCATCAGGTCGACGTGGATGATTTCCTTGCCGAGGTGGTCATACTGCAGGTCCTTGATTATGACCTTTTCCTTCTTGCTCTTGATTTGGACATCGAGCAGCCGGTGGCCGTGATGAACAGCCTCGGTGAAATCGTGTTTGTCGAGCGAGACGGCAACCGGTGTTTCTTTGTGGCCGTAGACCACGGCGGGGATTTTAGCCTCACTGCGGATGCGGGCCGCCGGTTTTCTGCCGGTGTTTTGACGAACCTGAACTTTTAGAGTCAACCTTTTTTCCATAACAGTCTTTAGTCCTCAAACAAACTACTTACCGATTCGTTATTGTGAATTCTACTTATCGCTTCGCCCAGCATATTCGAGACAGTCAGGACCTTGACGCCGAGCTTTTCAGCGCTGGCGGCGAGGGGGATTGTATCTGTAACTACTATCTCGTCAATAGGCGCTTTTGCCAGCTGTTCGACGGCGGCACCGCAGAATATGCCGTGCGTTGCCCCGACGTATATGCGCTGCGCGCCGCGGTTCTTCAGCAGCTTAGCGGCGCTGCAGACGGTCCCGGCGGTAGCGATGATGTCATCGCACATAAAAACGGTCCTGCCTTTGACGTCGCCGATAATCTGGCGCGCTTCGACTTCGGTACCGCTCATCCGCTTTTTATATACAATCGCCAGCTCACCGCCGAGGTGTCCGGCATATCTGGCTGCGATTTTTATGTTTCCGACATCGGGAGAGACGACCGTCAGGTTGTCGAACTTCTTTTCCTTAAAGTACCTGCTGAGAACCAGCTCGCCGGTCAGGTGGTCGACGGGAATGTCGAAGAAGCCCTGCAGCTGCGGGGCGTGTAAATCAATGGCCAGCACGCGGTCGGCGCCTGCGGTAGTAATAAGATTGGCTACCAGCTTGGCGGTGATGGGGACTCGTCCTTCGTCCTTTCTGTCCTGCCGGGCGTAACCATAATAAGGAATGACTGCGGTTATGCGGCGGACCGAGGCCCTTCGCAGGCAATCTATAAATATAAGCAGCTCGACAAGATTGACCTCCACCGGCTGACAAGTGGATTGAACGACGAAGCAATCCCTGCCGCGAACGTCTTCGTCGACCTTGATTACCTTCTCGCCGTCGGGGAAGACCTCTATCCCGCAGCGACCCAGCGGGATTTTAAGGTATTCGCAGACCTTTTTGGCAAGGTCGGGGTTGCTTGTTCCGGAAAAGATTCTCAGGTCGTTGTTTTTCATAGGTATCTTGCTGCCTCCATGCTAAGCCTCCGAACCAATTGCACTGGCGTCGTTGCCTGAAAACATCCGGCCTGGGCCTACTACGGAACCATC